>Ga0102924_1000853_pt1 | contig 36520 bp, 34 predicted proteins | sample PaiPotPPM11metaG_FD_80116 | JGI IMG/M metagenome (GOLD analysis project Ga0102924, IMG submission 80116) | Iron sulfur acid spring bacterial and archeal communities from Banff, Canada, to study Microbial Dark Matter (Phase II) - Paint Pots PPM... ...
CCCCCCACCCCACCCTCCCCCACGAGGGGGGAGGGAGTACCGGTTTGTGCGCCGAGTCCGGCATGCCCGCGCGCAATTCCGGGATTGAGCAGGTCCGCCAGCGCATCGTCGAGCGCCGCCGCATCCGGCCGCGCCGCCTTGGCCCGCGTCGGCTTGGCCGGGTCTTTTGGCTTTTTCGGATGCGCGGGCTTCTTAGCCATCGCCTGCAATATGGGTTGAGTCCGCTGGCGAGGAAAGTGCGGCTTACTCGAACTTAATCCCGGCGCGCTCGATCACCTCGCCCCATTTCTTGGAATCCGACGCGATCAATGCGGCGAACGCGTCGGGCGTGCCGCCGGCCGGCTCTTCGCCGATGGCGGCGAAGCGTGCCTGGAACTCTCCCGACTGGATCGCCTTATTGATCGCGGCATTGAGCTTGTCGACGATCGGTTTCGGCACGCCGGCGGGGGCGATGACGCCGGCCCAGGTCGGCGCCGAATAGCCGGGTACGCCGGCCTCGGCGACGGTCGGCAAAGACGGAAACGCCGCCGAGCGGCGATCGCCGGTCACCGCCAGCGCGCGCACTGCGCCCGAGCGCGCGAACGGCGCGATCGAATTGAGACTCTCGAACATCAGCTGCACCCGCCCGGCGATGAGATCGTTGATGGCCGGCGCACCGCCCTTATAAGGCACGTGCACGATGTCGGTTCCGGTCATGAATTTGAACAGCTCGCCGCCGACATGGCCGGGCGAGCCGTTGCTCGACGAGGCATTGAGCAGCTTTCCCGGATTTTGCTTGGCATAGGCGATCAGCTCCTTGACCGATTGAAACGGCGTCGTCGGCGACACCGCCAGCAAAAGCTGCCCGCGCAGCACCAGCGCGATCGGCTGAAAATCGCGGGCGATGTCGTAGGGCAGGTCTTTCACCAGATGCGGGCTGATGGCGAGCGCGCCGATCGGCCCAAGGCAGATCGTGTAGCCGTCGGGCGGCGCCTTGGCGGTGAGGTCGAGGCCGACGGTGAGCGCACCGCCCGGGCGGTCGTCGACAATAATCTGTTGGCCGATCTCTTGAGTGAGCGGCGCGGCAAGAATGCGCGCCACCGTGTCGGTGGCGCTGCCGGCGGCCTGCGGCACGATCAGATGAATCGGCCGGTCGGGATATTGCGCCGCCGCAGGCGTGGCGAAGGCGCATGCGAATAAAGCGACGATGAGGTGACGACGAGGCATCATGCGGCTCCCGGCTGCCGCGTTTGCGGCTCCTTCGCGAAGTGTATTAGTGTCGCGGCAAGGGAGAAAGCGTCTATGGGTTCTTTTGACTTTACGCCGCTATTGGCGCCGGGATTGCCGCTGCCGGCCGCCAAATATACCGGGTTTCCGCAATACAATTTCATCGGCGGACACAATGATGCGGACCATGTTCCGCTCGACGCGCTGATCAAAGCAGTCAACGACGTGCTGACCCGCGAAGGCCGAACGCTGGCGACTTACGGTCTCGCCAGCGGCCCGCAGGGCTATCGTCCGCTGCGCGAATTTTTGGCGCAAAAGCTCAAACGCACCGCCGGCATGTCCTGCGCCGCCGATGAAATTCTCATCACCTCCGGTTCGCTGCAGGCGCTCGATCTCGTCAACGGCATTCTGTTGTCGCCCGGCGACACCGTCATCACCGAGGCGGCGACGTATCAGGGCGCATTAAACCGGTGGACGCGGCTCGGCGTCACTGCCGTCGGCATCCCGCTCGACGGCGAGGGCATGCGCGTGGATGCGCTCGCCTCGGCTCTCGATCACCTCAAGCGCCGCGCGGTGTGCCCCAAATACATTTACACCATCCCGACCGTGCAGAATCCGACCGGCACGATTTTGAGCGAGGCGCGCCGGCACGACATGTTGCGGCTTGCCGGCGAGCATGGCGTGCCGATCTTCGAGGACGACTGCTACGCCGATCTGATCTGGGACGGGCGGCGGCCGCCGGCGCTGCACGCGCTGAGCAAGCATGGCGGCGTCATCCATATCGGCTCGTTCTCGAAATCGATCGCGCCGGCCCTTCGGGTCGGCTACATCGTCGCCGAATGGGAGCTGCTGTCGCGCATGCTCGCGCTCAAGACCGACGCCGGCTCCGGCGCGCTGGAGCAAATGGTGCTCGGCGAATTCTGCCCGGCGCATTTCGACGCCCACGTGCCGGAACTCACGCGCGGCTTGCGCAAAAAACTCGAAACCCTGATGGACGCGCTCAACGAGCAATTCGGCACCGCGGCCGAATTCGACGATCCCAAGGGCGGCATTTTCCTGTGGGTCAAATTGCCCGACCAGGTCGATACGTTGAAATTGTTCCAGCCGGCGCTCGCCGCCGGCGTCGCCATCAATCCCGGCCCGGAATGGTCCACCGACAAAACTTACGGCAAAAGCCGCACCCGGCTGTGCTTCGCCAATCCCTCGCATGAAAACATTCGTAAAGGCGTCGCTGCGCTCGCCGAAGTGTGCCGGCGCGAATTCGGCGTGCCCGCCCGCAGTGCGAATGTGGCGCGGGCCTAGGTTCTTTGTTTGCGCATGATCTTTTCCGACCTTGCTTCGCCCGCCGAAGCGGGCTTCGCGAAGGCGGGAAACCGGTTGCCACTTTTCGAGATCATCCGTCAAAACCCGCGCAGCACTTGCGCCACGTGCTCGACTTCGGGCGGTGAGGCGAAGCAATGCGCGACCAGCTTGCGCCATTCCTGAAAGTCGGCCGAGCCGCGGAAGTCTTGCGTGTGGTTCTCGACCGTTTCCCAGGCGACGAACAGCCGGTAGCGCGACGGCTTCTCGAGCGAGCGCCGCAGCTCCATGGCGCGGCAGCCCTTGGCGCGCTTGAACACCGGCGCGGCTTGTTTTACGCCGGCCTCGAATTCGCTCTCCATGCCCGGCTTGATTTCGATCTGGGCGATTTCGGTAATCATGATGGCTCCCGGCATGGTTGTTCGAGAAGCAACCATAGCCCGGATTGCGCGCCGGCGAAATCCAGGCGCGAGGAGGCTCGGGCTGCGGTTCTCAGCGATCGGTGGTGGTGCAACCTACGCCCAACTCCTGCGTATCGGCAACCACTTTGGCAAATTCCGGATAGGATTTTGCCGGGAAGTCGTTCTTGTGCAGGATGCCGTATTGCAGCGCGTGACGCACATAGTTGTCGATTTGCCGGTCGTCCGGCGTTGACCATTCCAGCTCGATGGCGGCTTTAGCGCGTGGACCGCGTTGCGAGAATTGGCGGATCAGTCGGCCTCGCTCCTCGTAATAAGTCCGCACTGCCAACATGAGCGATTGGCGGTCGCCGCCCTTGCACAGTGACCAATCGAGTCTGCCAAGCAGAGTCTTGAACAGCGATCGATCGCGTTCGGCAAACGGTCGCTCCGTCTTGATCAAGGGTTCGAAATCCGCCGGATCGTCCGAATTTGGATCCGCCTGGTTGAAGGCGCCGAGCAGTGGATTGGTGTCGTAGATGGTATGCGCGCGACCGGCAATCATCGAGCCGTTGGCGGCAATAGGATCGTTCGGATCGAGCACCCGATGCTTGGCGCTCGAGGCAAAGACGTACACGGTCATGACGGCGGCCAGGGCGGTCAGGCCCAACGCGCGCTCGGTGGTGCCGATCATTCAGTATTCACATTTTTGCCGCGTGGAGAACTCGCCAAATTGGGTGGTGACATGTCTGAATTCCCGCGTCTCATGCGCTGAAAGGACGGAGCCATCGGCCGCCAAATCCGACACCATGTGGACGGTATCTTGCGGAAAATCGCCGCTGCCGAATGTAGCCTTGGCGTGGACGGTCTGCATCGCATCGCGCACACGACGGTCGAGCGGTGAGCCGAACGCCTGCCGCGCTCGATCCAGCAGCGGGGCATCCGAACCGCCGCAGGTTTGGGTGGCGAGACACGGCGCGATGCTCATCCACGCCCGCACATAGGCGACGACGGCGGCGACGTAGTGCGCCTTCACGGCCTTGTTGCACGGGTCGTCGTACAGCGCCTTGGCGTAATCGATCACCTCATTGCGCAAGCGATTGCGCACCGCATCGTCGTCGCTGGCGGAAGATTGCTGAAGCTTGAAGCCGGCATCGTCGGGATCGACGTGGCGAAACATCGGCACCCGTGCATCGGGCGGTAACGGCCGGATGGTCAGCAGCCATTTCGTGCCGAAGAAACTGGCAAGGAGCAGGGCGGCGGTGAGACCGAGAAAGCGAGCGGCAGCCACGCGGAGTTCTCCTTCTTCGCCGTGAGTGCCGGTGTTTGTACGCGCATAGGTGTTAAATGCACGCGACCGCATCGCTTTCGAGCGACGCAACTTCGAGGTCTTGGTTTCCGGAAGGTTGCGCCGATAGCCAAAAAACGACTGCTGCGCTGCGGCTGAGAGAGCGCTAGCCGAGCGGCGCGCCGCAGATGCGGAATAAGACCGGGCCGGCGATGAGCAACGCCAGCAGGGCATTGCGCCAGCGCGGCGCTTCGACCGCGGCAACGAGCGACAGGCATGCCAGCGGCACGATGGCGACGAGCGGCAGGTAATAACGCGGATAGGCGTCCATCAGCCATCCGCTCGCGGCGTAGCGGCCGTAACTATAGGTGACGTGAATCGCGAAGGTCGCGCCGATTGCCACCGTGCCGGCAATCGCGACTACGTCGAGCGCACTCTCTTGCCGGCGCCACAGCCGACGCACCGATAAGGCGAGACCGAGGAGAGCGCAGCCAAGCGCCTCCACCGGAATGACGAGCGCCGCGTAATTCAGGTCGCTGCGGGCGCCGAGCGTCGGCATCCAGTCGGCGACGAACGCGCCGACGAAATAGGCGAGGTAGCGGGGAAACGATTGGCGCGGCAGGTCGGCCCAGCCGGCGGCGCGGGCGCCGTCGGCGATGAGCGCGATTTGCGCCGGTGTCTCCGGAGTTGGGCTGCCGTAGCGCAGGATGTATTCAAAGTAGGGCGCCGCCGCGAACGCGAACACCAGCGCGGCGGCGACGATCCAGATAACGGGCAAGCGCTTGCGCCAGAGCATGTAAGCGATCACGGCGCTCACCAGCCCAGCGCTGAGCAACAAGCCGGTCAGCTTGGCCCAGCCGGCCGCGACGACGCCGATCAGCGCCAGCGCCAGCCAGCTTTCGCGGCCGCTCGCCAGCAACTGCCAGACCCCGAGCAGCGCGATGGCGCCGCCGCAAAAAGCGAGATTGTCGCCGTTCACCGCGCCGGCGAGCGGCACCAGAACGGGAACGCAGCCGAGCGGCACGGCATAGGCGTAAAACTCCTCGCGCGACAGGCCCGCGGCAAGTCCGAGGCCGAGCAACGCGGCAAGGCCCAAGGCCGCGATCGCAATATCGATCAGGCGATGCGCGAACAGCGCCGGCGGATGGCCCTCGATCTTGGGGCCAATGAGCGCAAGCAGCGCATAGAACATCGGCGGGTGGTTGAGATAATTGGCGGTACCGGTGAATTCAAACGTGTGCGGATCGAGGAGCCGCATCGTCTCCAGTTCGGGCACCGTGTCGCCGTCGTGTTGGATTTGCGCGACGTAGGAAACGTGCGCCACCTCGTCGAAGCCCTGGGTAATGTCCTTGCGCGCCGCGCTCACCACCGCGGCAAGCACGAACAGGCCGAGGATCGCCGCCGCGACGAGCGCATGGCTTGGCGCGCGGGCCGCCAATGTGGCCGGTCGGACATAGGTACCGGTGCTGGACATGGGGGAGAGAAATGCGCCGACAGGGGTTAAATATTCGCTAGGCGATGGGCTAAACTACCCTTCCCCATATCCCCACAGCGACGCAAAGGTTTGTCATGATCGACGTCCATTACTGGACCACGCCGAACGGCCATAAAGTCACGATTTTTCTCGAGGAAACCGGGCTGCCGTACAAAATCATTCCGGTCAATATCGGCAAGGGCGAGCAATTCAAGGCGGAGTTTTTGGCGGTGTCGCCGAACAACCGCATCCCCGCCATCGTCGACCACGCGCCGGCCGACGGCGGCAAGCCGCTCTCGGTCTTCGAATCCGGCGCCATTTTGCTTTATCTCGCCGACAAGACCGGCAAGTTCATCGCCCAGGATTTACGCGCGCGCACCGCGGCGCTCGAATGGCTGTTCTGGCAGATGGGCGGGCTCGGCCCGATGTCGGGCCAGAACAATCACTTCAGCCACTATGCCGCGGACAAGATCCAGTACGCGAGCGATCGCTATCGCAACGAAGTCAATCGGCTGTACGGCGTAATGAACAAGAGGCTCGCCGACCGGCCATTCCTCGCCGGCGATTATTCGATTGCCGACATGGCGTGTTATCCCTGGGTGGTGCCATGGGAGCGCCAGGGTCAGAACATCGCCGACTTTCCGCATCTCAAGCGCTGGCTCGAAGCGATCAAAGCGCGGCCCGCGGTGATCAAGGCCTACGAATGGACGCCGAAGATCAATCCCAATCAGGGCGGCATCCGCACCGCGGAGGAGCGCGCCATCCTGTTCGGCCAGACCGCGCAGTCGGTCGCCGTTGCGGCGGGGAAACACTGACATCGTGTCCCGGGCGCGGCGCTGCATGCAATGATGCGCTGCTGAACCGGGACCTCCGCGCAGGTCGAGTTTGCAACGATCCCGGATCGGCGGTGCACCGTTACCGCGCTGCGCCGCGTCCGGGAAACGGTATCTGAAAGTGAATCAATCCTGCCGCACGATGACCTTGGTGCCAACCGGCACGCGGTCGTAGAGATCCGTCACGTCGTCATTGACCAGCCGGAAGCAGCCGGACGACACGGCTTGGCCGATCGTCTCCGGCGCATTGGTGCCGTGGATGCGATAAACGGTGTTGCCGAGATACATGGCGCGGGCGCCGAGCGGATTGCCCGGGCCGCCGGCCATAAAGCGCGGCAGATAGGGCTGGCGCTCGATCATTTCCGGCGGCGGCCGCCAGTCCGGCCACTCCGCCTTTTTGGAGATCCGCAACAGGCCCTGCCAGGTAAAGCCGTCGCGGCCGACGCCGATGCCGTAGCGCAGCGCGTGGGTCGAATCCTGAATCAGATAAAGATGCCGCTCCGGGGTATCGATGATGATGGTGCCGGGCGCCTCCAGCGAGCGGTAGAACACCAATTGCCGCTGAAATTGCGCCGGCAGGTTGGGGTCTGAATTGCCGTGGTCGATTCCCGGATCGACGTCCGGCGCCGTGACCGGATACTGAAACACCGGCGGCTGCACCGGCAGTTGCTGGGCCGGCACGCGCCCCGATACCGCGCACAGCATCGTGGCGCCGATCATGGCCGCTGCGGCGCGCCGACTGCCCGCTCGTCCCCGCTTTGTCATTGCGGCATTGTCATCCGGGCGATGCGTCGGTTCAAGGGCCCGGTTTTCGCACGCCTCGTTCACTGCGCAACGCCGCCGAGGTAGCCGGCAATCTTCCAGCCGCCGGCATCTTTGCTGTAGCACATCTCGTCACCGCCGAGCGGCGACAGTTCCTGAGCGTCGATATACCCGGATTTGCCGGATGGCGTAGCGACGTGCAGCAGAAACGGCTCGCTGGGATTGGTCGGCTGGGTCGTATCCGGCAGCACCCGAATGAGAATCATCCCGAGCTTCTCGGTCACCGGCGAACTCGACCGCGCCGCGGCGTGCACGTCGACGCCGCCGTTGGTCGGATAGCCCCACTCCGATGGATCGGTCCCCGTCGCCTTGCCGAGCGCTTCGAATGCTTTCGGATCGATGGCCGGTTCGGCCGGGGCGCAGACGATGCCTTTCTGCTCTGGCGGTTCGGCGGCGGTGGGCTCGTTGGCATAGCCATTGAGCACTTCCCAGCCCGATCCGTCCTTGGCGTCGAGATTGATCGCCTTGGCGAGATTGTCGATGCCGGCTTTGCGCTTGTCGGCGCGATCGCGGTCTTGAACCCAGAAAAAGTTTTGCGTCACGATCATGGCGGCGAGCGCGCCGCGGTCTGTCTTGGCGACGACAGCGGCGAGCTGCTTACGGAAAGCGATAAAACCAGGATCGTTGTACGGCGCCGGCGGCGTCACTGCGACCGGCTGATAGGGCTTGATCGGCGGCGGTGGCGGCGGCTTCAGTCCGCCCCCCGGCAGGTTCAATCCTTGCTGGGCAAAGCCCGGCGCCGCGGCCAGCGCTAACATCAAGGCGGCGGCGAGGCTCAACGCGGCGGCGAAAAACGGGCGGCGCATCGAAAATCTCCGGTTCGGCAGCGGCGCAACGATGCGCTGATCGCAATGCTGCGCTCATAACGGCGAATTGCGACCGCGCTGCGGCGGTCCGTCGCACCCGCCGTGAATTTCAGCCACCGTCACGCCGGCTGACGCGAAGCAGTCCGACGGAACGCCATACCGCCTGTGCCGTTGGCTGGAGGCGGTATTATAGCCGCCCGACTCATTGTCCCGGCGATGAGCCAAGAAAGCAACAAAGCAGGTCCTCATGCCAGCGTTGACGGTCTCGCCTTATGTACTTCCCATCCTCTTGTTGATCGGCTCCAACGCCTTCATGACCACGGCCTGGTACTGGTATTTGCGGTTCAAGGACGTGCCGCTCTGGCAAGTCATCCTCATCAGTTGGGGCCTCGCCTTCTGCGAATATTGTCTGTCGGTGCCGGCGAACCGTTATGGCAGCGCCGTCTATTCCGCAGCCCAGCTCAAGACCATTCAAGAGGTGATCACGCTGTCGGTGTTCGGCGTGTTCTCGGTATTTTATCTGAACCAGGATGTCACGTGGAGCCAGATGATCGGCTTTGCGTTCATTGCGCTCGGGGCATTCTTTGTCTTCCGCGCGCCGATCTGACGCTGGCGAGCGCTTCGGCTATGCCGACGTGGACGTGATGGCAAAGTGGATGGCCAAGCTGCGTTGCAACTGGTCGACCGTATAGGGTTTCGGCAACATGGCCGAAGCTTTGACGAACATCGCGATCATGCCGTCGGTCACGCCTTGGCCGGTGGTGTACAGCACCTTGAGCCCGGGCCGGCGCTCGATCGCCTGCTTCGCCAGTTCGAGGCCGGCATGGAGATTGCCTCGGAGGCCGATCTCGGTGAACAGAAGGTCGACACGCTCGGTGACGTCGAGCACGGCCAACGCCTCTTCGACCGTCGCCGCGGAGACGGTCTGATGACCCTGCTCTTTGAGATAAGACTCGGCCAGGACGCGGACTTGTTCCTCGTCCTCGACAATCAAAACCACCGCCATGGCCCACGACCCCGCGCGTGCTTGCGCTATGTCAAATGACATGGCTGGGATTCGTTCCCGCCCGGGCGAGGCCGCTGTGTTGTTTATCCGACTGTGGGCGGTATTTCAGTACGGCCGGCGTCAATACGACCTCGGCAGGCCAAGGACCTTCTCGGCGATAAAGCAGAGAATGAGCTGCGGCGACACCGGCGCCAGCTTCGGGATCATCATCTCGCGGAAATAGCGCTCGACGTGATATTCCTTGGCATAGCCGTAGCCGCCATGGGTCGCGATTGCGGTCTGGCAGGCTTTGAAGCCGGCCTCGGCGGCGAGATATTTTGCCGCATTGGCCGCCGGCGCGCAGGGCAGGCCGTGGTCGTATTGCCAGGCCGCCTTGAGCATCATCAGATCGGCCGCTTCGAGCTCCATCCAGCATTCGGCGAGCGGATGCTGGATCGCCTGGTTTTGCCCGATCGGCCGGCCGAACACGACGCGCTCCTTGGCGTAGGCGGTGGCGCGGGCGAGCGCGGCGCGGCCGAGCCCGATCGCTTCGGCTGCGACCAGGATGCGCTCCGGATTAAGTCCGTGCAGGATGTATTCGAAGCCGCGGCCCTCCTCGCCGATGCGGTCCGCGACCGGCACTTCCAAGCCGTCGATGAACAGCGCGTTCGAATCGACCGCCTTGCGTCCCATCTTGTCGATCTCGCGCACCTCGACGAAGCGGCGGTCGAGCGCGGTGTAGAACAGGCTCAATCCGTCGGTCGGCCGCCGCCCGGCTTCGATCGGCGCGCTGCGCGCCAGAATGAGCATGCGGTCCGCGACTTGCGCCGTCGAAATCCAGATCTTGGCGCCGCTGACAACGTAGATGTCGCCGCGGCGTTTTGCCGTGGTTTGCAGCTTCGCGGTCTCCAGGCCGGCATTCGGCTCGGTCACCGCGAAGCAGGCTTTCTCCTCACCCGCGGCGATCGGCGGCAGCATGCGGCGTTTCTGCTCCGCGGTGCCGTATACGGCGACGGGATTGAGCCCGAAAATATTCATGTGCACGGCGGACGCGCCGGACAACCCGGCGCCGGATGCGGTGACGGCCTGCATCATGATCGCGGCCTCGGACACGCCGAGGCCCGATCCGCCGAAGTCCTGCGGGATGCACACGCCGAGCCAGCCGTCGGCCGCGAGCGCGCGATAGAACGCTTCGGGAAATCTTCCGTCGCTGTCGCGCTCGAGCCAATACTCGTCGCCAAAGCGCGCGCAAATCTTCTCGACCGCGGCGCGGACCGATTGCTGCAACTCGGTAGGAGCGAAGTCGATGGCGGTTGCTCCGGCGCGCGCTATTGTTTCTTTGCGAGGCGATCGGGCGGCTGCCGGCGCGCCGCCACCTCCAGCGCATCGGCCTCATTGCTGAATTGCGCCGCTTCGGCGAGCAGGCTGTCGGCGGTAGCGAATTGGCCTTGCTCGCGCGCTTTGATCGCCATCGACAGCAAGCTTTCGGCCCGTTGCCGCAATTCGTCGGCTTCGCTCATTGCCGCCTCCCGGGATCGTCATCGCAGATCGAGGCTGCAGGTGCATTGGCAGCAAGCGTAGCGCGAATTGCGCGCCAGCGAAATCCGCGGCTGTCCCCTCCGAGACGACAGCGCCGCTTTTACTCCGCCGCCTCCATCCCCTCCGCATCGATGAATCCGCCGGCCTGGCGCCGCCACAACGCCGCGTAACGGCCGTTTTGCGCGAGCAGTTCGCGGTGCGAGCCTTGCTCGATAATGCGACCGTGTTCGAGCACCACCAGGCGGTCCATCTGCGCGATGGTGGAAAGCCGGTGCGCGATGGCGATCACGGTCTTGCCGCCCATCAGCGTGCCGAGGCTCGACTGAATGGCAGCTTCGACCTCGCTGTCGAGCGCGGAGGTCGCTTCGTCGAAGACGAGGATGGGCGCATCTTTGAGGATCACGCGGGCGATGGCGACGCGCTGGCGCTGGCCGCCGGATAATTTCACGCCGCGCTCGCCGACATGGGCGTCGTAGCCGCGCCGGCCTTGCCAATCTTCGAGATCGAGGATGAAGTCGTGGGCGTGGGCGAGCTTTGCCGCGCGCTCGATTTCCGCGTCGCTGGCCGTCGGCCGGCCGTAGCGGATATTGGCGCGGATCGAACGGTGCAACAGCGAGGTGTCCTGCGTCACCACCGAGATTTGCGCGCGCAAGGATTCCTGCGTCAGGTCGGAAATATCCTGGCCGTCGATCAGAATCGAACCGCCTTCGAGATCGAAGAAGCGCAGCAGCAGATTGACCACCGTCGATTTGCCGGCGCCGGAGCGGCCGACCAGTCCGATTTTCTCGCCGGGTTGCAGCGTCAGGTTGAAATTCTGCAGCACGCCGACGTCGCGGCCGTAGCCGAAATTGACGTTTTTGAAATCGATGCGGCCGGCGCCGACCGTCAGCGGCTTGGCGCCGGCGGGGTCGGGCAATTGCAGCGGCTGCGCGATGGTGAGCATGCCCTCCTGCACCACGCCGATATCTTCGAATATCTCGGTGATGCGCATGGCGATCTGGCGCGACATGTTGGTGAGCTGCAGCGTCAGCGGCAGCACCATGGCGATGGTGCCGACCTCGACCTTGCCGTAACGCCACAATACCAGCGCCAGCGCGCCCGATCCGGCGATCAAGAGCGCGTTGAGCAGGTCGAGAATGGTGCCGAAGGCGGTGAGCAGGCGCTGCGCGGCGGAGAACAGCCCGACATGGCGGTCGACCGCGTTGCGCACATAGCGGTCCTCTTCGCTGGCGCGGGCGAACAGCTTCACCGTGAGGATGTTGGTGTAGCTGTCGACGATGCGCCCCATCAGCGTCGAGCGCGCTATGGAACTCACTTTCGAGCGCTCGCGCATGCGCGGCACGAAAAAATAGAGAAGCGCGGCGTAGCTTGAGAACCAGAGCAGAATCGGCACGGCGAGCCAGCGATCCGCCGCGGCGGTCAAGCCGATGGCGGTGACGCCATACACTATAATGTACCAGACCGTGGTGATGGTCGCGGTCAATGTCGAGCGCACCGACGGGCCGGTTTGCATCACCCGGTTGGAGATGCGGCCGGCAAAATCGTTCTGAAAACACGCCCAGCTTTGCCGCACCACATGCCAATGCGACTGCCAGCGAATGAGGCCGGTGAACGGCGCGGCGATGGCCTGATTGGTGATGAGATAGCGGGTGAACGTCACCGCCGGGCGCACGATCACCAGCACGATCGCCATGCCGAGAAGCCATGGCCAACCCAGGCTGAGGAAACGGTCGGGCGGCGTCTTGGTGACCATGGTGACGACGCGGCCCATGAACCACGGCACCGCGCTGTCGGTCAGCGCGACGAACAATTCCACCACGAACAAAGCCGCGAACAGCCACTTCGCCTGGCGGGCAAAGTGCCACAGGAAAGCGATCAGTCGCGGCGGCGGTTCCGGATTTTCCGGAGCGGCCGTCGCCGACAGGAATCGTTCGAAAAGTGCAAACATTTTCGAATGGTTACAGGTCGGCTCTAGATGGCGTCAACCGCCGCGCCGATCCAGCCGCGCGGGCATTCCCGGGTCATCATGACAGGGTTGCTGACCTTTTAGGCGGCAACCTGCCGTGTCATCGTTATGGCGGGGAAACGCCAAGGGGAACGTCATGAAACGCATTGGTTTCGTCAGTGCGCTTGTTGCGCTGGCCGCGCTGGCGGCAAGTTCGGTCGCAGCGCTTTCCGACGATTATCCGTCGCACCCGATCACCATGATGGTCGGCTTTCCGCCGGGCGGCCCGACCGACACGCTGGCGCGCATCCTGGCCGAAGCGATGAAGAAGACGCTCGGCCAGACCGTCGTCATCGAAGACGCGACCGGTGCCGGCGGCACGATCGCAACGGGCCGCGTCGCCCACGCCAGCCCGGACGGCTATACGATCGGCATCGGCAACTGGACCAGCCATGTCGGCTCTCCCGCGATGTATCCGCTCGATTACGACGTCGTGAAGGATCTTCAGCCGATTTCACTGCTGACGTCCTCGCCGTTGTGGATCCTCGCCAAAAATACCTTGCCGCCGAAAACTCCGGCCGAACTCTTTGCTTGGCTTAAGGCGCAATCGAAGCCGGTCACGTTCGGCACCGTCGGCGCCGGCAGTCCCGCCCAACTGGTGGGAATTCAGCTCGCGAAAGCGCTCGGCGTGCACTTTCAATTTGTGCCCTATCGCGGCGCCGCGCCGGCGATGACCGATCTGGTTGGCGGCCAGATCGACATGGCCTGCCTGGAGGCATCGGGAAGCTATCCAAACGTGCAAGCCGGCCGATTCAAAGCCTTCGCCGTCACCACCGACAAGCGCTGGCCGAAATCTCCGGACACGCCGACATTGATCGAAACCGGCGTACCCGGCGTGAGCCTCGCGTTCTGGCACGGCCTGTGGGCGACGCAAGGGATTCCACAGCCCGTCGTCGACAAGCTCGACGCTGCCGTGCGAACGGCGCTGGCCGACCCGGCGACCAAGGCGCGCATCGAAGGGCTCGGCCAGGTCATCTTCCCGGCCGATGAGCAAAACCCGGCAGGGCTCGCCGCCTACCAGACGGCGGAGATCAAAAAGTGGTGGCCGGTGATTCAGTCGGCCGGCATCAGGGCGGAATAGCGCAGCGCGGCCGCGTTCAAAGGCGAACGATGACGGCGTGGAGCGCCTGCGCGCGCGCCATACCGATCGACACCGCGGTCGCGGCGATCAGCAGCGAAGCCGCGAGTGCGACGGTGGCAAGAAGTTCGACGCCGGCGCGGCGGCGCTTGGCAAATGTCCTTTCGGCAATCGGGGCGGTGAAGCCGGCCATCCCGGTCAGCTCAGTCATCGTCGGTATCCTTCGCGAATCGGTTTTGCGCTGCTGCAAGATCGCGTCGGACTTGGGCGATGCGATTGAGAAATAAAGGCGATCCGGTGTTTTTTGGTTAATGTTCGGTTAATGCTGTGATCCGGGCGAGCAATAAACCGCGGGCGTGGTTTCGCGGCAACGTTTCCCGGGCGCGGCGCAGCACGAAGCGCAGCGCAGTGGTGCGCTGCAGACCCGGGATCGTTACCAGCTCCGAGCCCGGGACGATCCCGGATCAGCGGTGCACCGTTTCACGCTGCACCGCATCCGGGAAACGATTTACAGCGCCGCCATCGCGGCGGCCGGCCGAAATTCCATCGCCACATGGCCCGGCTCGTGGGCGACGCGATCGAGCCAGGCGCGGATCGCGGGAAACGACGCCAGATCGAAGTCGCATTGATGCGCCACATGGGTATAGGCGTAGAGCGCGATGTCGGCGATGGTGTAGCGGTCGGCGGCGAAGAAATCGTGCAGCGCCAGATGTTTTTCCATCACGCCGAGCGCGCGGTTGCCTTCTTCCATCCAGTCCTCGAGCGCGTGCTGTTGCAGGTCGCGGCCGCCCTTGACCAGAGCGAGCCAGAAATAGGCCGCGCCCAGATTGGGTTCGAGACTGTGCTGCTCGAAGAACATCCACTGCAATATCTCGGCGCGATCGATGCGGTCGTCGGGGGCGAGCGGCGTGCCGCCGGCGATGTACCAGAGAATGGCGTTCGACTCGGCGAGATAACGGCCCGGCGCCACTTCCAGAAGCGGCACCTGGCCGTTCGGATTCTTGGCCAGGAATTCCGGCGTGTGGCTCTCGCCCTTGAGAATGTCGATCTCGATCAGCCGATAGGGTATGCGCAGCTGCGCCAAGGCGAGCCGCGTCTTGTAGCTGTTGCCGGACCGCTGCATCGAATAGAGCGTGAACATCGCCGCTTCCCGATCCCCGTGCGCGAATCTTCCGTGGCGGCAGTAACGCGCGAGTGTTGCGGTCTTACGACTTCAACACGGCGATGTCATGGCGCTCGGCGTTCAAATCGGCTGAGGCGGCCGAGATAGCCGCCGTCGCGGCAAAAAGCTCGCTGCGCCGCAATATCAGCACGAACATCGCGAGCATGACCGGCACGCCGAGCGGAATGAGGCTTGCATGGGCGACCGAGCGGGCGACCAGCGGCGTCAGCCACAGCGCCGCGAGTAAAGTCTTCTCCCACGGCCCGAAACCGCGAGCGAAACCGTCTACGGCAAAGAACGCGATGGCCGGCGCCAGCAGCATCATGTCGTAATCGAAACTGTAGGGCGTGGCGAGAATCGTGGCGAGGCAGAGCGCCGCCGCTTTCAGCGGATAAGACGCGGCGCTGCGCCACAGCCAGGCCAGCGCGGCGGCGAGCGCGACGGTCGCCACGCCTTGCAGTGCATAAGCCAGCGGAATCGGCGCGCCCCACATGCGGGCCCAGGCGAAAATGCTCTGGATCTTGTACCAGCCGGTATTGCCCTGTTCGAGCACGACGGTGCGGGTGAAATGCGTCGAATCGAGAAAGGCGCCCCATACCGATGCGCCGAAAGTGAGCGTGGTCGCGAGCGTCAGCAGCACGACGGTCGCGGCGGCGGCGGCAAAGCATTTCCAGCGGCCGCTGACGCCGAGCACGAGCGGCAGCAACAAGCCATATTGCGGCTTGTAGACGAGCAGGCCGAGCAAGAGACCGGCGAGGAGCGGACGGCGGTCGAGCACGACCAGCGCGCCGCCGAGCAGCGCCGCGGTGAGGAAGCCGTTCTGGCCGTGACCGACATTGATCAGCACCGCCGGGAAGGCCAGAGCGAGCAGGAGCCAATCCGCCGTCATTCCGGAAGCCGCAAAGCGGCTGTCCGGAATCCATAACCACGATTTTTGGGAGCCTGAGTACGGTGCCAATTCGCCGACAGCCGGGGTTATGGATTCCGGGCTCCTGCTTCGCGGGCCCCGCAATGACGAGAAAATCCCCCACATCGCCACCAAATAAAGCCCGAGCGTGCCCGCCTGCCATACCGCGAGCGCCAGCCCGTAGGGCATCCATGCCAGCGCCGCGGCGATAAACAGAAAATAGGGCGGGTAGTGCCAACCGTAGAACTGTGTCGCCGCGCCGAAGATCGCCTGTTCGCGGGCGAATTGCTGCGGCGGGTCGAACGCCGCATTGGTGTCGCCGCCCAGCACATAGGTGCCGGCGGCATAAACGTTGGAGAAATCGGTGCCGAGCGGCCGGCCGGCCAGATCGACGGCGCCGTGCGCGGTCGCGACCAGAAACAGAAAGCCCGCCGCCGCGGCAATTAACACTGCGACGGCGACGAAGCGGATGCGCTCGGGCGTGAGCCAGTCGCCGCTCCGCAAGACGTCGCGCATCCGGCCCATTGCCGATGTCATGGCGGTTCCCTGCTCGCCCAATCGGGGCATTAGGCCAGCCGAGGCTTAATGGAGTGTTGCGCCGAAAACGCGCCGCCGGAAATGCCGCAGATGTGAGGGTGCAACGGGATTTCGCGCTTGCTTGTCGGAGACCGCCGCTTTAGGAAAAGCCCGCTTTATTTGAAGAATCGGAGAATCGGAAATGGCCTTCATCGCGGATCAGATCATGCGCATCAAGCCGTCGGCGACCATCGCCGTGACGGATAAAGCGCGTGCGCTGAAAGCGGCGGGCCGCGACGTCATCGGGCTCGGCGCCGGCGAGCCGGATTTCGACACCCCCGACAACATCAAGCTGGCGGCGATCCGCGCCATCAGCGAGGGCAAGACGTCGAAATACACCGCCGTCGACGGCATGGCCGAATTGAAGGCCGCGGTGGCGCGCAAGTTCAAGCGCGAGAACGAGCTCGACTACAAGCCGTCGCAGATCATCGTCGGCACCGGCGGCAAGCAGGTGCTCTACAACGCGCTGGTGGCCACGCTCAATCCGGGCGACGAGGTGATCATCCCGGCGCCCTATTGGGTGAGCTATCCGGACATGGTGCTGCTGGCCGGCGGCACGCCGGTCGAGGTCGTGACCACCATGGCTTCCGGCTACAAAATGAAGCCGCAAGACCTGGAGAAGGCGATCACGCCGAAGACCAAGTGGATCATCTTCAACTCGCCGTCGAACCCGACCGGCGCCGCCTATAGCAAGACCGAGCTCAAGGCCGTCACCGACGTGCTGGTGCGGCATCCGCACGTCCATGTCATGGCCGACGACATGTACGAGCATCTGGTCTACGACGACTTTAAGTTCTACTCGCCGGCGCAGCTCGAGCCGCGGCTGTACGAGCGCACGCTGACGGTCAACGGCTGCTCGAAGGCCTATTGCATGACCGGCTGGCGCATCGGCTATGGCGGCGGCCCGGAAAATCTGATCAAGGCGATGGCGATGATCCAGTCGCAGTCGACCTCGAACCCGACCGCGGTGGCGCAATGGGCCGCGGTCGAGGCGCTCGACGGGCCGCAGGACTTCATCCCCAAGCACAACAAAATCTTCAAGGAGCGCCGCGATCTCTGCGTCTCGATGCTCAACCAGGCCAAAGGCATCCAATGCCCGAAGCCGGAAGGCGCGTTCTACGTCTATCCGTCCTGCGCCGGAACGATGGGAAAAGTCGCGCCGACCGGCAAGAAGCTCGCCACCGACGAGGATTTCGTCACCGAGCTTCTGGAAGCCGAGGGCGTCGCGGTGGTGCAGGGCACGCCGTTCGGCGTCGGCCCCGCGTTCCGCATCTCCTACGCGACGGCAACCAGCGCGCTGGAGGAAGCCTGCACCCGCATCCAGCGCTTCTGCGGCAATTTGCAGTAAGTAAAGACGCTCGTCATTGCGAGGAGCGAAGCGACGAAGCAATCCAAGCGGCCGCGCCGACTGGATTGCTTCGCTTCGCTCGCAATGACGGCGTAAACCTCACCCCGTCGGCGGCGCGATCTCGTCGAGGCTCTTCTGCCGTGCCTCGGGTCCCAACTGGGTCACCGACACGGCCGCGATCAAGAGCAGGATCGCCAGCGACACGAACACCGTCATCAAGCCGTAGCCGTTCTGCACCCACAGAATCGTCGGCATGATGAACGCGGTCGCCAGCCGGCCGACGCCCGCCGCCCAGCCGAAGCCGGACGTCCGTGCGTTGGTCGGGAATACCTCGGAGGCAAAGATCTGCATCGAGTTGCCGGCGACCTGGACGAAGAAGATCATGATGAAGCCGGCCACTATGAGCTCGACCGCGGTCGCGGCATTGGCGAACACGATCGCCATCAACCCGGCGGCAACAAAGGTGCAGACCGAGGTGATCTTGCGGCCGAATTTGTCGAGCGCATACATCATGAAGATGCTGGCGCACGGCACCGCGAAGTTCATGGCCAGCGTGTATTGCAGCGAGTGGGTGATGGAGAAACCCTTCGACGCCATGATATTCGGCAGCCAGGCGCCGAGCCCGATGGCGACGCCGAAGAACGCCGTGAAGCAGATCATGCCGGCGATGACGCGGGTCGGGAACTGGCTGAATACCACCGCGAACGGGTCGCTCTTGGTGTTGCTGGCGGCATCGGTCGACAGCGGCTGCGTCGGCCCGGCAATGCCGAGCCGGCCGAGCACTTTGATCGCTTCGTCGCCGCGGCCGTGCGTCGCCAGATAACGCGGCGATTCCGGCAGCGAAAAGCGCAGCACCCAGACGATCAGCGCGCCGACGCCGACGATCACCCAGACGCCGCGCCAGACGTTTTCGGGTACCGACAGGGAGCTGCCGAGAAGGAGCACAAGCGCGGTACCGATCGGCCACACGCAGGCGCCGCCGATAAAATGAATGATCGCCAGGATGCGGCCACGAATGCGCTTGGGGGAATATTCGCCGGCATAAACGAAGCAGAGCGGTTGCTCGGCGCCCAGCCCAATGCCGGCGATGAAGCGGCAGACGATCAGCGCGGTAACGCTCGGGGCGAACGCACCGAGCAGGGTGAAGATGCCGAACAAGAGCAGATTGAACTGGTAGATGAAGCGCCGCCCGAACCGGTCCGAGAACTCGCCCTGGCCGGCGGTGCCGACGAACAGGCCGAACACGGTGGCGCTGCCGATGGCGGCAACTTCGGCTCCGCTCGCAAACTTGGACTGCAGGATGTAAGGGACCAGCGAGCCGAACACGGTGAAGTCGATGACATCGAAGAAATAGCCGGCGGCGATCAGCCCAATAACGCGCCGGTGCAGCGGCGATATTTTCGCTTCATCCAGCGCGTTGCCGACGAAGCCTTCGATGGACTGGGCGCCGCCGCCCATTTGCGCTGCTGTGACTGTCGCCGCCATGTGATCCTCCCCATGATCCGATGAAATCGAGATCTGCCCGAATAAGCGCGATCCGGGCCGCTGATGCGGCTCTTATTTCTCGGCGAGTGTGGAAGCGCGCGCGCACACTGTCAATGCGGCAACATGTAGGGTGGGTTAGCCGCCAACGGGTCCGCGCGAAGCGCGGCCCGATGACAAGCTCCGCGGCGTAACCCACCGTAGGCGGCGAAGCTGCACGGTGGGGTTCGCTGCGCTCAACCCACCCTACATTTTTGCGTTCACGCGCCTTCGAACTGCAAGATATAAAGTCCGGCGTTGGAATCGGTGACATACATCACGCCGTTTTTATCGACGAAGCAGTCACAGGACTGGATCACTTGCGGCCGGTTCGGCCGCGGATCGAACATGCGCGCAGGATCGGGCGGCACGAAATAGCCGACTTCGCGCGGCTGGAACGGGTTGGCGATGTCGTAAGCGCGCACGCCGGCATTATGCAGCGTGGCAAAAATAAAACGCGAGCTGACGAAAGCCCCGGGACGGTTCTCCCACAGATTATGCGGACCGAAATTGCCGCCCTTGTGGCAATAGTCGGAATCGTCGGGGACCGGCATGGTCGCGATGCTGACGGGATTTGACGGCTCGCGCACGTCGAAAATCCAGATGTAGCGCAGCCCGAGCTTGCAGTCGGCGAAATTCGCCTCGTCGGCGACGACGAGCAGATTGCGGTCCGGCAGCGGCAGCGGCGAATGGGTGCCGCCGCCGAACGGCGGATCCCAATTGCGGTGCGACACCATTGTCGGCTTTGCCGGATTGCTCACGTCGACGATGGCGAGCCCACCGTCGCGCCAGGCGCTATAGGCGAGATTGCCGGCAATGAGCGCGTGATGCAGCGCATAGCGCCTGCCCTTGGGCCAATCCGGCGTCTCGCCGCCGCCCGTTCCCATGCCGGGCAGCCAGAATTTACCGGCGACTTGCGGCTTGGTCGGCTCCTTCATGTCGACGATAACCAATATGTGGTCGGAAAATTCCGGCAGATGCACCGAGACATAAGCGTAGCGCTCGCCGACATACCAGATGCGGTGCGGCCCCAGGCCGCCGAGCGGCAGGAACGCGATCTCGCGCGGAGATTCCGGCTTGGCCAGATCGTAGATGCGAAGCCCGCTGGTGAATTTCTGGCCGGCCAGGGCGTCGCCGGACGTTCCGGTGAAATAGGCCTCCTGGCTCACCTGCATGGTCCACACGCTCGGCCCGTTGACCGCCAGCAACAAGTCGCCAAAGCCTTCATGGGTCGCGGTTTGCAGATGATGCGCGCGGGTGTTCGGCGGGCAGGCGAGGAAATTGACCGTCTTCGGATTTTTCGCATCGCGCACGTCGATCACGGTGATGCCGTTGGAGAAGCCGTGGCCGATATAGGCGAAACCGCGGTTAACCATGACCTGCACGCCGTCGCCGCGACCGCCTTGATCACTGTGGCTGAGAAATGTGATGTTGCGGCTGGCGACGGCGTTCATTGGTTGGTCCCTCTGCAAATTCCCGCTATGTCACACACCGAACCAGGCGCGGCAGGCCGCGGTCAGGGGCCCGTCCTGCGACACTATCGCTGCGCCACCCCCGAGTTCCGCGAAGCCAACTGCAGTCGCGCATGCTAAGCAAGGGCCAAGACAACAGGCAAGCCGCGGGCATTATTGCCGCGCAACTGCCGCAGCATTTTTGATGATCGCCACCTTGTGCTAACGGCACCCCACAGTGAAGGAGAAAACGCCATGTCGTCCAAATCACCCGATTCCGATGGAAAGTCCGTCAAAACTGCGCGCGCGGTATCGCGGCGCAAGCTGATAAAAACCGGCCTCGGCGCAACAGCGGCCGGCTTTTTGCTGCGCAACGGCACGCTGCCGGCCTTGGCCCAGGCCAAACCGGATCTCGGCACCTATCCGGCGGGTACCAGCGGGCCGAGTATTTTTGTCGGCGGCATATTCCCGCTCACCGGTCCCTATTCGGCTTCCGGAAAAGACGAGCAGCTCGGGTTTCAGCTCGCCATCGATCACCTCAACAATGGCAGCCGCATCACCGATGCCATTTCCAGCCTTAAGAGAGGCGGCGGCCTGCTCGGCAAGAAAATCGAGTCCGGATTTGCGGATTCCGAGACCAAGCCCGATACCGCGGTGCAGGCCGCAACGCGCTTCATTCGCGACAACAAGGCGATCGTGCTGACCGGCGGCGTCGCCAGCAATGAATCGATTGCCATGCAGAAACTCGGACAGCGCGAGCACGTCATCTTCATGGTCGGCAATAGCGGCTCCAACGACACCACCGGCAAGGATTGCCAGCGCTACGGCTTCCGCGCCCAGCCATCGGCCTACATGGCCGCCAAGGCGCTGGCGCCGGTGCTGGCCAAGCAGCTCGGCGCCAAGCGCAAAGCCGCCTATCTCGTGCCCGACTACACCTATGGCACCAGCGTCTATAATTCGATGAAGGAATTCACCGAGAAGGAAGGTTGGACCACCGTCACCGAGCAGCTCTGCCCGCTCGGCACCACCGATTTTTCCTCGTATCTGCTCAATATCGCCAACAGCGGCGCCGACGTCTTCGTCAATGTGGCGTTCGGTGCCGACGCGACCACCTCGACCAAGCAGGCCGAAGGCTTCGGCATTCTGTCGAAGATGAAATATGTCGTGCCGAACATTTCGCAGTTTCAGGCCAAGGAGCTGGGTGCCGCGATCTTCGGCGGCGCCTATGGCACTCAGTCCTGGTGGTGGACCGAACAGGACAAATATCCGCTGGCGAAATTCTTCGTCGAGGATTTCGAGAAGAGGAACCACTACAAGCCGGAATGGGGCGCCAGCGAAGTTTATATCCAGCTCTTGGTATGGGCCGACGCCGTTTCACGCGCCGGATCGTTCTATCCGATCGACGTCATCAAGGCGCTGGAAAGCGGCGAGAAGGTGCCTTCGATCTATGGCGATGTCTATTATCGCGCCGGCGATCATCAGATGGTGCGGCCGGTACCGGTGATGGTCGGCAAGAAGCCGGGCGAGATGAAGAGCCCGGACGATTTCTTCAACGTCCTCGACTTGGTGCCGGGCGACCAGGTGCTGCCGCCGCTCGACCAGACCGGCTGCAAGATGCCGCCGATCGAATCCTGAACGCGTTTTTCCCGATGCAGGCGATTTGCAGGGGCGGGTTTTAAACCCGCCCCTACGGTATATGCTCCCGCGATGCCCACGCTTCCGCAATTCCTGTCGCAAGCCTTCAACGGCATCGCGCTTGGCAGCCTCCTGGCCCTGATCGCGAGCGGGCTTTCCATCATTCTCGGCACGCTTGGGCTGCTCAACTTTGCCCATGGCGCCATGTTCATGCTCGGCGCTTATGCCGGTTTCGTCGTGCTCAGCCACTGGGATTCGTTTGCCGGCGCGCTGGCGCTCAGTGCGCTCGTCATGCTGCTGGTCGGGTTCGCGACGGAACGCGGCCTGATCCGCTTTTATTACCGGCGGCCGCCGGAGGATCAGATCCTGGTCACCTTCGGCCTCGGCATCATGTTGGTCGAGGCGGTCCGCTACGTGTTCGGGCCTTTGAGCCAGCGGGTGCCGCTGCCGAGCTGGGGCCAAGGCATCGTCAATTTCGGTTTCTTCCTCTATCCGCTCTATCGCGTCGAGGTGATCGGCTTCGTCGCGGCGCTGCTGCTGGCTTTCTATCTGCTGCTCTATCGCACCCGCATCGGCCTGGTGGTGCGCGCCGGCATCGAGGATTCGCTCATGGTGGAGCTGTTGGGCACCCATGTGCGGCGGATGTTTTTGGTCGTGTTCTGTATCGGCGTCATGGCCGCCGGCATCGCCGGAGTGATCTACGCACCGCTTGCCGCGGTCATCCCCAATATGGGCGAGCCGTTTCTGGTGGAGTGTTTCGTCGTCATCGTCATCGGCGGTCTGGGCTCGTTTCCGGGCGCCGTCGTCGGTGGAATCGTCGTCGGTGAGATTCTTTCGCTGACGACGTTGTTCAACCCGGCCTATGCCCAGGCCGCGATCTACGCGGTGATGACGCTGGTTCTGATCGTGCGGCCACGCGGCTTGTTCGGCGCGGTAGGGCGCCAATGATGGCCGGTGCGACCGCGTCCCCGCTGCGGCGCTGGCTGCCCGAACTCGCCATGGCGGCGGCTTTGGCGATTCTGCCGTTCGTCTTTGGCGGTTGGCTCGGCTCCGTCGATCTGCTTACGCGCATCCTGATCTGGGGCATTTTCGGCCTCGGCTTCGACCTGTTGTTCGGCCGCGCCGGCCTGTTATCGTTCGGCCAAGGCGCGTTCTACGGCGCCGGCGGTTTTGTCACCGCCTATCTGTTGACCTCCGGCACGCTGGCCAATGTCTGGCTGGCCATGGCGATCGGTATTTTGGCCGCCGCGGCGTTCAGTGTCGTCGTTGGATATTTGGCCTTGCGCCGCGTCGGCATCTATTTCGCCATGATCACGCTGGCGTTCGGCGAACTCGCTTATTTTCTGGAAAATTCTCCGCTCGCGGCCTTGACCGGCGGCGAGAACGGCCTGCCCGGCGTGCCCGCGCCCAGCATCGCGCTCGGCGGGCTCGATTATCATTTCGCCGGCTCGTGGCCGAGCTATCAGCTGGTCGCCGGATTCTATTTCGTCGGCTTCGTATTCGCACGCTACGTAGTGCGCTCGCCGGTCGGCACGGTGCTCACCGCGATCCGGCAAAATCCGCTGCGTACCGCAGCGCTCGGCCACGACGTCGGCGCTTACAAGCTTGCCGTCTTCGTCCTCGCCGCCATTTTCGCCGGCTGCGGCGGGGCATTGCTCGGAATTTTTCAGAGCTATATGCCGCCCGATGCCTTTGCGCTGGAAACCTCCGGCCAGCTCGTCATCCAGACCGTGATCGGCGGCGCCGGCACGCTGATCGGGCCCACCGTCGGCGCGGCGATCTGGCTGACCTTGCGCGATCTATTGCAACTCGTGCCGGCCATCGGCGATTTATGGAAATTCATTCTCGGCGCCGTATTCGTCATCCTGGTCACCGTCATGCCGAACGGTGTCGTGGGCACCATTGTCCGCCTGTGGTCGAGACTCCGTCCGCGCCGCTCGCTTGCGGCCGACGGCGCGGCGCGGCCCGACGAGGCCGCGCGCGACGCACTGTTGGCCCCGCTGCCGCCTGCGGCCGGCCCGTCGCGAGGCGCGCCGCCGCTGGCGCTCGACGTCCGCGATGTCACCAAATCCTATGGCGGCATTCACGCCGTCGACGGCGTAACGCTGGGGCTGCCGCCGGGCCGCATTCACGCCGTCATCGGTCCCAACGGCGCCGGCAAGAGCACGTTCCTGCGGCTGCTCGCGCATGAGGAAACCCCGGACACTGGACGGATCCTCCTGCACGGCGCCGATATCGAAGGCGCCGACGTCACGGCCGCCTATCAGGCCGGCATGGCCAAGAGTTACCAGATCAATCAGCTATTCCCGCAGCTTACCGTACGCGAGAATCTGCGCATCGGCGTCCTCGGCCGCCATCGCGGACGGCTGCGGCTCGACATCTTCCGTCCCGCCGACGGCTTCCCCGAAGTCGAGGCGATCGTCGCGGCGCTGATCGATGCGCTCGATCTCGCCGCATGCGCCGACATTGCCGTCAACGTGCTGCCCTATGGCGAGAAGCGCCGCATCGAGCTCGGTCTTGCGCTGGCGTCGCGGCCGTCGGTGCTGTTGCTCGACGAGCCGCTCGCGGGGTTGAGCCCCTCCGAGCGCGAATCCGTCAAGCGTTTGATCCGCAATCTCGCCAAGGGCCGCACCATCATTCTGGTCGAGCATGACATGGATGCGGTGTTCGAGCTGGCCGAGCGGATCACAGTCCTGCACGAGGGCCGCCGGCTGGCGGAAGGCACGCCGAAAGAGATTTCCAGCGATCCTCTGGTCAGGCAGGCCTATCTCGGCGGGGCGGCGCCATGACCACGAACGCAACCGCCAACACCGGCGCGGCCATGATCGAGGTCGACAAGATCAATTCCTATTACGGCGACTCCCACGTGCTGTTCGACGTCTCGCTGCAAGTGCGCGAACGGGAGGTGGTGGCGCTGCTCGGCCGCAACGGCGCCGGCAAGAGCACCACGCTCAAGACTTTGGCCGGCGTCATCCATCCGCGTTCCGGCGCGATCCGCTTCGACGGCGCGGCGATTGCGGGCTTGGCCACGCACGTTATCGCCCGGCGCGGCCTGCAACTGGTTCCGGAGGAGCGGCGCATTTTCGGCAGCCTGACGGTTGATGAGAATCTCGATCTCGCCGCCTTTTCGGCGCCCAAGCCGCTGCCGCTCAGCGAGATTTTCGCGATCTTTCCGCGCTTGCGCGAGCGGCGCGGCAGTTACGGCCGTTCGCTGTCCGGCGGCGAGCAGCAAATGCTGGCGATCGCGCGCGCCTTGATCCGCCGGCCGCGCCTCATGCTGCTCGACGAGCCGTTCGAGGGGCTGGCCGTCAACATCGTGCAAAACCTGCTCGACGTGTGCCGCGGCTTGGTGGCGGCCGGCCAGACCATCGTCATCGTCGAGCAGAACGTCCGCGCCGCGCTCAGCCTCGCCTCGCGCGCCTATGTCCTCAACAACGGCCACGTGGTGTTCGAGGGCACGTCCGGCGAGCTGCACGCCGCGCCGGATGTAATGAACCGTTACCTCGGGGTGTAAACGCCACCGTCATTGCGAGCGAAGCGAAGCAATCCAGTTCTGCGGCGGCGCCCTTGGATTGCTTCGTCGCGGAGCCTGTCATCGGGCCGCGCGACTTCGCGCGGGCCCGTCGGCTCTTCGCCATGACGCGGGTCGCGATTTGCAGTAGGCTTTGTCTCTGATCCAAGGAAACAAAACCATGGCCGACGACAAAAACTCACACGGCATGATCGCGGTCGACAAGATGGGGACGAAGGTCCTGTTCCTCGATCCGGTCACGTTTGCGACCGAGGTGGTGATCGACGGCTTTCGCAAGACCGTGCACGAGCTGCTGATCGTGCCGGACACCGGCAGCCAGCCCGCCATGGCCTATGTGCCGATCTACGGCGACGGCATCCACGGCCGCAATCCCAATCCGCAGCATCACCTGTGCGTGTTCGATCTGCACAAGCGCGCGCTCGTCACCACCATCGATCTGTCGCCCTATATCGCGCCGCATACGCTCAAACTCGGTCCGGACGGCTTGATCTACATCACCTGCGAGAACTCGGCGAAGGTCGCGGTGATCGACCGGGCGGCCAACAAAGTCGTCGACGCCATCGATTCCGGCTCGACCAACGGCCATCGCCTGATTATCGCGCCGGACGGTCAGCGCCTCTATACCGAGAACGAGGAGGACGCCACCGTCTCGGTCATCGACCTGCCGGCGCGCAAACTGCTCGGCAAGATCGCGACGCCGCGGCCGCTCGCCGGCATCGCCATCTCGGCCGATGGCGGCACCGTGGTCGCGGTCGACGACGCGAAGCCGACGCTGTTTCTGATCGACACCGAAGCCGGCAAGGTGCGCGAAGAAATCGTGCTCAAGGACGTGCCGAAGCCGGCGCAGATCGCGCGCTACGCGCCGGACTTTAGCCTGCTCGCGGTCACCAGCCTCAACAGCGATACCGTCAGCCTGATCGACCCGTCATTCCGCGCCCAGGCCGCGATCAAGGTCGGCGCGCAGCCGATGGACATGGCGTTCCGCGACGGCGAATTGTTCGTCGCCTGCCAGGGCGACGGCTCGGTGCATGTCATCGATATCCCCGGCAAGCGGCACAAGTCGCAATTTCAAGCCGGCACTGGCTGCGAGTCGCTCGGGTTCTTCTAAGGGTGCATTTCCCCGCGCCATTGCGAGTTGTAGGGTGGGCACCGCGATGTGAGAGCCAAGCCGCGTGGGCGAAATCGTTCGAACGCGGTGCCCACGCGGTCGCGAGGCCGCGGCGATTTTGCCCGACCTACGCTGCTTCGTTGCGAGCGATTACTAAACACACCGTCAGGCGGTCCGAGCGATAATGGGTTTGGTTACGCGCTACGAGCGACCCGCCACGTCCGCTCGCACCACAAGCGGAAGTCACTCAGATGGCGAAAATGACGCGATGGGGCCATTTCCGGACTAAGTGCGCCGCAGCAAAATGCAACGTCTATTCGATCAACTCATCGGTAGTCGCAAGCAGCATCGCCGGTACCGTCTAGCTCAGCGCCTTTGCGATGTTAAGATTGATCGACAGCAAGTATTGGTCGGGGCCTGGACAACAGCTCACTCGGGGATGCTCCCTTGAGGATGCAGTCCCCTATGGCATCCAAAAAGCAGAAAGATAGCGACGGACCCCCCTGTAATCCAAAATAGCCAGCGGCTCGTAATCTGTCTTTTCCCAATCCCGGTCCAGCACATTCGTCAAGTTGTCAAGAATGAACCATTCTCCATCTTGATAAACCGCCACAACCATATGATTCTCATTGCGCGCCCGTTGGTGCACAATGACCAGCCGTACGTCGTCCGCTGAAATTCCGACTTCCTGAGCTGCTGCATACTTCGCGAGTGAATAAGATTTGCAGTCGCCGTTTTTCATTGTGATGGCTTCAAGCGGGCCGACCCAATCGCCAGGCGCGGGCCTGATCATGAGATTGATCGATATGTTTAGATGTCCGAGTAAAGGTTCGCCCCGATACTGACGAATCTCATCGAGCTTTTGCTCAATCGCGGGTACCAGTGGGCAAGGATCGTCTTTGGACTGCGAACACTCGTAAAAGTAAGCTTTCTCAAGCTGCATTTGGTGTCCCAGGGAGTCCCATATTTTAACGAGAGGGGCTTCCTTATTATTGATTTCAATAGTGTCATTTCCGAATGGGTCACTTGGGCGGTCTGCTGCGGAGGCCGGCAAAGCGAAGCCTACCGCAACTGCGACAATCGTGATCAATATCTGGACGCGCATTTTTCTCACTCCGGGAGCTGCTCAAGGTGCTGCTAACAGGTCTCTTGTGTCGGTAATCTCAAGCTGGGCGTGCCTCCAGCTGATCGGCAATCACCTCATGCGCTAACTCCGGCGAGCGATCCGGCGCCTTGATACGAAACCACGCCACATAAAGCGCTGGCAGGAATAGCAGCGTCAGCAGCGTGCCAACGATGATTCCTCCCATCATGGCGTAGGCCATCGGTCCCCAGAAAATTTCGCGCGCAATGGGAATGAGCGCCAGGCTGGCGGCCGCCGCGGTCAGCAGAATCGGCCGCATACGATGCTCTGTTGCTTCGATTACGGCCTCCCATGCCGGGCGGCCTGTCTCCTTCAGATGCTCGATCTGCACGATCAGTATCACCGAGTTGCGGATCAGGATGCCGATCAGCGCCAAGACTCCAAGAATGGCCACGAATCCGAGAGGCGCTCCGCTCGGCAGCAAAGCCAATACCACACCGATCAAGGCAAGCGGTGCGACCGCGAACACCAGGAACAGCCGGTGAAAGCTTTGCAGCTGAATCATTAGGATCGTGGCCATGATGAATAGCATCAGCGGTACGACGGCCTCAATCGGAGCTTGGCTCTTAGCACTCTCCTCGACCGCGCCTCCGACCGCCACCGAATATCCGGCCGGCAGGCTCTTTGTGAATTGCTCCACCTGCGGTGCGAGCTGGTCCACCACGGTCTTCGGCTGCACGCCGTCGAGGGGACTCGCCTTCAGCGTGATGGTGGGAAGCCGCGATCGCCGCCATATCACCGGCTGCTCTAGTTCGTAGCGCAGCGTCGCGACGGCACCGAGCGGCACCGATTGCCCGCCCAAACCGACAAGTTGCAAGTTTCGCAGCGTGTCGATCGATGCACGTTCCGCGGCAGTAGCGCGACCGATCACATTCACCAGGTAAATACTGTCCCGCACCTGGGTGATCGATGTGCCGTCAAGCACACTGTTCAAGGCCGTCGCAATGTCCTCTGAGCTCACACCAAGCTGGCGCGCCTTGTCCTGCAGAACGTCAACTTTGACGACACGCGCAGGCTCCATCCAGTCGAATACCACGTTGTCGAGATGCGGATCGGATCGCACGATCCCGGCGAGGCCCTGCGCGGATTCCTTGACTTTAGCGATATCGGGTCCGCTCAACCGGTACTGCACGGGCCGTCCGACCGGAGGACCGACCTCGAGCAATTTCACATAAGTGTCCGTACCGGGAAACGTCTTCTTCAAATACGTTTCGAATTGTGTCTTGAGACGGTCCCGCGCCGCAATGCCGCCTTTGGTCACGACGACCATCTGGCCAAACCAGGCGTTGGCCGTCTGCAAATCGAACGACAGGACAAATCGTGGAGCACCGGTCCCGACATAGGTCGACCAATGGTCGACATTCTCATTTCCCTGCAGCTGTTCGCGCTCGAAGCGCGCCATCTGCGCATTGGTTTCGGTAATTGAGGCGTTCTCGGGCAGGTTCCAGTCGATAACAAGTTCGCTGCGGTCCGACGATGGAAAGAACTGCTGCTGCACGAATTTCATGCCAAAGAGCGCGAGCAGGAACGCGGCGACTGTGACCCCGATGGTGATCCATCGATAGTGCATACACACCGCAAGCAGTCGAGCGAACATCCGCTGCACTCGGCCCTTTGACTCATGGTGGTTTTTAAGCTTCGCGGGCAGAATTGTGACCCCGAGCAGCGGCGTGAACAGCACAGCGACAAGCCATGATACGATCAACGAAACCGCGATCACCACGAACAAAGTGAAGGTGAACTCACCGGCATTGCTGCTGTTGAGGCCGATCGGGATGAACCCGGCCACCGTGACCAGCGTGCCGGTCAACATGGGAAAAGCGGTTGACGTGTAGACGTGGGTTGCAGCCTTCTCCAACGGGTCGCCGACTTCTAGCCGTGCCACCATCATCTCGATGGCAATCATTGCGTCATCAACCAGCAGGCCAAGAGCGATGATCAGCGCACCCAGAGAAATACGCTGCAGCGAAATTCCGGCATACGCCATCACAACGAAAGTGATGGCGAGAACCAGCGGAATTGCTATGGCAACAACAAGACCGGCTCGCAGTCCAAGACTGACGAAGCTGATAGCGAGAACAATGACCACCGCTTCGAACAGCGCCTCGGTGAATCCTGAGACCGCGTGTTCGACGACTACGGGCTGATCCGCAACGAGATGCACGCCCACGCCGACCGGCAGGTCGGCTGTGATCTTGGCCACTTCCTCCTTCAGTGCCTCGCCGAATTTGAGGAGATTGGCGCCCGTCTTCATCCCGATCGCTAGAGCGATCGCGGGCTGACCGTTGAAGCGAAACAGGGTTGTTGGCGGATCCGCGTAATCGCGCGTGACGGTGGCCACATCCGTCAAAGGAAAGAATCGATCATTGACGCGCAGATTGATCGCCTTCAGGCTTGCTTCCGACGTGAACTCGCCGCTCACCCGCACGCTGATGCGCTCCGGCCCGTTCTGGAACACGCCAGACGGCGCCACGGCATTTTGCTCCTGCAGGGAGGAGATGATCGAGCGGATGTCGAGACCAAGCGCCGCAATCTTGCGGGTCGAAAATTCCAGATAAATGACTTCATCCTGCGCGCCCAAAATGTCGACTTTGCCGACATTGGGAACGGTCAATACCTTGGAACGAATGTCTTCCACGTAATCCCGCAACTGGCGCTGGCTCAAGCCGTCGCCGGTGAATGCGTAGATGTTGCCGAACACGTCGCCGAAGCGATCGTTGAAGAACGGCCCTAAAACTCCTTGCGGAAAATCGCTCTTGATATCCGCGATCATGTTGCGTACCCGAACCCAGGTCGGATTGACGTCACGGGACTTCGTGCTGTCGCGCAGATAAACGAATACCGTTGTCTGGCCCGCGACAGTCACACTCTTGGTGTAGTCGAGCGATTCCAGCTCTTCGAGCTTCTTCTCGATCCTGTCGGTGACTTGACGGGTCATCTCCTCCGGAGAGGCGCCCGGCCATTGCGCCTGGATCACCATCGTCTTGATGGTGAAATCGGGGTCTTCCTGCCGGCCAAGCTGCAGGTATGAGTAAAGTCCCGCCGCCATGAAGGCGACCATGAAATACCAGACAAGCGAACGATGTCTGAGCGCCCAGTCGGAGAGGTTGAACGAGCTCATGACGTTTAGTCCTGATCTATGCGGACATGCTGTCCTTGCTTGAGGCTATGAATTCCGGCGGTTACGACGCGCGTTCTGGCGTTGAGACCGTCGGTTACGCGGATGCCGTTTGCGTCGCGGGAAAGATCGACTTTGTTCAGCGAAACGGTACTGGTGGCGTCGTCGACCACCCAGAGGAAGCTTTCGCCATTCTTGATGAGGACGGCGGATGTGGGCACGCGCAGAACTGGGCCCTGGTCGGTGGCGAGCCTTGCGGTGACGGTCGCTCCAAGCCGGAAAGTTTGCGGCGGATCGTTCAAGGCAATACGGACGCGCTGCGTACGTGTCACCGGATCGGCTTGCGGCGCAATCTCGCGAATTTGGCCTTCAACGTGAACGCTGGGAAGAATCTGCAGGCTGACCGTAAAGGGCAAGCCGACCCGCAGCGGGACCGGAAAGTCCGGCCCGATATCGACAACAGCCTCTCTGACGTCAGGCCGGGCGACGGTAACGACCGTTTGACCAGGTGAAGCTATCTGCCCCACATCAGCGGATACGGCGGTGGCAACTCCGGCAAAATCCGCTTTCAGTTGTGCATAACTAAGAGTCTCGATCGCTTTCGTCAGATTCGCCTGGGCGCGAGCGACGGACGCTTGGGCGCCGGCGCGGACCTGCACGGCATTGTCCAGAGTCTCCTTGCTCGTCGTATCGGTCGCAATTAGTGTCCGTTGACGTTCCTCCGTTGCGCTTGCATTCGCAAGCTGGGCCTGGCTACGCGAGAGGTCTGCTTTGGCTGACCGCACGGCCAGTTCAAGCGCCGTGGGATCGATCGCGGCGACAATCTCTCCTTGCTCAACCGTGTCTCCGACATTCACGGGACGGGCGATGAGGCGCCCCAGCACGCGGAAACTGAGATCAGTCTTGTACCGCGGTTCCACGGTGCCCGCAGCTGTAGTGCCGCTCGACTCTGTTGCTTGAACAACGGTCGACAGCACCGGTCGAACGGGCTCTTGTGCCTCCGTCTTTTGCTTGCAGCCGGCTGTGAGCAGTGCGAAAGCAAAGACGCTGGCGACGATGACAACTGCGCGCATCATGAGGTCCTCCCGTCCTCGATTACGGGCTCGCCAGAACTGAGCAGCTTGCCGCCATCGACGACGACGCGCTCTCCAGGCTCAAGGCCAGCCTTCACCACCACCGCTCCGGCTTCGTAGCTGCCGATCTCAATGGTCTTCAGCGACACAGTCTTGGTCGCCGGATCGACGATCCAAACCGCGGGCTTTGAGCCCAAACTCATCAAAGCGGTCCAGGGCACCGTGATCTGCGCCACAGGCTTCGCTTTGGCCGTGCCGGCCACAGCGCTGCCAAGGGTCATCGCTGCCGGCGGCTTCTGGATTGCCACCTTCACACGGACGGTCGAACTTTTCGGATCGATGGCCGGCGATACCTCTCTGACGTAGCCCGCGGCGATCACGCTCCGATCCGACACTAGTGTCAGCGATATTTGCTTGGGATTGAAGTCGCCAAAGAAAATGGATTCATAGACGTCGAACACGGCGTCACGCTCGCCGTCTTGCGCCAGCGTGAAGACCGGCTGCGCCGCCTGCACCACCTGGCCGATCTCAAGACTACGCTTGGTAATCACACCCGCGGCGCCAGCGCGCAGCTCCGTATAGCCAAGGGCATCTTTTGCCGTACCCAGCTGCGCCTTCGAAGCCTCAAGTGAGCTTTCTGCGCCGCGCAGCGCTTCCTGCGCCTGATCGAAGGCCACTTGGGTGGTGAAACGGTTGGCGAGCAGAGCTTTCTGCCGATCAAAGTTCGCTTGCGCTACTCGCAACTGCGACTCTGTCGCAGCCTCCGCCGCGGTCGCGGCATCAACATCGGCTTGTTGCTCAGTGGGATCGAGACGCGCCAAGACGTCGCCGGCATTAACGTGGGTGCCGACGTCTACAAAGCGTTCGAGGACGCGTCCGGTAACCCGGAACGAGAGGTCGGCACTGAAACGGGCTCGTACCTCGCCGGTCAGCGTCACGGAAGCTTGTCGATCCCTCAGTTGTACAGTCTCGCTGCGCACGAACGCGGCGGGTTTGGCTGAGTTGGCGGAGCGATCGTTGCAGGCGCTCAACAGCGTGGTCAGAAGAGCGACGGCGATCATGGAGTCCAGCCCATTAAAGATCCGTTTGCTGGGCTTCAGGCCGTCATCGAGGAGACGAACAGCGCGCTTTTTCATGACGCATCCCTCACCGGAGTGTAAATCGGCATCAATGCCCATGCGGCTGTAGAGCGTGTGAGTCGCCGCCCGCGAGCGGCGCCGCCGCCAATCGCGAACAAAGCAAGCGGGCCGCCTTTAGATGACGCTTGGTTCTGGCGTTTCGTGAAACGATGTGGTTGGGCTGGCGTTCGCGTTCGCTCAATGGAAAGCGGATGACGAGCGATGTACTTTCATCGTCAAGGTCGCTTTTGAGCCGGCCTTCCAGACTCCGTGCAAGCTGCGTGACGATTTTGAGGCCGCATCCCGGCTTCAATTTTGCCCGTGATCCATTGTCTGAAATCCTGCAATTCACCATTGACCCTGCGCGTCCAAGCTCAATCCTGATCTCTCCATCGCGGTTGTCGAAACACGCATGTCTCGCGCAATTGGTCACCAACTCGTGGACGATCAGTCCCAAGCGCCAACACCGGTCTGCTTCAAGCAGCAAAGGGTCGGCGGCAAGGACGAGACGGATATTGATGCGGTCCAGCCTCGATCGGCTAATTGCGACCCCGAGCCTGCGAAGGTATTCCGCGGCGTCGGTGAGCGTGCCTCTCTGCGGTATCGCCAGCGCACGATGGACTTCGGCGTACCGATGCAGGAGCTCGACTACCTTGCTCAGAGCAGCCTTGACCTCAGAATCGTCCGCGAGCATGACGCCTACAGAGACAATATTGATTGCGGAGGCGAAGTCATTGTTGACGCGGTGGTTCAGCTCGCGAACAACGGTCAGCGCATCCAAAGCAGGTGGGGCAAGGGCTAACATCGTCACGATTATCTCCTCTCGTTCGAGGCGGCCCCGAGGTGCAACTCTTGCATCGCAACCGCCTGTGGCTATATAAACTATACAGTGTAGTTTATTTCTCTTGCGCTTCAATCCGGGGCGTGTCAAGTCCAATGTTACGGGAGCCTAGAGCAATCCCAAGTTCGTGAACGAGACAGAGACCATCATGGCAAAGAATCGAGCTCCAAAACGACCACACGGGCGCCTCGGCAGGCCGCCCAAAGCCCTAGCCGGCGACGTCGAATCGCGAATTCTGGACGCGGCTCAGCACGTCTTTCTTGGGAAAGGTTACCAAAGCGCGAGTATGGATGAGATTGCAGAGCTGGCTCCTGCCAGCAAGCCGACGATTTACTCGTACTTTCCCGGGAAGGAGGCGCTTTTCGCTGCTGTCGTGGCTCGCGTTATCAATGGACTGACTGGCTTCGAGGGCTACACACCAGCCGGTCGCACCGTGCAGGACAAGCTCATGAGTCTGGGTACGGAGCTTGTCGAAAGATTTATCAAGGATACCGTTGGCGTTACGCGTGTCACGATTGCCGAAGCGGATAGATTCCCTGCTTTGAGCCGACATCTCCATGAAGCGGCGCGTGACCGTGCTGCGGATGCCGTTTCCCACCTCTTGAATGACGCCACTGATCCACTTTCGCGTACGTCGAAGAGCCCCTTCAGCAATAAACGAAGCATCGCCACAGCCCAGATCTTCATGGATCTGATCCTGCTGCCGATGCTCATGCGCTCTCTGATGGGCGATGAGGCAAGGGTGCTTCGAAGGGATTTGCCGTCCTTTGTCCGCGAACGGGTGAATTTCTTTCTAGCGGCTTGCGAAGCGGGTTGGACAGGGTGACAAGTCAGGTACCTTCTGCTGGTTAGTGCGCCTCAGTTGTTTGCAATTCGCGACGGCACGCTTCACTGAAATGCCGCAAAGGATGTACCTCGTTAAGTAAGTCGGGCAAATCGGCGAATGTCTTGTTCGGCGAAAGATAAGTCTCGAGTATCAAGCGACCGACCTTCTCGGCTGCTTCGATCACGTCGTCGCTCGACAGAATTTTCATCCGCCCTATGAGGGCGTGCAGATCGACCAGCTCTGAAATCTCGCACTTGTCTTTGACCAGCGCGTCGGCGTAGAGCCTCGATGCTTCTTCAACGAAGCTCTTGTAGAGCTCTTCGCGCTTGGAGACGGTCCGCGACGTAAGCAAAGTGCGGTGTTGCCGCCGCTGCCGGACCCAGTTCGTCAGAATGGTGGCCAAGGCTCCGGTGGCCGAGCCGGAAAATGCCGCCACGGCCGGAATATACGTGAGCACCATCACATTCACTCCTCTTTCGCTCAATCCCGTTGATCGCAGACGATTAGTCGTAGCCGATCTCGCTGCATTGCTCGCCTTGCAAGCTCTAGCGGCGCGCTAATTTGTTCTCCAACTCTCGTTTCTGACCCTGCTGACCACCGAGTCGGCATTTTCCTCGAATACCGATCGGCACGCTTCGCTGAGTTCGGATTTCCGCTGCCTCAGGCACATTTCAACCTTCGTCGCATCCGGGATGTAGCTGGCGCATAATCTGAAAGCATCGGGCATACATGACGCCCGCTGCTCCGCGGTCCCCCGATAATCCTGTGCAACAACTAGCGTGCTGGAAAAGAGGACTATCGCGGAGGCTAGAAAACCCACGCCGCTTTTCCCTTTGCCGGTTCTTGTTTTTGGAGCTTGATCTCTCCCCGGACCCCTTTTGGAACCCAGCGTCCCGTGTCGAGCGACGGCTCCGCGGATGCTCCTCTCAAGCATCGATTCTGGAAACCCTCCTAGGCGGCTGCCTGAAGGCAGGCCTGAACTCGCCGGTAGCAGGAAGCAGCATACACGCATGTTCCGATTCTCCCTAGCAGTAATTAAACTACACCGTATAGTATCTTTAATGGGGCTGTCAAGCGGGCGCAGCGCCGCAGGCCAACACGCAGATGTGAACATCTGTCGTATGACAGGATTGACTGTCGGCAGCTTTTTGGCGCCGAAATAGTGACGACGCCTTGACATTCGTCTCCAGTATAGTTACATACCCCAAGCTCGCTCATCGAAGGGCACATTCCGGGTGCGACCTAGAAGGTGGAGCGAGTGCGGTGCCCGCGCGCGGCCTCGCAAGCCGCGCCCGGGCGGCTCTGGGCATCATTCACGCCGGTACTACGGCCGGTGCGGGAGGTGCAGTCCCTGGACTGGGATAGGCGAGGGCGGGTAACGCCCGCCCGACCCGCGTCCCAGGAAGCATGGCCTGGAGCTGAGCCGG
>Ga0102924_1000856_pt1 | contig 36501 bp, 32 predicted proteins | sample PaiPotPPM11metaG_FD_80116 | JGI IMG/M metagenome (GOLD analysis project Ga0102924, IMG submission 80116) | Iron sulfur acid spring bacterial and archeal communities from Banff, Canada, to study Microbial Dark Matter (Phase II) - Paint Pots PPM... ...
GTATACGAGCGGTGCGGAGACGGCAGGTCAGCTGGGCTCGGTGATGGACGCGGGAATGGTCGTTGCCGCCGGCCTGGCAGACCACGTTGTCTGCTTCCGCGCGGTCAACGAGTCGACTGCGCAGGCGACCGTCGGGAGGGCGGCTGCCCTCACCGAGCAGTTCTCCCGGGCCAGCGGCCACCTCGAATGGCGAGCACCTTTCGGCGCTCCGTCCGCCGCCAACTGGATCGCGATGTATGCCCAGCGCTACATGCACGACTTCGGGTTGACGCGGGAACAGCTGGCTCAGATCGCCCTCAACGGTCGGCGCAACGCGGCTCGTAACCCGAAAGCGATCTACACCGCGCCGATGACCCTCGAGGAATACCTCGAGGTGCGGATGATCTCCTATCCCTTGTGCCTGTTCGACTGTGACGTGCCATGCGACGGAGCCACAGCCGTCATCGTCTCGAGGCGCGAGGCGGCCGCCGGGCTCCGGCGCCCTCCCCTCACGATCGAGGCAGTCGGGTCCGCGCTGTACGAGCGGGCCACGTGGGACCAGCGGATCGATCTCACCACCGCAGCTGCCCACGACGCGGCGGCCGCGATGTGGGAGATGACCCACCTGTCTCCCGCTGATGTGGACGTCGCCGAGCTCTACGACGGCTTCAGCTATCTGACCCTCCAGTGGATCGAGGCCTTGGGCTTGTGCGCGCGCGGTGAGGCAGGACGGTTCGTGGAGGGCGGCGCGCGCATCTCGCCGGAGGGCGAGCTTCCCCTCAATACCCACGGTGGGCAGCTGTCCGCCGGCCGGCTCCACGGGTACGGCTTCCTGCACGAGGCCTGTCTGCAGCTGTGGGGCGACGGCGGCGAACACCAACTGGCCCGCCAACCCGAGGTGGCGGCGGTCGGCGCGGGTGGGGGGCCCGTCGGCGGGTGCATGCTGGTGACGCGCGCCGCGTAGGGGTCTTTCGGGCATGCGACCTCCGGGGCCGTCAGCGCACCGGGAGCTCGAGCATCCGGATCGCGTTGCCACGCATGATCTTGTAAACCGCCTCTTCGGGTAGTCCCGCCATCAGCTCCTCGGCGAGCGCCTTTGTGTGCGGCCAGGTGGAGTCGGTGTGCGGATAGTCGGTCTCGAACGTGATGTTGTTGACGCCGACCTCGTCGAGCGAGCGGACCCCATGGCGGTCGTTGAAGAAGCATCCATACACCTGTCGGTAGTAATAGGTGGACGGTGGCTCCGGGATGCCGCCATCGCCCAGCCATGAGCGCGCGTCGCGCCACTTGGAGTCGATCCGCTCGAGAAGGAATGGGATCCAACCGATCTGGGACTCGGAGTACGCGAGCTTCAACGTCGGGTACCGGACCAGGATGCCCGACCAGAGGAAGTCCGCGAGCGACGCCATCGCGTTGTTGAACGCCACGGTGGCTTGCACGCCGTAGGGCGCATCCGCGGACGTGGCGGGCATCTTCGACGATGACCCGATGTGCATGCACAGGGTGGTCAGGGTGTCCGCACACGCCGCGAAGAATGGCTCCCACTCCCCGGAATGGATGCTGGGAAGTCCGAGAAACGCGGGGATCTCGCTGAAGGCCACCGCGTGGACGCCGCGTGCCGCGTTGCGTCGCACCTCGTCTGCGGCCAGGCCGGCATCCCACAGCGGGATGAGGCACAGGGGGACCAGGCGGCCACCGGAGTCGCCGCACCACTCCTCGACCATCCAGTCGTTGTAGGCCTGGACGCAAGCGAGCCCTAGCTCCCGGTCCGGGGTGGCTTCATGGAACGTCTGACCGCAGAACCGGGGAAAGTTCGGGAAGCAGAGGGAGGCCTCCACCCAGTTGGCATCCATGTCCTCGAGCCGCGCCTTGGGTTCGAAGCACCCGGGCCGGATGTTGTCGTAGGTCACCGGCGTGAGACCCATCTCATCACGGTCGTAGCCCACCGCTGTGACGTTGCGCTTGAGCACCGAGACCACGTTCCCGAAGACCCAGCAGTCTGCCGGAGTCCCGTTGGCATCGAAGTCGGCTTCGTACTTCGGCCCTGGCCCGACGATCCGGATGCCAGCTACACCGCGTCGTTCAACACGCGGGGCATCGTCACGGAACCTGGGGGGTAGCCACGATTGCCAAAGGTGCGGCGGTTCGATCACATGGTCATCCACGCTCACGATCTTGGGGATCTCCACGGTGGAAGCCTCCGTCTCGGTCTCGGTCATCGAAGGTAGGCCTGGCCCGACAGCAACCGCCGGGCGGTGCGGGTGACGCGTACTGAGCGCAAGGTGCCCTCCTCGTCGAAGACCACATCCGCCCCCGAAACACCCTTGGGGTGGCCGACCCGGACGGTCCCGTCGCAAGGGGCGCAGGCGACGAGGTTGGGGAGCGAGCCAGGGAGCAAGGCGGCGGCAGCAGTGCAGAGCAGCACCGTCATCGGGCAGGCATGGTGGACCCGGCCCATGGACAACACACGCACGTCGAGGTCTGCTGTTCTGCTCGGTGACACCAGCGCAAGCCGGGGTACGGCCGGTGAGGAGAACGCAAGGGGCCTGACCGTGCAGTTTGCCGCGGCGAGCTCGGCACAGCACCCCCGCAGCTTCTCGAGGCGGGTCAGCAGTGCGGCATCGGCGTTCGCGGCCGCGGGGGAAAGGTCAGGATCGACGCCGAGGTCCTCGGCGCGTACGAAGGCCACGGCACCGGCGACGTCGACCAGTGACACCCGGACGGGAGGGGCGCCCATGGCGGTAACCACATCGATCGGCCGGCCCGTGGGCAGTAGAGCGCCGAGCACCTTCCCCGCGGGTTCCACGTACTCGGTGACGATGGGGGCACCGGTGCCGGGTACGCCGGCGACGCAGCAGTCACCCTCAGTGGAGGCACAGCCATCGCGCACCGGCACGTGGGCGAGCACCCGCACCTTCGTGTTCCGGTTGAAGAGGCGAACTGTCGTCACCGGTTCCGTCGGCGGGACCAGGCCCTCGTCGATCGCGTACGGGCCCACGGCCGTGGTGAGGTTGCCGCAGTTGGCAGCCCAGTCGATGTGGGGCCGGTCGACGGCCACCTGGCCAAAGAGGTAGTCGATGTCGGAGTCCGGTCGATCGCTCGCGGCGACCACCATGACCTTGCTCGTGCTCGAGTGGGTGCCCCCGAGCCCGTCGATCTGCATCGGGTCCGGGCTGCCCATCAGCGCGAGGAGGAGCGCATCGCGGGTCGGGCCCGGCAGGGGTAGGGCATCCTCGGCGACGAACACGCCCTTGCTGGTCCCCCCCCGCATGAGGACCACAGGAAGGCCATGCTGGCTCACGTGCGATCCACCTCGACGGGAACCTCGTCCATGCGGCGCTCGTAGACCTCGTAGTCGAGGACGCGGTACAGCTCCGTGCGGGTTTGCATGGTGTCGATGACCGCGGCCTGGGTACCGTCGCGACGGATCGCTTCGAATACCTGGGTTGCTGCCCGGCTCATGGCCCGGAACGCCGACAGCGGGTACAGCGCGTAAGAGACTCCGGCGGCGCGCAGATCGGCCAGGCCGAACAGCGGCGTCACGCCGAACTCGGTGAGGTTCGCGAGGATTGGCACCCCGGCGGCCTCGCGCGCTGCTGCGTAGTGATCGAGCGAGGTCGCCGCTTCGACGAAGATGATGTCGGCTCCCGCTCGGACATACCGGGCGGTCCGCTCCAGTGCGTCATCGAGGCCCGTAACGGCGAGCGCGTCCGTCCGGGCCACGATCGCGAGCGAGGGATCGCGGCGGGCGTTGACGGCGGCCCGCACCCGCTCTTCCATCACATCGGCAGCTACGACCCGCTTGTTGGGCCGGTGCCCGCATCGCTTCTCGATGCTTTGGTCCTCGAGCTGGACGGCGGACGCGCCGGCGCGTTCGAGCACACGTACTGCCCGCTCGACCATCAGGGGAGGGCCCCAACCGGTATCTGCATCGACCAACAACGGCAGATCGGTGGCTCCGCCGATGCGCCGTACGTCCTCCGCGACCTCGCTCAGCGTCGTCAACCCGAGGTCGGGCAACCCATGAGAAGATGTGGCCACACCGGACCCCGACAGATAGAGAGCGCGGAAGCCGGCGTCGGCGGCGAGCATCGCGGTGTAGGCGTCGACCGTGCCGACCACCTGCACCGGGCGCTCGGCTTGGAGTACGTCGAGGAAGCTCGCCGTCCCCACGGTCAGGCGGAGCCGTCGTGCCGGTCGTTCGCCGCGATGACTTCGCGCAGCACCTGCTGAACGGGCCGCCCCGCTTCCCGGGCATCCGATTTGGCCCCGAGGAACGAGCCCACGATGCGCGCCGCCTCGGCCGGCCGGTCGTTCCAATCCGCGACCAGCGGAGTGGTGATCTCGAGGCGGATGCCGTTGGGATCGTGGAAGTAAATGCTGTAGATGATCGAGTGATCGACGGGACCGAGCACCTCGACGCCGCAGGCGACGAGCCACTCTTTCCAGGCGTCCACCTCCGCCACGGTGCCCACTTCGAGCGCAAGATGATCGAAGGTGAGGTACGCGGGGTGGCTCGGTGCCGACCGCTCGGGCAAGCCGATCGCTTCGAAGAAAGCGATCGTTGAGCCATCCTGGAGACGGAAGAAGAAATGGACGTAGGGGTACGGGTCCCCGGTTGACGGCACTCGCTCATGCATCACCGCCTCGATCAGCGGCATTTGCATGATCCTCGTGAAGAAGTCGACGGTCGCCTCGGTGTCGTGCGTCACGTACGCCAGATGACTGAGCCGCTCCGGCGCTTGCATCGGGGCGAGCCCTGGGGTTGTCGGAGATGTGCTGGTCGTGGTCATGGTCTCTCCTCTTGACTCCTACCAGGCAACCATGGATTCGCAGGCTTGGCGCAGCAGGTCAGGCTGACCTTCGAAGTAGTGCGTGGCCCCGGGAATGAGCAGGTACTTGCGACCCGTGGGGCGAGCCGCGCCGTAGAGTTGCTCGAGGATGACCGGCGGGGACCCGCTGTCCGCGGAACCACCGACCACCAGCACCGGTGTCTCGATCTTCGGTAGCCATGTGAGAGCGTTGCCGTTCGTCCGGTCCACCGACCACTGGTTGATCCAGGACCGCAAGGTCGTGTAACGCCCGATGCCGGCCGGCAGGTAATTCGCGACCTCGGTCCGCCCCCACAGCGTCGTCCCCGGCGGGCGGTCACTGGCATCGATTGCCGGGTCGAGGAAGCGAAGGTCCGCGGACGTGCCCTGGACGACGAACGCGAGATCGTCGAGTCCCTGGGGCCAGTGGCGCTTGTCCTGGAGTTGGGCCAACTGCTGCTCGGCCCAGGTGGTGATCCGCCGGTTCCGCGCCAGTTGGGCGTCACGGTAGCGCTTGATGAACTCGGGCGAGAACGGTGGGCCATTGTCCGGGTTGAACGCGTCCAGGCTGGGGTCGCGGCTGAATGGCACGGCCTCGTCGATGATCGCCGGATCGAGCCACTCCATGCTCAACCGGGCCCGGGACACGTGGGCCATGAACAGAATGATCCCATCAGCCTTGGGCAGGTTGGCCGCCATCAGATCGGGCCCCCTGCCACCGGGGGGCGCGCTCACGGTGGGGTGCTCGGCCTGCGCCTGGTAGTACGGCACGATTGAGCCGCCGCCTGAGTTGCCCACCAGCAAGACCCGCTCGTACCCCCGCTGGCGGAGCGTCTGCACGGCGGCTCCGATGTCGAGCAGGCAGTTCTCGAGGTTGAGATTGGAGTCGTTGGCGATGTACCTCGTCGTCATCCCGATGCCGGCGACACCGAGGTCGGCCAGGACCGGCAGCGCATAGTGGCCGAGGAAGTTGGCCGTCGGGTGGATCAGCACCAGCGCGGTCGTCGGCCGGCGGTCCGTGCGTCGCACCTCCGAGGCCCACGTGGCGCCCGACATCCTCGCCACCCCGGAGTACACGTCGATGCGATCGGAAGGGGGAATCGGGATCTCGATCAGGTTGCGTTCCACGTGTTCCGGCAGCGGCACATGACCAGCCTAAGGAGACCGCGGTGATCGCACCACCCTCTAGCGTTGTCTCTGTGGAGTTGAGCCATATCACCTACGGACACGTCGATGCCGTCGCGACGATCACGCTCGATCGGCCGGAGGTCCTCAACGTCATCTCAGCCGGCCCGGGTGGCACGCGGGACCAGATCCTGGAGGCGCTGGGCGAAGCGGAGCAGGACCCGCGCATCGGATGCGTAGTGATTGCCGGCGCCGGTTCGTCGTTCTCGGCCGGCGGCGACCTCACCGGCAACCCTCGGCGGGCCACGCCGGCCGATGAGCAGGTGTTCGTTGAGGGATCTGAGGACTTCCACCGGCGGCTGCGGGCCTCCCGCGTCCCCATCGTCGCAGCGGTGCACGGGTTCTGTCTCGGCGCGGCCTTGGGCATGGCGATCAGCTGCGACGTCGTGGTGGCTGCCGAGGGCGCCCAATTCGGCATCCCCGAAGGTCGGCTCGGCCTTGTCGGCGCCACTCCTCTGGTGCCGCTCGTCGGACGTCAATGGGCGAAGTTCATGATCATGACCGGGGAGTTGCTCAGCGCGAGCCGGGCTCGCGAGATCGGCCTCGTGCTCGACGTGGTGGCGGATGTCGAGCTCGCCGACCGCGCCGCTGAGCTGGCCCGGCGGATCTCGCGGATGCCGCGGGCGGCCGTACTCCTCAACCGCCGAGCAGTCGATGCCGTGGCTGACGGCATCGAGCTAGCCGGCGTGAGGGCCGGCCGGGCCCACGACGTGGTCACCCTTGCGAACGCACCCCATGCCCAGGCACCGGACGGGACGTCGTTCCGCGCCATCCTCGACCGATCGGGGATGAGCGGACTGAAAGCGGCACGGGCCCAGCAGTGGACCGAGCCCTGGTTGCGCGAGTAGCACCCGTTCCCCTCAGCCCTCCGGCATCTCCCAGAAGTGGCACCACCAGTCCGCTCCGACCAGGATCTGCAGCTTCTCGTGCCAGCAGAAAGCCATCGGCTGGGCCGGGTCGAGGTAGTAGTAGCAGCCCCCGCACCGGTCCCCGTCCATCGGTGTCCCCCGGAGCGCGGCCAGCTGGGTGACCCGCTGAGCCTCCCGGAAGCGATTCTCGTCGATCTCCGGCTCGGTCATCCCCGGTCTGGGGTTCTCGGCGCGCGGGCGTCGGCGAACTCCAGACCGCGAGGCGCGACCAGCATTTCCCGGGGGCCTCGGAACAACGCGTTCGGGCTGTAGCCGATGGTCTGCTCCGGGATCAGGGCGAGGTCCGGGGTCATCGTCGTGAGCAGCTCGAGCGCGATGGCGGTGACGAGCCGACCCAGCGCCGCGCCGAGGCACAGATGCGCACCCTTGCCGAAGGACAGGTGGAGCTCCGCGTCGGCACGGTCGATGTGGAACTGATCGGCGTCGCTCCCAAAATGGCTTGGATCGTGGTCGGCCGAACCGAAGCACATCATGATCTTGGAGCCTGCGGGGATCGCTACGTCGCCGATCCAAGTGTCGACCTTCGCGATGCGCCGGTGGTTGAGGACCGGGCCGTCGAAGCGCAGGATCTCCTCGACCGCGTTTGGGATGAGCGCCGGGTCGTCGATGAGGCGCTGCCACTGCTCGGGATGGCGGAGGAGGGCGGTCACGCCGTTGCCGATGGTGTTGGTGGTCGTCTCATGACCAGCAAGCGCGATGGAATAGACGATGTTGACGATGTCGAATTGGTTGAGCTGGTCGGGCTTGTCAAGCGACAGCCGCACCAGGTCACTGGTGAGGTCGTCACGGGGCGCGCCGGCCCGATTGGCGACGAACTCCTCGACGTACCGCCACATCGCCACGACGTCATCGGCGGTTGCGACCTGTTGGTCCTCGGTCAGGCGTCCGTACGTCAACAGGACCCGGGTGCGGCTCCACTCCTTCAGCAGCTCCGTGTCGGAGTCCGGAAACCCGAGCAGGCTGAAGCCGGCGTAACCGGGGAACGGGAACGCGAATCGGGACACGAACTCGACGACCGGTTCGTCCTTGAACGCCTTGGTCAGGCCCTCTGCGTACTGCCGCAACTTGGGTTCCAAGCCTCGGAGGCGCCGGGGGGTCATCACTGCCAGCACCGACTTGCGCATCGGGCCGTGGCGCGGTGGGTCCGAGTTGTTGAGGGTTGGGACCCGCTTGAAGCCGTCGTCGAGCACTGCTTGGGCGCGGGGGCACACCGGCGTCAGCGGGGATGATGCGTTCGCCGCCGACCATGTCTCGCGGTCCATCAAGATGGACTCGATGTCGTCGAAGCGGGTGACGATGTAATGGTCGAGGTCCGGGAGGTAGAACACCGGGCTCTGCTCCCGCAGTTGGTTCAGGATCGGGTATGGATTTCGCACGATCGCTGGATCGAACGGGTCGTACTCCCGGGTCATCGGGCACATCGCCATCTCACCCTCCCTCCCGGGCACGGCCGCGACCGCGCCACCTCAGCATGGGAGACTACCGCCGATGAATCTGGGCCAGATGCTGGTGAACACCGCCCGGCGCTTCCCCGAGCGAGCCGCGGTGACCTGGGGGGCCCACACGCTGTCCTACCGGGAGCTGGACCTCCGCTCCGACGGGCTGGCCCGTGGCCTCGACCGGATCGGCGTCGGGCGCGGTGATCGGGTCGCGCTCCTCATGCGCAACCGACCCGAGCTGGTCGAGACGATGTTCGCCTGCTTCAAGGCGGGCTACTGCATCGTCCCCCTCAACGCGCGCTTCACCCGCGACGAGGTGGACTACCACGTGGCTGACTCGGGGGCGACCGTACTCATTACCGACGCTGATGTCGGTGCCGACTCCATCGTGGTCGAGGTCGGTCCCGAGTATGAGGCCCTCACCTCGACTAGCGGCGGGAGCACCGTTGCACCGATCGACAGGGACGATCTGGCGTGGCTGTTCTACACATCCGGGACAACGGGTCGCCCCAAGGGAGCGATGCTGACCCACGGGAGCCTGGCCTTCGTCACATCCTCATGGCTCGCGGATCTGACACCGATGACGGAACTGGACGTGACCCTGCACGCTGCGCCCCTCTCGCATGGCGCCGGGTTCCACTGCCTTGCGGCAGTCGCGCGGGGTGCCCACCAGGTGATTCCCTTGACGGCTCGGTTCGATCCGGTCGAAACCCTCGAACTCATGAGGTCGGCCAGAGTGACGAACACGTGGCTCGTCCCGACCCAAATCATCATGCTCACCGATTCCGCGTCGGGCCCGCTGCCCGACCTACGAACGATCGTCTACGGCGGAGCGCCCTTCCCCTCCCCGGAGCTCCAGCGCGCCGTAGATACGTTCGGGCCGGTCTTCGTGCAACTCTTCGGGCAGGGTGAGACGCCGATGACGGCCACCTTCCTCCCGGCCCGCGAGCACCACGGAGGCCGTCTGGCGTCGGCCGGTGTGCCGCGTCCCGGCATGGACGTTCGCGTCCTCGATGCACTCGATCACGAGGTGCCGTTCGGCGAGGTCGGCGAGGTGTGCGTACGCGGCCCGGCGGTGATGCTTGGGTACTGGAAGCGCGACGACGCCACCGCAGAGACCCTCCGTAACGGTTGGTTGCACACCGGGGACCTGGGGCGAATGGACGAGTTCGGTTACATCTACCTCCTCGACCGGGCCAAGGACATGATCATCACCGGGGGGTCAAACGTCTACGCGGTGGAGGTCGAGGCCGTCGTAGCCGGCGTCGCGGGCGTGAGGGAGGTTGCAGTCATCGGGGTCCCCGACCGGACGTGGGGGGAGCTGGTGGTCGCGGTGGTCGCTGGCGATCCCGAGTTGGAGCAGCCCCTGTCTCTGGCGTGCCGGGCGCACCTCGCCGGCTACAAGCAACCGAGGCGGTTCGAGTTCGTCGATGCGCTTCCGCGCAACACATATGGCAAAGTGCTCAAACGGGACCTGCGCGCCCGCTTCAGCTGAACGGCAGCTGTAGCAGCCGGGCTGCGTTCCCGCGCAAAAGCTTGTGGGTCGTCAGCGGGTCCAGCCCCGCCACGAGCTCGCTCATGATCGCCTTGGTGTCGGGCCAGGTGGAGTCACTGTGCGGATAGTCGGTTTCGGCGGTGACGTTGTCGACGCCCACCTTGTCAAGACAGGCGAGACCATGAGGATCGTTGATGAAGCAGCCGTAGACTGATTGGTAGTAGTAGGTCGACGGAGGCTCGGGGATGTGCTTGGTCTGTGCCCAGCCGCGGTTGTCTTCCCAAACCTGGTCCACGCGCTGCAACGCGTACGGGATCCACCCCAGCTGGCTCTCGGCATAGAGGAGGCGGAGATCCCGGAAGCGGACGAGGAGCCCGGACATCAAGAAGTCGATCAACGAGGACATGGCATTGCCGAATGCGAGCGTCGCGCTGACCGACGGTGGCGCGTCCGGCGAGGCCGCGGGCATCTTCGATGAGGAGCCGATGTGCATGGCGACCACGGTGGCGGTCTCGGCGCACGCCGCGAAGAATGGGTCCCAATGGCCGCTGTGGATCGTCGGTAACCCGAGGTGGTACGGCAGTTCGCTGAAGCACACGGCGTGAACGCCACGAGCCGCGTTCCGGCGGACCTCGGCGGCGGCGGCGCCGGGGTCCCAGAGCGGGATGATCCCAAGTGGGATCAGGCGCCCGCCTGAGTCTCCGCACCACTCCTCGACCATCCAGTCGTTGTAGGCCAGCACGCAGGCGAGGCCGAGATCTTTGTCCCTGCCTTCGGAGAAGGTCTGTCCGCAGAAACGGGGGAACGTGGGGAAGCACATCGACGCTTCGACCCATCCCGTGTCCATGTCCTCCAGCCTGGCTTTGGGGTCGTAGCAGGCCTTTCGCATCTGGTCATATGTGATCGGCGTGAGGGTCATCTCGTCTTTGGAGTAGCCCGCTGCCGCCACCATCCGCTTGTGCGTGTAGATGAGGTCCTCGTACACCCAGCAATCGACTTTGGTAGGCGAGTCGTCGTCGAAATGCTCGAGGTAGCTGGCGGTCCCGACGTAGTCGATGTTCCGGATCCCGCGTCGCTCGACCCGCGGTCCTCGGTCGCGGTATCGGGAGGGCAACCAGGAGGCCCATAGGTGGGGCGGTTCGACCACGTGGTCGTCGACGCTGATCAGCTTTGGGATGGTGGTCATCGGGTCGGCTGCGCCGGGCCGTTGGGTCGTGTGCTGGCTCATGGGCAGCCTCCTCGCGCTGTCATGCCGAGACTAGAACGAGTCCGGATTCCCACGGGGTGCGGTTGCCCTGTGGTGGTCACCTGGACGCATCAGGAGCAACGCGTCCACCGCGACGCAGGCGGTGGCGTCGCAGATCAGGGGGTTCACGTCGATGGAGTCGAGCCACGGTTCGGCCCGCTGACCCAACTCCGCAACCCCCGCGATCGCCGTGGCGAAGGCGTCTTTGTTCCATGGCTCTCGACCGCGGACGCCGGCGGAGAACATGCCCAACTCGTCGATCATCGCGTCGATGTCGGCGGGGCCTACCGGAAGGCGGCGTCCCACGACGTGCCTCGTCAGCTCGACCAGGATCCCGCCGAGGCCGATCACGATGACCGGGCCCAGCTCGGTGCGGGCGCGAAGCCCGATGAAGGCCTCGCCTTCACCGGACGCCTGGGCCTGCACTGCGATGGTGTCGGAAACGTCCAACGCGGCCGCCCGCGCCCGAAGATCGTGGATGACTCGCGCGGCATGCGAGGGGGCGACGTGGGTGCGGACGACGTTCAGGTCGGTACGGTGCGGGACGTCGGCCAGCTTCACGACCAGCTCCGCTCCGAGGGCTCCGACGTCCGCTGTCGCCTCACCGTTGACCACGATCCACGGCGCGGTCGGGACCCCGTGGTCTTCCAGCAGCCTCATCGCGTCAGCGAAACCGACCATCGGGCCGGCGGCGGAAGCGATGGGGTGAGGGGTCGGGAGCGGAGCACGCGACCGCTTGGTCGAGGTGCTGGGGGGGAGTTTGAGATGGTCGACGTGCTGGGTCAGGGCGCCGAGCGCTCTGAGCGTCCCCCGCAGGCCTCGTCCGAAGGCCACCCCGGTATCGCTGCGGTCGACCCATGACCCGATGCGAGAGGCCTCGACTGTGGTCATGATCTGCAGCACGTCGGTCCGGGCGGCGACATTGCGGAGCGGCTCGAGCAGAACCTCGGCCCGCTGCTGGTCCTCGTCGCCGAGCCACCACGCGACAACGACCGCGTCAACATCGCCTGACCCGGTGAAGATCTCGAGGAGGTCCTCGACCACCGTCGGGGGCTGAATGGCGAAGCCGGTCAGGTCGAGCGGGTTCGCGTGGGGCGCGCCCGGGATCCGTTCCCTCACTGCGCCGAGAAGGCGCTCGAGGGGAGGGAGCGCGACGGCGCAGTCGCCCGTCGCGGTGTCGTTTGCCAGCGCCGCCACGCCTCCCGAAGACGCGATCACCGTCACGTTCCGGACAGCGTGCCACCGGTGTGGGCGCAGCTGGCCGAGCAGCATGGCGCGGTCCAGGAGGTCCTCGAGGTCGACGGCCGTGATGACACCAGCCTGGCGCAGGCCCACCTCGTAGACCCACGATTCGGTCGCGATGGCGCCGGTGTGGGAGCGCGTTATGTCGCGACCCCGCTCGCTCGTCCCGAGCTTCAGGGCCACCACCGCTTTGTCGTTGCGGTGCGCTCTCTCCACGGCGCGGAAGAACCGTGGCGCATTCCGGACGGTTTCCAGGACGAGGCAGATGACCCTCGTCTCGGCGTCGGAGGCCAAGAAGTCCAGGTAGTCCTCTAGGCCGGTCACTGCCTCGTTGCCGCTCGAAATCGCCAGATTGACACCGAGGCCCCGCTCACGGGTGGCCACCATCGCGGCGCGCATCAGGTACCCGCTCTGGGAGAGGATTGAGATGCTTCCCTGCTGCACGGGTACCGGCATGCCGGTAAAAAGGCTCACCCCGCGGGTGATGTTGGCGAAACCGGTGCAGTTGGGCCCTAACACAGGCATCCCGCCACTGGCGAGGCGGAGGCGATCCTGGCGCCGCAGGCCCTCTGGACCGGCTTCAGCGAACCCGCTTGCCACCACGACGACCCCTCCGCACCCGGCTACCGCGGCCTGCGCGACGACGTCGATCGCCGCATCCGCACCCACGATGGCGAGGACCGCGTCCACGGGATGGCCGACCGCGGCCAGGTCCGGCACCGTCGGGCGCCCGTAGGCATGGCTGACCGACGGGTTCACCAGGTGTAACTCGACCCCGGAGGTGAGGAGCTGATCGACCGCCGCGTTCGACATCATCCGTCGCTCGCTCGCACCCACGACTGCGACGGAACCCGGCGCGAAGAAGCGATCGAGCATCAAAGCCACGCCGACAGGTACTCGGGGTCGTCGGCCTCCTCGGCTGCCCGAGTCATCGACACTGGCCGAGCGACGTCGATGATCAAGCCGTAGAGGTGGTTGCGGGCGGGGAGCGGTCGCGTCTCGAATCCGGGTTTGGGCCCGTGGGCCGCAGCTCGGGGGTGCAACGTGATCGCCCCGACGCCTGGGACCGGTGACCCGTCGTCGGTCCCGAACCGGTAGAAGATCTCGTCGCAATCCGCACTGTGGTCGGCTTGGGCCGGGTATGCGTGCGGATGGTCAGGAGAGCGGCTCGGGGTGATCGCGCAGATCACGGTTCCTTCACTGGCGAACACCTGATGCATGTCGGGCATCAGATGGACGCGGCCGCTGAGCGGTTCGATGTCGGCCATGTTGAGAGCGTACGGATAGAGCGCACCATCCCACCCGACCGTGTCGAAGGGATGGTTGGCCATGACGTAGGTCGTGAGTGTCGATCCGACCCGCACCGAGATCGTGAACTCGCCCATCGCGTCAGTGGGTGACTGGAGCACGGGGGTCCGCAGGTCCCGCTCTGAATACAGGGACCTCGGCAGCAATTGCCCCGTCGGGCTGCGGTAACGCTCGGGCGGCCGACACGACGTCACCGTCTCGAGGACCACCATCGTCTGTGGGCCCGGGTCAGGCGACAGCCGCCACGTGGTGCCGCGAGGGACGTACACGAAGTCCAGCGCGCGGTACGACAGGTCACCGAACATCGACTGCAGGACACCGGAACCTTCCACGACCACGACCAGTTCGTCGGCCCCGCCGTCGCGGTAGAAGGCCGAGCCGTCGCCAGCCGGCGCCATCAATGAGTAGACGAGATCATCATTGAAGAACAGCGGCGTTCGGCCCGCAGGCCCGTCCGGGCCAACCTGGATGTCGGCGACCGCGAAACGCCTGTTGCGCTGTGTGCCCTCTGTCCATCGTTCTGGCAGGGACGGTTTGGCGGCCTCGGTGCGGAGCACTCGGGTCGGGGGGCGCAGCCGGTAAAGGTACGAGCACGGGCCGCCGAATCCGCCGGAGCTGATGAGCTCCTCATAGTGCAGGTGGCCAGCCGCGTCCGTCAGTGCCGTGAAACGTTTCGCTGGGACACGTCCGTGGCGCTGGTAATACACCGTCGTCCCCCTCCTCATGCGATATGCGCGCTCAGTGCACGGCGTGCAATGGGTCGGAGTTTCCCACAACGCATCCCGGTGAGGCGTGTTCGATCCCACAGTCACTCCCGACGGGCGGCTCGAAGGTACGCATTGCGCGCTCGGGTGTCGCTAAGTAGGCTCGGAGCCGAGCCGGGCTGTTCACGAAGGCCCGACCGGCCGGGGGTGGCTGTGGCGCATGCGGACCTGGATGGGGCGGCCGAGAGGCACGCCTCGTGATCGTCCGGATGGTGAATGCCCTGGTCGTCGGCGTCGAGCAGGGCGGGATCTACAGCCTCGTGGCCCTCGGGCTGGTGACGGTGTACTCGGCGACGAACGTGTTCAACTTCGCCCACGGGGACCTGGTCATGGCCAGCACCGTTCTCACGGTGGTGCTCTGGCGCTCATTCGGGGTCCCGATCGTGCTCGCGGGGGCGGCCTCGGTGGTGGGAGTCGTGGTGCTCGGTGCGTTGACAGAGCGGATTGCGGTGCGCCCGGTGCTCGGCCACGACACGTCCACCGGGTGGATCCTCTCGACGTTCGGGGTTTCCATCATCGTGAGCACGTCGTTCACGATCGCGCTGACCAACGGGACCTCGCCGTCAACGCAGCGTTTCTTCCCCTCCTACCTGCCATTCCACGGATGGAGCCTCGGCGGTGTCCTTCTCGATCCCAACAAGTTGTTCGTGGTAGTCGTCGCGGCGATCGTTGCCGTGTTGCTCGTGGTCTTCCTGCGCCGGACCAACTACGGACGCGCGTTGCGCGCCGTGGCTGACGACAGGGAAGGCGCCGCAATGCGTGGCGTGCCGGTGGCTCGGATCTCGCTGCTGAGCTTTGTGATCGGCGCCGCGATCGCAGGGGTCACCGGCGTAGTTGTCGGCCCGGTGACCCAAGCCGACGCAGGCAGCGGCGCGGCGCTGGTCCTTAAAGGCTTCATTGCGGCTGCCGTCGGCGGTATCCCCTCGATCGAGGGCGCGTTGGTCGGTGGAGTCGTGCTCGGGATGATCGAATCATTCATCCAGCAGTTCACTAATGGAAAGCTCATCGACCCCATCTCGCTGGCTGCCCTCCTTCTGGTCCTGTCCATCCGTCCCAACGGCCTGATGGGACAGCGGGGCCGGATCGTATGACGGGGCCGGCGTCGGCACCGCAGAAGGGCGCGGTGCGTCCGGGGACCCTCGTCGTCGGCGTACTGGCCGCGGCCGCGGTCGCGGTCGCGCCGCACGTTGTGAGCCGGTTCGAGTTGTACACGATCACGCTCGGAGCGCTGTACGTGATCGCTGTCGTGGGTCTGAACATCCTGGTTGGGCATGCAGGCGTGATCTCCCTGGGGACCGCCGCTTTCGCCATGGTGGGCGGCTATTCGGTAGGGATCGCGCACGCCCAGTGGGGTGTCGGCTACCCGCTCGGGTCCGTCTTCGCGGTTATCGTCTGCACAGCCGTCGGCGTTGCGACCGCGTTGGCCGCCCTGCGGCTCGGTGCGTTCGCCATCGCGGTTGTCACCTTGGCATACCTCAACGTGGCGACGGCGATCGTGACCCTCACCACATCGATCACCGGGGGCCCCGAGGGGCTCCGGGTTCCGCGGACTGGGTTTTCCGACGCAGGCCTGTGGTATTTGATCGCTGGTGCCGCTGCTGTCGCGTGGGTTCTGCATTTCACCACGGTGCGCTCCCCCTTCGGTCGGGCTCTCAACGCGAGCCGCCTCAGTCCCGTGCTCGCGTCGTCGCTCGGCGTGCGCCCGATGGGGGTCAAAATCGCGGCCTTCGCCATCTCTGCCGCCCTGGCCGGTCTGGCCGGGGCCCTCTATCCGATGATCAACGGCCGGGTGAACACGTCGAACTTCGACGTCTCCCTGTCGATCTTGCTCGTACTCATGGTCGTGCTCGGGGGCCAAGCCACGATGGCGGGACCGGTGGTGGGCGCGGCCGTCCTGACTGCGGTCCCGTACGTGCTCACCCATGTATTCAAGGAGAACGGCAACCGGACCGCGCTCGTCTACGGCATCTTCCTGTTGTCGACCGTCGTCCTGTTCCCGAGCGGGCTGGTCGGCATGGCCACGACCCTGCTCCACCGTCACCCCTCCCGGTCGCACCGGTCCGCAGGCCGGCTGGGAGCCATCGCGGAGGAGGCCGAAAGGGGGGCCAGTGACCCGATCGAGCAATCGGCTCAGATCTCGGCTCTCTTGGAGCCGACGCAGGGGGCCCGTCTCGAGGCGGCAGGTATCTCGGTGTCGTTTGGCAAGGTCCCCGTGCTCGAAGGAGTGGCCCTGCGGGTGCAGCCCGGCGAGGTACACGGTCTCATCGGTCCGAACGGGTCGGGTAAGACCACGTTTCTCAATTGCCTCAGTGGCTTCCTGCGGGCGCAGGGCGGGAAGGTGATGCTCGACGGTGAGTCCCTCGCGGGGACGGCTGCGGGCCGGGCCCGGGCTGGGATCGCCCGCACCTTCCAGCAACCGATCCTGGAAGCGTCGGCGTCAGCCTTCGCGAACCTCCAGACGGGCGTTGATGCGAACCGCAAGAGCCGCGCACTGGCGTACGTGCTCCGGGTCCCTTCGGCGCGTCGAGAAGCACGACTGAGCGTCGCGACCACCGATCAGTGGCTGCGCGCGGTAGGCCTCGACGACGTCGCGGGATATGAGGCCGGTCACCTTCCACCCGGCAAGCAGAGGCTGCTGGAGGTCGGAAGGGCAATGGCGACGCGTCCGAAGATCCTGCTACTTGACGAGCCGGCGGCTGGTCTCACGGGGCAGGAGATCCGTCAGCTCGAAGCGGTCATCCGGGCCGCGCAGGCAGCTGGCATGTCAATCCTGCTGATCGACCATCACGTGGATTTCGTGCTTCGACTCTGCGATCGGATCACGGTCTTCGCAGCCGGCTCGGTGATCGCCAGCGGCTCTCCTGACGAAATCCGAAGTGATGCTGCTGTCATCGACGCCTACCTCGGAGGACGCAGAGCCGCCTCGAACGGGGGACTTCCGCCCCAACCCGCGAGAGGCGAGATCGATGGCTGACGAGGTGCTTGCAGTGCACGGACTGCGGGTCGGCTACGGGGGCGCGGACGTGCTGCACGGTGTCAGCGTCTCCCTCGCCAGAGGCGAGCTCACCACGATCATGGGTGCGAACGGCGCTGGCAAGACGACGCTGCTCAAATCCATCATGGGACTGGTCCGGGTGTCGGAGGGCGACATCCGTTTGCAAGGCGAGTCGCTGGTCGGCAAGGGCAGCAGCGAGATCGCCGGCCTCGGGGTGGCGCTTGTTCCGGAAGGACGAGGTATCTTCCCCTCCCAGTCGATCGAGAGCAACCTCTGTGTCGGAGGTTGGCCCCTCCGTGGCGGACGCAAGGTGCAGCGGGCGATGCTCACTGTTGTTTACGACCGGTTCTCCACGCTGTACGACCGGCGGACGAGGAAAGCAGGCACCCTCTCAGGTGGCGAGGCGCGGCTGTTGTCGATCGCGATGGCCCTGATGGCCGATCCGATCGTCTTGCTGCTCGACGAACCATCCCTCGGTCTCGCACCCCTTGTGATCGAGTCGGTCTTCGGCGTCATCGAAGCTCTCCGCGACGAGGGTCGCAGCGTGCTGTTGGTCGAACAGAACGCGGAAATGGCGCTCCGGGCCGCCGATGCTGCCCACATCGTTCACCTCGGCCGGGTCACGATGTCGGGCAAGCCATCGGAACTGGCCGGACATCCAGATGTGCAGGCCGCGTACCTTGGGGGGCGGGTCGATCCTTGATCCCCCTCACGGCGCGCTATAAGCTTGCGTAGCGCGACTATCACACTCCCAGGCGCGGTGCCGGGAAGTTCGGGGGGAACTGAATGCGATCAGCCACAGGTCGGCCTCTACGGCTAGCGGCAGGGCTGCTGCTGGCGCTCGTTCTCGGCGCGTGCAGCTCGTCGTCCAAATCGACGTCGGTGACGAAGTCAAGCGCCGCTGCGGACACTTCGACCCAGGCTCCCAAAGGCGTGTTCAAGGTGGGCGTGGAGCTGACGCTGAGCGGGCCGGCCGGGCCGGTGGGACAGCTGATCAAGCAGGGGATCGAGGTGTGGCTCGCCAACCACAAAGGCGCGACGGCTGCCGGGGCGTTGGTCCAGGTCGTGTACGCCGACGACGGCGGGACATCGGCCGGTGGGGCGTCCGCGGCCCGCCAACTGGCCGAGGAGGACAAGGTCAACGCCGTCGTGGGACCGTTCGCCTCGGACGCAGCAAGCGCCTCCCTGCCGATCTTCGACAAAGATGCCATCCTCGATGTGCCGATCACCGCCTATGCGCCGGCGCACGACCCGAAGCAGTTCCCGTTGTCGTTCCCGGCCCAGTACTCAGCGTCGGAGAGCGGCACTCTCACGGTGAAGGGCGTGCAGGCCGTGCATGCCCACAAGCCGGGGCTCCTCGTGGCGAACACCACGCTGGCCACCCAGCTGCAGGGCACGATCAAGGCCGCAGCGGCGAAGACGGACAACAATGACGTCAGCGTGGTCGATGCCGAGCAATACCCGACCTCACCGACGGACCTGACGACCCAGGTCCAAAAGCTCAAGGCGGCCGGCGCCGACTCCATCATCCTCCCATCGGTGGCGGGTGGCGACTACACGGTCTTGTTCCAGGCGATGAACTCGATCGGCTGGTCGGTTCCCGTCATCGGCTCATCGCCTGCGGCCGATCCCCGTGTGCTGGCCACCATCCCGCCGGCTCTCGTCAAAGACCTGTACGTGACGCAGGTGAGCGCTCCGGTCATCAAACCGGTGACGCCGGCAGTGACCCAGTTCGCGCAGCAGTGGCAGGAGGTGACCGGCAAGCCACCGGTGACGAACATCGCGACCCTGGGGTCGGGCTACGACGCCGTGGCCCTTGTCCAGTGGGCCTTCGACGGGGCCGGGTCCACTAGCGCGACGGCTGCGGCCGACTACATGAGCCGTCAATCGACCTTCAGCGGCGTGGTGGCGGCCTACAGCTTCACATCGACGTTCCGGGGGATACCGGTCGACCAGGGGGGGACCGCCCAAGCTTCCTCCTACGACGCTGGGGTCTTCGACGGCGTCAAGTAGGGCCAGGCGAGCCATATCGGGGCCCGCCGACCACGGAGGACCCCTCCCGGTCGCGGTTCCATCAAGCGAGCGCCCCCGATCTCGGGGCTCGGTGCTCCAGTCGGTCCAAAGGGGAGTGCTCGTCCTCGAGCTGCTCACCGCGTCTGACGAACCGTTGTCAGCACGCGCCATCGCCGAATCGGTGGGATTGGACCGGACTGTCACCCACCGCATCCTGCGGACCTTGGAGCTGGAGGCACTCGTCGTCGAGGAACGCGGTCGGTACGCGCTCGGCCCGAGGAACCTCGTGTTCGGCAATAGCTACGTCCGGCGGCACCCTCTGCGGCTGGCTGGGCTTCCGTACCAGATCGACCTGCTCTATCGCAGCTACCCGGATCAGCCGTGGGCGTTGACCCTGCTCATGCGGGTGGGGCGGCGTTTGACCTTGGTGTCCCAGATCTGGTCGCCGACGGCGCCCCTCGACAGCCTGCTGGCCGTCGGCGATGTCCCGATCGACGAGGCTGCATCAGGTCGCTGCATCTTGGCGTTCCTCTCACCGCCGGAGGTCGTCGGCCTCGTGGGAGCAGCGCGTGCCAAGGCGCTGACGAGCAGGCTGGCGTTGATCCGCAGCGCCGGCGGCGTGGATGTCGTGGGGCCCGAGGATCGATCGTCGCAACCGCCTGGCCTGCTCGCCGTTGCGGCGCTGATCAGGACGCGGAGCGGCATCCCGGTGGCCGGCTTGACAATGTCCGGCAACGGGCTCGAGGGCCATCTGGATCGCCAATCGCCACTGGCATCGCGACTTTTGCGCACAGCCGGCCAGATCGGTGAGCTGTTGGTGTGAGACGCGTCAGACTGCGGCGGGACGTGACTCGGCCGTTCCGAAGCGGTCGCCGAGCCAGTTGACGACCGCCGCGGTGCCCTCCGCCGTTCGACCGGACCGGGATCCGTCCGGGTTGATGGTGAACCCGTAATGGTCGGCCCTGCGGACCGTGACCATGCTCTTGTCGGCCGCCGCGGAGGATGAGACAAATGACGACGCCTCGCTCAGGCGGGTGATCACGTCTCCCGCGTAGTGGACCACCAAGGTGGGCACCATCACCGCGCTCAGGCACTCCGTCGTTTTGGCGTGGGTGGACAGAGCGCTCCATGTGCTGAGCCAGGCCTCGGGGGTGAGGACCCCCGCCACTCCCATGCCGTAATTCACCAAGTCCGGCCTGGGGTGGTTGTTGTACGCGCTGACCACCCGGTCGTCCGGCTCGATCGATAGATCCGTGAACGCCGGATCGGCCATCGTGCGGTACACCATCATGCGGTGGACCACGGCAGCCTTGCGCTCGAGCCGCATTCGCTCGCCTCCGCTGGAGCCGACTGCGGCCGAAGCCCAGTCCCGTCTCCGCCGGACCCGTTCCCTCGCGATCGCGTCGAGCCGCGCCACCCGCTCCCGCTGGGCAGCCTGGTACCTGGTGAGGAAGGTCGGGTCGTACCGGCTCGGCTGCGGGGGCGTCCGGAACCCGTTCACTTCGTCGTACATGTCGAGCGAAGGGTCGACCCCAAAGGGATCGTCCTCGGCGAGCACCGACGGGTCGATCCACTTGCCCAGCGCGTGACCCTCACCGGAGTGCGCGCCGATGAGCACCAGTGCGTCGGCGGGGGGAAGATCGGCCTCGGCCAGGGTGAGCGGGTCACCCGCTGCGGTGTGGGTCAGGCGGTCGCTCGCGGCCACAGCCGCCTGGGACTGGTAAAAAGCGGCGAGGGTGCCGCCGCCGCTGTTGCCGAGCAGCACGACCGTTTCGCATCCTCGGGCGCGCAGCGTCGCCACCCCTGCGGCGACATCGAGCGCCAAGCGCTCGTGCTCGGTGGCGATGTCGTTGTTCACCCACCGCCCGGCGCGCCCGAGAACCATGCACCCGGCCCGGACCAGGGGGAGGATGTTGTAGTTCTGGGACTGGTCGGTGCGCGGGTGCATGAGGTGGACCCCGACGGTCGGGCGGTGCCCTGTGGGCCGGTAGATGGTCCCGCGTGACCGAGCATCATCCTGGGCGACGAGCCCAACGGCCTCCACGTCGATGTCGGCATCGACCTCGGACAGGTCGAAGTTGGCACCAGAGGGCACCCGGCCCGCTCGGCTCGAGGCGGTCGAGCCCCGGGTCGGCCCACCCCGGCCGGCGGAGGGCTCGCTGGCGATCATGGAATTAGCGTAGAGCGCCGTGACGACGGTCGATCCGGAGCGGGAGCTCGTACTGCGTCGCGGGCTCGAGCACTGGCTGCCTCCGCGGATCGGGGCCACAGGGCCGATCATGGTGGGACCGCTCCAGCATCCCGCAGCGGGCCAGAGCAGCGACACGCTGCTGTTCGGGGCGACATGGCGGGTGGGGACAGCGATGCGGCGCGAACGGTTCGTGCTGCGGATGGAGCCCACCGACCGTCGACTGTTCCTCGATGCTGACGTGATCCGCGAGGCCCGGGTGCTCCGAGGCCTCGAGACCACAGGGGTGCCCGCGCCGCGTGTGCGCTGGACCGAGGATGACCCCAAGGTCCTGGGCGCGCCGTTCTTCGTGATGAGTCATGTCCCCGGCCAGGTGCCGCAGGGCAAGCCATCGGTCCATGCGTCCGGGTGGTTGCCGTCGTTGAGCACCGCCGACCGCACCAAGGCGTGGAACGCAGCGCTGGAAAGCCTGGTCGCGGTCCACGATGTGGCGTGGCGATCGACGCACCCGTTCCTGGTCGAGGGCGACGCGGGATCGGGCCTCGCCCGCCGGCTGGAGTGGACGAGCCGGTGGTACGCCTGGGTAGTCGCCGGCCGCTCGTTCCCGATCACGGACACGGCTCTGGCTTACCTCCTCTCGGAGGCAGCAGCGGTCGACGAAGGGGCGCCCGTGTTGGTCTGGGGTGACGCAAGACCGGGCAACATGATCTTTGACGCCCGCTGCCGGGTGGCTGCGGTCATCGACTGGGAGCTCGCGACCATTGGACCAGCGGGGATCGATCTGGGCCATTGGATGGCCCACGACGAGTTCTCGACCGACATTGCCGGGATTGAACGGCTCGACGGGATCCCGGACCGGGAGGCGACGTTGGTCCGGTACGAACGAATTTCAGGGCGCCGGGTGCCCGATCTCGGCTACTTCGTGATCCTTCAGGCGCTCCTGTTCGCGGTCACGCTGGTCCGTGCCGCCGACATCCGGGTGGCGCGGGGCCTAGCGCCTCCCACGACCCGCATGGGCCACGACAACCCGTTCACGCAGATGCTCGCCCGCCGGCTCGGGCTCCCCGTTCCGGGCCTCGCCGACGACTACGTAGCCCACCGTTCCTCCCCGGCCGTGACGGGCCGTTCGCGCATGCCACGATGAGGACACCGGTCACCGCCGACACAAGGGGAGCAGTGGCGCTCGTGACGGGAGCGAACCGGGGCATTGGTTATGCCATTGCCGCTGGACTGGGCCGGCTCGGGTACCTCGTCATAGTCGGGGCCAGGGACCGAGACCGAGGGGAGACGGCGGTTGAGCGGCTGCGTACGGAGGGCGTCGATGCCCGGTGTTGCCAGCTCGACGTGAGCGATCCGCAGTCGGTCACGCGGGCGACGGCTGAGATCACTGCGTCGCCGGGGCGTTTGGACGTGCTCGTCAACAACGCCGCGATCAAGCTCGAGTTTCATCCCGCCCCCCCGAGCCAGACCCCGTTGGAGGTGGTGCGCGAGACATACGAGACGAACGTGTTCGGCACGATGCGGGTGATCCAGGCGCTGCTGCCCCTTCTGCTCGCGTCGCCCGCGGGCCGCATCGTCAACATGAGCAGTGGTCTGGGCTCGCTGTCGTTGGCCACGACACCAGGCTCGAAGTATCAGCTCAAGCCGATGCTGGGCTACAACACGGCCAAGGCGGCAGTCAACGCCCTCACCGTGCAGTTCGCCAACGAGTTGCGGGGAACGACCGTCAAGGTCAACGCTGCAGATCCGGGCTATGTCCGCACCGATATGACTCGCAACGACGGAGTCCGCTTGCCGGAGCAGGGAGCGGCCGTGGCGATCCTGCTCGCGACCCTTCCCGATGCGGGACCGACTGGCCGCTGGTTCGACGAGCGCGGTCCCGTTCCGTGGTAGCGGCCCGCGTGAGCTCAGGTGGAGAACGAGGTCGCCACGTCCCCAAACTGTTCGGCGGTCGAGCCGTGGAGGATGATCTCGTCGGCCCCCGCGCCGAGGTAGTCATGCAGCCGTCGCGCGCAGGTTGCGGCGCTCCCCACCGCCGATGCGGCATCGATCCACTCATCGGGTAACCCGTGGCTCAGCTCGATCAGGTCGTGCCGGGAGAGGGCCTTGTCGGCCTGACGGCCGCCCAGCGCTCGGAGCGCCGGATGCTCGCGGTAACGGGCGAGCGCCCCGGGGTCCCACTGGTTCGCGGCGACGAGCGCGTCGCCGAGTCCGGCGACATGAAAGTATCCGGCCGCCCTGCAGCGGATGGCGAGGGCCACCTCGTCGTCAGTGCGGCCGGGGGCGGTCGCGACCACCGCATAAACGCGCAGAGCACCGGGATCACGTCCTGCCGCTCGGGCCGCCGACCTTGCGACCACACTCGATCGGTGGACTGCATCAGGGGTCAGGAACGGATGGAGGATCACGCCGTCGAAGCGCTCACCGGCCACCGCGAGCGTCCGCGGGCCGACCGCGGCGAGCAGGACGGGAGGGGCGTCGACCGCCGGGCGCTGAGCGAGGCGCAGCTCGGGGAACCGGCCGGCCGGGCCGACGTAGGACACCGACTCGCCCCGCCACAGTCGACGCAAGATGTCCGCCGTGTCCCCTAGTGAAGCCAACGTGGGCGCGGGGGCGCCGTACATCCGCCAGCGCCAGGACGCCGATCGTCCGAAGCCGAGACGGAACCGGCCGCCGGTGAGCGCCTGGAGGGTCTGGCCCATTGCAGCCAGGACCATCGGATGGCGCAGTCCCGGGCTCGTGACTGCAGCTCCGATGCCAACGGTCGATGTTGCCTGGCTCAAGGCACCGGCGAGCGAGGGCAGGTCCTTGGTGTCGTAGCGCTCGCCGATCCACACACAGCCGAGGCCGAGTCGCTCGGCCGCCTTCGCCTGGTCGATCACGGGCACCGGATCGGGCACCCCGCCGGGCAGCACGTAGCAACCCAGGCTGGAACGCCCGGTCGTCACCCGCCCAGTCGGATGCCGGGAGCCCTCGTCCCGAACACATCGGTCGCCATTAAGGGCCCAAGTTTGGTCGCATCCCAGCGGCGGCCACCGTTTGAGACCGTGCGCGCTTCGGTCCAGCCGCCCATCAGGTAGATGTGCTCGCGCATGGCCCGGATGACCTGTCCGCTCACGTAGCCGGCCTCGTCGCTGGCGAGCCATGCCACCACGGGGCAGCAGAGGGTCGGGTCCTTCGGGTCGAACTCGTCCTCGGGGCGCTCGTCGGCCTCGATGGGCTGCGCGGCTCCCGGCATGGTGGCCGAGAGCCGGGTCAGCCCTCCCGGGCCGATGGCGTTGACGGTGACGCCGATTCCGGCCAGTTCAAGGCTGAGGGTGAGCGTCATGCCGACGATGGCCGCCTTCGCCGTCGCATAGTTCGTCTGCCCGAAGTTGCCGAACAGGCCGGCGCCTGAGGTCGTGTTGACGATCCGCCCGAACACCTTGCCGTCTTCGGCTTTGGCCCGGTCCCGCCAGTAGCGAGCGGCGGCCCTCGAGGTCAACCAGGTACCCCTGACGTGCACCCGCATGACCCGATCGAAGTCGTCGGCACTCATGTTCCATACCGCCCGGTCCCGCACGATCCCGGCGTTGTTCACGAGGATGTCGAGGCGCCCGAACTCGTCGATGCCGCGTTGGACCATTGCCTCGGCCTCGCCCTCGTCCCCCACATCGCCGAAATCCGCGATCGCCGTGCCGCCGCGCTGCTCGATCAGCTTGACGACCAGCTCCGCGTCCCTACCCGACCCCTCGCCCTGCACCGATGTGCCGAGGTCGTTGACGACGATCTTGGCTCCGTGCTTGGCCAGTTCGAGGGCGTGTCCCCGGCCGATCCCATGGCCCGCACCGGTCACGAGCGCGACCTTGCCTTCGAGGAGACGTGCCATGGTTCTGCTCCTTGTGTCGTCGGGCGGGCGCCGCAGGTTCGACCTGCAGCGCACGGTGCCCGTCATGGTAGGCGGGAGCGGGATGATCGTGAGTTCGACCGGCCGCACCGGGCTTGGCCGTCACGTTGGTTGCGACGACGCCGTCACCTATCCTGCCGGCATGTCGTCGGCAGGCAACGTCGCAGAAGCGCAGACGGAAAGGCCGGACCCGTGAGCGGGCGTGCCGCGATCGTCGGTGTCGCACTCGCGGACGTCGGTGATGGAGTCGGGACCCCGTATGCGCTGCTCGGTCAGGCCACCCGGCGGGCGATGGCCGACGCTGGGGTCGCTCCGACCGAGGTCGACGGTTTCGGATCGACCGGTCTCGGGACCATGGCCCCCATCGATGCGGCGGAATACTTGGGCCTACGTCCCCGCTGGATCGACTCCACCTCCGTGGGAGGTGCGTCGTGGGAGGTAATGGCCTCCCACGCCGCCGACGCCATCGCCCAGGGCCGCGCCGAGGTGGTGGTGCTCGCATACGGCTCGACCGCCCGGTCGGACCTGCGACGGGGGCTGCGGTCGGCGAACCTGGACTGGGGCTCGCGGGGCCCCCTTCAGTGGGAGGCGCCGTATGGTCACACCCTCATCTCCAAGTACGCGATGGCCGCCCGGCGCCATATGCACGAGTACGGGACGACCGTGGAGCAGCTCGCCGAGATCGCGGTCGCGGCCCGGGCGAACGCCGCGCTGAACCCGGAGGCCACCTTCCGCGAACCGATCACGATCGACGATGTCGTGAACGGTCCCATGATCGCCGATCCGTTCACGAAGCTGCAGTGCTGCATCCGGTCAGACGGGGGCGCCGCTGTCGTGATGGTGTCCGAGGAGCGAGCACGCGATCTGGCACACGCCCCCGTGTGGATCCTCGGGTCCGCCGAGCAGGTGTCGCACGTGTCGATCAGCCAGTGGCCCGACTTCACGACCGGTCCGGCCCGAGGGTCCGGTGCCCTGGCCTTTGAGCGCAGCGGGCTGACGCCGGCCGACGTCGACGTCTGCGAGCTGTACGACGCGTTCACCTACATGCTGCTCATCACCTTGGAGGACCTTGGGTTTTGCGGCCAGGGTGAGGGCGGAAGCTTCGTGGAAGGAGGCCGGCTGACGGTCGGCGGCGACCTGCCGACCAACACCGACGGGGGGGGCCTCTCCGCCCTCCACCCGGGCCAGCGTGGCTTGTTCCTTCTCGTCGAGGCCGTTCGTCAGCTCCGCGGCGAGGCCGGCGCGCGCCAGGTGCCCAATCCCCGGGTCGCCTGCGTGAGTGGCACCGGTGGCTGGTTTTGCTCCAGCGCCACGATGCTGCTCGGCATTTGACTCAGTAAGTGCGTCAGGGGACGAGGAGGAACTCCGGAGCGCGAAAACCGCTCGTGCCCACGTCGACCATGGTTGCACGCACAGGGGCGCCGATGCTGACCGCCGCGGGATCGGCCTGGATGACGCCGCTCAGGCGGAGACCGGCCTGCTCGGTGAGTTCGACGATGCCGACGACGTAGGGCACCTGGTGGCCGGGAACGGCTTGGTGACGCACGACGATGTAGCTGAAAATGACGCCTCGACCGCTCACCTCCTCGAACGCCGTCCTGCCGTTGCAGTACCGGCAGCGCTCGAGCGGTGGGACCATCCAGGTTTTGCACTCCACGCAGCGGCAGATCGCGAGCGTGCCTGCGCGGGCAGCCGCCCAATAGCCCTCACTGTCGGCATCGGGTACAGGGATGGGCGGCGAGAGCGAGGCCTTGTCCGCTCCATCGCCCGGTCGGCCATCCGTTGCGGCCTTCATGGCTTCGCGTTGCTGAACACGTTGGCCCCCCCAAACGGACCGCCGCCGGCCGTGACAAGCGCCAGTCCGGCATTGTCCACCTGGCGCTCGTCCGCGTCACCGCGCAGCTGGAGGGCTGCCTCATAGTGATGATTGAGCCCGTGGATGTAGCCCTCGGACAGGAGGCCTCCGTGTGGGTTGACAACGACGTCTCCCCCGTAGGTCGCGCGGCCTTCGGCAAAGTACCGGCCCACTTGACCCTTCTCGCAAAAGCCGAAGCCCTCCATGCTCGCCATGACGGTGTAGGTGAAGCAGTCGTACATGCACACGAAGTCCATGTCGGTCGGGCCGAGCCCTGTGCGCGCCCAGATCCGTGGCCCGGCCAGCCGGGCGTACATCTCGGTGGGGTCATCCCATCCGGCCCATCCTGCTCCGCTCTGGGTGTTGGAGGAGCCGACGAGCCAGACAGGGGGCTGGCGCGTGCCCATCGCGACGTCTTCCCCGGCGATGACGATCGCGACCGCGCCGTCGACTTCCGAGGTGCAATCGTGGACCCGGAATGGTTCGGCGATCCAGCGGCTCGCGAGATACGTCTCCATGTCGAGCGGGTCGTTGCGACGGATCGCGTGCGGGTTGCGCAACGCATGCCTGCGCTGGGTGATCGCGATCTGGCCGAGGTCTTCGCAGGTCGAGCCGTAGACGGCTTGGTGTCGGCGCGCCCAACTTGCGAACCACTGCGGCGGGACGATGAACCCTGCGGGGGCCTCGTACTGGAACTGGCCTTCGACCTGCATCGGCCCATCGACCGTTCCGAATCGGTACCCGGAGCGACCGTTGAGCGAGCGGTAGATGAGCACGGCCCGCGCCAGGCCAGCCTCGATGACCGCAGCAGCGGTGGCGACTTGATCGGCGACGAGGTTGCCGCCTCCGACCATGCTGTTGCACCACGCGATCTCGTCAAGGCCCATGGCCCACGAAACCTCCATGGGGTGCGCAGAGTCACCGGCTTGGTAGGTGGACATGCCGTCGATGTCGGAGACCGCGAGTCCGGCGTCAGCGACGGCCGCGCGGCATGCCTCTACCGCCATCGCCTTGGTCGTACGCCCTGACCGGCGTGAGAACTCGGTGCGGCCAATGCCCACGATGGCGGTGGTCATGAGGTCACACTTCGATGGCGTCGATCGCCCTCGGTCGTGTCATGCATCGAAACCCGGCCAGTGCATGCTGATGCTCCCGTCGTGAGGCAGCTCCAGCATCTGGACGAGATACTGGATGCCGGGGTTGTTGTTGATGAGCTCGTCGGTCGCCTCCTTGGGCAATGTCTTCGTCTCGGCGTAGAGGTCGCCCAGCCGGGTGAGGATGACCGCAAGGCGGTAGGCGGCGTACACCAGGTGGAACCAGAGGTCCGGGGTGTCCCGACCGGTCAGCTCGCCCCACAACCGGACCGTCTCAGCGGGGCTACCGATCCCGGGCAGCCGCTCTATCCCGGCCGCCTCGGTGTTGGTGTAGTCCATGATTGTCCACCAGGCCAGGTCGGACTCTGCGCCGGCCAGGCTGACCATGTCCCAGTCGAACACCGCGGCCACCTCGAGATCGCGGTACATGATGTTTGGCAGGCGGGAGTCACCCCACGCCAACCCGGTCACGGGTGAAGAAGGAGTGTTCTTTCGAATCCAGCCAGCGGCAGCGTCGAGGACATTGCTGGACCGTCTCCTCATCGCCCAGTCGCCGTAGCCAAACCAGTACCCGAGGTCCTGCTCGAGACCGTTGTGCCCCATCTGCGGTCGCTCGAGGAACCCGAACTTGGCCGGGTCGAGCTGGTGGAGCCGCGCCATCACCTCTACCCCGCGGCGCCAAATCTTGGCGCGCTCGTCGGGCATGAGGTCATAGACCCAACCCGTCGTGTGGAAAGGCGGTGTGTCGGCGGGCACCTGGCCGTCGAGGCGCTCCATGACGAAGAAGGCCTGGCCGAGGATCGTCGTGTCCGATTCGGATCCGATGATCGCGGGGACCGGGATCCCGTCTTCGTCTGCGAGCGCTCGGTACATCTTGGCGTGGATCTCGAGATCGACATCCTTGTAGAGGAAGTCCGGCGAGTTGACCCGCACGACGTACCCCCCCCGTCGCTGCTCGCCGGCCTCCGTCCAGGTGGCGTCGCATAGCAGGGTCTCGTTCGCGACCCCGCTCGCGTCGGGGAGGCGGACGTCAACGACTCGAAGGTCCCCGCGGGCGGGCAACGCCTGGCAGAACCAGGCTTCGAGCGTTCGTCTGGTTTCTTCGAGGTCGCGGTGCAAGTCTCGCGTCGGGACACCCGTCTCGCTGAAGCCCTGCGAAATGTTCTCGGCCACGTCTACCCCCCCTGTGGACCGACGATGCACACCAAAGCTATGGCAGTGAGGTGTCACACGTCAACGGCCGGGGCCGGTCGGCCCGCGCCCGGCCCAAAGGCCTTCGAGGAGCCGGAACTCCTCCGAAATCACCTCCCCAAGATGGGCCCGGGGTGGGCTGTTCAGCCATCTGTCGAGTGCATGGTTGAGCACAACCACGCCAACCGCGGCGAGGAGCTCACAGGCCGGATCGGGGATCGTCATCGCCCGCCGCTTGGCGATGGCCTCGGCGATCGTCGCGGCGTTGGCGTCGTGGTTGGCCTTCTCGCGTCCGATCAGCGACGCCGACGTAGCCACGGCCTGGCGGTAGAGCTTGACGCGCTCCCGGAGGCGGCTCACGACAGGCGCCAGGAAGACAAAGGACTTCAAGAGAGCCTCGATATCGTCCATGTGCTGCGGTTGCGTGAGGTACACGCCGGTGAAAGCCCGGATGAAGTCATCCTCGCCAAAGAAGAGCACCGACTCTTTGGTCGAGAAGTACCGGAAGAACGTGCGCGGCGAGACCCCCGCGAGCTGGGCAACCTCCTCAGTCGTTGTGCCGTCGTAGCCCTTGGTGGCAAACAGCCGCAGCGCGGCGTCCACAAGGGCCTCACGGGTCCGAGCCGTGTGTGCGTCCCGGTGTGAACGGTCAGCTCGCGCCATCGATTTCCCTCGGCCGTCCTCTCCTGCCGGGTAGAGGACCGAGCGTACCTTCCGTCGTGACAGTGCTCTGTCAACAGCCCCTTGGTGCGGCGCTGGACGTGCGACTGGGTGGCCTTGTAGTGTCACCGCCGAACAGGCCATTGTTTGGGCCATCTCACGGCCGGGGGACGTCGTGCCGGAGCCGTACTCCATCAAGACCGCCCAGAGTGTGCTTGACGATCTGCGTGAACGGCTCGTCCGGACACGATGGCCTGATCAGATCGATGGCGCGGGATGGGACTACGGCACCGAATCGGGTTATTTGCAGGATCTTTGTGCCTACTGGGCGAACGGCTACGACTGGCGGTCGGCCGAGCAGCGGTTGAACGAGTGGCCGCATTTCCTCACGACGATCGACGGTACCGGCCTGCATTTCATCCACGCCCGGTCTACCCACGCCGGTGCCATCCCGCTGCTCCTGACTCACGGGTGGCCGGGCTCGATCGTCGAGTTCCTCCGCGTGATCGGCCCGCTCGTGGACCCGCCCGCCCACGGTGGCGACGCGGCAGACGCGTTCGACGTCGTGTGTCCGTCACTCCCGGGTTACGCCTGGTCGGGACCAACCCGACAAAGGGGCTGGGACGTCCGACGTGTCGCGGATGCGCTCGCCGCGTTGATGACCGAACTCGGCTACGAGCGCTTCGGCGCACAGGGCGGTGACTGGGGCGGGCTGCTGACCAGCCAGCTGGGCGCCTACCACGCTCACCGCTTGCTCGGCATCCACCTGAATCTGGTCATCACGCCGCCGCCGACCGAGGCTGATATGGCCGGGCTCTCGGAAGCCGAGCTCGCCGCGTTGGGCCGGATGGCCGCGTTCCAGCGTACCGAGTTCGGCTACCAGGCGATCCAGGGGACCAAGCCGCAGTCGCTCGCGTACGGGCTCAACGACTCCCCGGCCGGGCTGGCCGGCTGGATCGTGGAGAAGTTCCGCACCTGGAGCGACTGTGGGGGCGATGTCGAGCGAGCCTTCAGCCGTGACGACTTGCTGACCAACATCATGGCCTACTGGGTGACAGGGACGATCGGGTCCTCCACCCGGCTCTACTACGAGTCCATGAAGGGTGGTGCATTCCCCGTTCCCGATATCCGGGTCAGCGCTCCCACCGGAGTAGCCGTCTTCCCCAAGGAGATCTTCAGTCCGCCGCGGCGCTGGGTGGAGAACCACTACCACCTGTGCCATTGGAGCGAGCTGCCCCGCGGGGGCCACTTTGCCGCCATGGAGCAACCTGCACTGTTTGTCGAGGACGTCCGGGCCTTTTTCCGGTTGTTCCGTTCCGAGGTCTGAAGGGATCAGCATGACGAGCAGCGGGCCGCGAGGTCCCCGGTTGGTGCTGGAGCCTTGCGGAGAGCGGGCCGCGTGACTGCGAGCGGTCCCGATCTCTCCTCGGGCCTGCCGGCCCACAGCGAGCAGGTCCTCGCGGTCCGTCCGGACATCCCGGCGTGGACCGAGAACCTGCTCTTCACGCCGTACGACCCCACCGCGAACCTCGGCATGTGGCTGCATCTCGGCACGATGCACTGGGACTGGGAGCTGTGGGAGGACCGCGCGCTCGTGGCGCTGCCGGGCGACGAGGGCGCTCTGTCGATGTGGGCGTACCACCGCACCGAGAGCGCCCGCCGGCCCGCGGGGGCAAACCTGCGTTTCGAATGCCTCGAACCCTTCAAGCGCTGGCAGGTCACCTTCGACGGTGTGTGCCTGCGCACGCCATACGACGAGATGCGCTCAGGCCGTGTGCGTGACGGCGAAAAAATCCCTTTAAAGCTCGACCTGATGATGGAGATGGCAACGCCGGTGTGGGACGCACACACGGCAGCACAGGGCGACACCGGGCGGGGCAGCATGGACAGCCAGCAATGGGCAAATGACCATTACGAGCAGCTCTACACGACCAGGGGCACGGTCCGTTGGGGTGACCGCCCTGAGGTGGCATTCGACGGCGCGGGCTGGCGCGATCACTCGCGCGGCCCGCGCGGGGGCGCAATGGCCAACTGGGGCGGTCACGTCATCGCCGGCTGCTTGTTCAGGGACAGCGGCCGAGCCTTCGGCCTTTCGCGCTACTGGGCTCCCGACGGCTCCATCACGCTCGAAGGTGGCTATGTGGTCGAGGATGGCACCCTCGAACACACCCGCGTGAGCGACATTCCGCCGTTCGACGACCTCCTCCGGGGCGGGGAGAAGCTCCCGTTCACCTTCGAACGGGGCAACCGACGCCTCGAGTTGGAGGGGACAACCTCGACGGGCCTGTGGACGACGTTCTCAAAGGACATGCCGTACGGTGCGAGCGACGCCGGGACGGCCTACGCGCTCAACTGGGGCAGCTGCGACTGGGATGGCGAGCGGGGGGTCCTCTACATCGAGCGCTCTGATCTCAGCTCGGCCATGCAGTAGGACGTTCCTCACGCGGCGGTCTCTCGCGCCGGGGCTCCGCTCAGCGGGGGAGATTCGCCGAGCGAGGAGTGAACTCCGCCGGTAGGTGCTTGATCGCGTTCAGAAAGTTGGTTCGCATCCAGACCGGCTCACCGGCGGCACGAATGTCGGGCAACTGCCGGAACAGCTCGCGGAACGTAACAGTGATCTCGCGCCGGGCCAGGTGCGCGCCGAGGCAGAAATGCGGTCCCGGTGCGCCGAACCCGAGGTGGTCGTTGGGGCGGCGCCGCAGTTCGAGGGCGGCGGCATCTTCGAACACCGCTTCGTCCCGGTTGGCGGAGTAGTACCACAGGACGACCTTCTCGCCCCGCTGGAACTCATGGTCACCGACCCGGACGCCGTCAGCGGTGACGGTGCGCCGCATGTGCAGCACCGGCGACGCCCATCTCACGACCTCCTCGACGGCGGCGGGCGCCATCGACTCGAAATCCGCCTGCCAGAGGGCCCGTTGAGGAGGATGGTCCGTCAAACCCCGCAGGCCATGAGCGATTGCGTTTCGGGTGGTCTCGTTCCCGGCGCCTACGAGGAGGATGAAGAACGAGGCGAGCTCCTGGGGGGTGAGGTTCTCACCCTCGCTGCCACTCACAACAAGCGTGGTGACCAGATCGTTGCGGGGGTTGGCGATGCGGTCCTCCGCTAGCTCCCGAACCAACTCGGCGAGATCCCGACCGGTGCGCTCGAGTGCCTCGCGGCGCCCCCGCGTCGTCTGGTCGGGCACGTATTCGGGATCGGTGATGCCGAACATGGTGTTGGTGGCCTCGATGATGAACCGTTCCTCACTGCGGGGGATCCCCATCAAGTCGATGATGACGCGGAGGGGGAGGAGTGCAGCGACGTCGGCGACGAAGTCGCACTCTCCGCGGTCGGCGATTTCGCCGATGACCTCGGCCGCGATGGACTCGACGTCGGACTTCAGCGCGTCCAGCGTCCTGGGGGTGAAGCCGCGCGACACGATCCGGCGCAGACGGGCATGACGGGGATCGTCCATCGCGATGATGGAGCCGAAGAACTCGGTGAGGTCCGGAGGAAAGTCGGGGATGTTGGCGCCTTTGGCCGACGAGAAGTCATCCGGGCGCCGGCTGACGTCGGCGATGTCGGCGAACCTGGTCAGGGACCAGTAGCCGCCGAAGCGGGTGCCGTCGGCGGCAACCTCTTGGGTGTAGCACGGCTCTGCGGCCCGGAGTGTGGTGAAGATCTCGTCGATCCGGTCCCGAGGACCTGCCCACAGATCGAGATCCTCGAGATCGACATTCGTTGTTGTCATCGGTCCTTACTTTTGTGCGCGAGGGTCATGCAGACGGCGTTGCGTCCCAAAAGCCGGCTCGGATCTCTCGCTTGAGGATCTTCCCCGCCGGCGTCTGCGGCAACTCGGGGCGAAATTGGAACTGACGGGGCTGCTTGTACCCGGCGAGCTGGTCTCGGCACAGGCGACGGAGGCGGTCTTCGAGCGCGGTCACGTCGGCTACATCACTCTTCGGTACGACGACGGCGACGGGCGTCTCGCCCCATTCGGCGTGAGGGGCGCCGACTACGGCAACGAGATCGACATCGGGATCCCCACCGATGACCCGTTCAAGCTCGGCCGGGTAGACGTTGAAGCCACCCGAGATGATCATGTCCGTCTTGCGGCCGGCGATGTAGAGGTACCCCTCATCGTCGAGACGGCCCAGATCGCCCGACCACAGCCCGTCGGGCCGAAACGTCTGCGCCGACTCCTCCGGACGATTCCAGTAGTTGCGGCCCAACGATTCGGATCGGATGACGATCTCGCCCACCTCCCCGGGGGCGAGCTCGGCGCCGTCCTCACCCACGATGCGGATCTCAGACTGCGGAGTCTCCCGCCCGCACGACTCAGCGAGGTGAGTCCTGCCTGCGACGATGGCTCGGTGGTCAGCTGGCGTCAGGATCGTCACCTGCCCGCCGGCCTCGGTGAGCCCGTAACGCTGCTGGAGGTCACAGCCGAGGCGGTCCATCGCCTGGAGGGCGAGACCCGGCGGCACCGGAGCCGACCCGTAGCTGATGCGGCGCAGGCTCGAGAGGTTGCGCGGCGGCCCGTTCTCGAGATGTTGGAGGGTCCGCAACAGCATCGTCGGGATGAACGTGGTCATCGACACGTGACGGCGTTCGATGTCGTCGACCGTGTGCTCCGGGTCGAACCGCGAGTGGATCACCATCGTCTGGCCGAGGAACAGCCACGACAGGGTGCGTACCATGCCGCCGGCCGTGAAGGAGGGTGTGATGGCGAGCATCACGTCCTCGTGACGGGCCTCGGTCACGATCGACGTGTCGAACGCCTGGGCGATCATGCCGCGGTGTTCGTTGATCACCGCCTTGGGCCTGCCCGTCGTCCCGCTCGTGTACAGCAGGAACTGGATGTCGGCAGGCGACAAGTCCCTCGCGCCCGGATCGACAGCGCGGCCCTGATCGAGCGCGCTGCGATAGTCCACCCCGAGATCGGAGCCGCCGATCTCGACGACGACATCGAGTCCTTCCAGGATGTCGCCGAAGGTCCCGGCCTGATCGGCATGCACGAGTGCAGCCCGGCAGCCCGAGTCCTGGAGGATGTACGACGTCTCGTCGACGGCAAGACGAACGTTGACCGGGACGAGGACCAGCCCGGCTTTGGCCAGACCGAACATGATCTCGGGCCATTCCAGGGTGTTGCGGGCCAGCACCGCGACCCGGTCTCCTGGCGCAAGGCCCCGACCGAGCAAATACGTCGCCAGGCGGTTGGCTCGTTCGTCGAGGGCGGCCCAGGACAGCTCGACGTCATCAAAGGCCACCGCGACCTTGGTCCGGTACCGGCGGGCGTTGCGCCGGCAAACGTCTCCGACCAGCATCAGGCGCGACCGAGTTGGCTGTGGATGCGCATTCCCCGTCTCACGCGAGCTCCTAGATCAGGAACGCCATGGTCGGGATGGCGTCGGCGGCGTTCACGAGGAGCACGGTCTTTTGGACCAACCGGAGCCCGGACTCCTCGCGCCGGATCTGATGGAAATAGCGACCCGCCCACGTGGTGGTGGTGTATCGGTGCTCGAAGAGCACGAAGTTGGACCCGACGTTGACCGTCACGTCGTCGTCGTCGAGGATCTCGAGGTTCGTGATCAGACGACGCATGCTCGATGGCGGCGTCTGGGCGTGCCGAACACCCGTCTTGAGCTGGGCGATGCGGCTCGCCAAGCGCCGGCGGTTGTCGAGGATGTAGGACACTTCCTTGTCCGGGTCGGCACCCTCGTGGCGAGGAACCCAGTACGTCGCGTCATCGGCCCACAGCGCCTCCCATTCGTCATAGCGCGCCTCATCGGCCAGTCTCGCCTCGAGGTAGATGAAGCCGGCGATCTCCGATGTGACAGCGCCCTCGGTCACGTCGGCCGGGGTGGGCGACCTGGTCACGCCGGGTTCTGCATCATGGCAGCCCAGTGCCGCCAGAATCCCCGCTGGGGGGTCTCGGCACTCTTGTCGGGGTTGACGGTACCGGTGTCGTCGCTGATCTCGGACTCAAAGCCCCGGCTCAGCATCACCCACTCGGGCTGTCCCGCCGCCAGGCCGAGCTGGTTTCGCCGGCCGATCTCACCGTCATCGGCGATGAGGAATCCGGCCGGTCCCATGGCCCCTTCGGTGCGCCGCAACATCTTGGTGTTGACATCCGGTGCTCCGTCGAGAAAGGCAGGGGTGGTGTAGGCGATCGTCTCGCCTGGCGCCACCGGCTCGACCATCATGATGTTCATCTCGGCCAGGAACAGGTTGGGGA
>Ga0102924_1000858_pt1 | contig 36488 bp, 36 predicted proteins | sample PaiPotPPM11metaG_FD_80116 | JGI IMG/M metagenome (GOLD analysis project Ga0102924, IMG submission 80116) | Iron sulfur acid spring bacterial and archeal communities from Banff, Canada, to study Microbial Dark Matter (Phase II) - Paint Pots PPM... ...
TCGAACGCGCTGTGCAAGCGTTCGGGCGTCGCTTCCAGCACCGGCCAGTCGAGATCGCTTTGCGCGGGGACGACGCGCCAACCGCGACCCGAAACGCGCGCTACTTCGCGCTCGTGTTCGAAGGCGTGCGGAATCGCCGCCAGAATGTCGACGGCTTCCTGATCCTGCAACTCGAGCGGTAAGCCGAGTTCGCTCAAGCGAACGATATAATGGAAAAACGCCGTGTTGCCGACCGTATACGCGCCGGCAGCACTAGCGACGCTCACGTGAATCAGGTCGAGTTCGGACCGGCCGGAGTCGGGTTCGCTCATGGTGTCTATTGGTGTGCTTTCGCCGCTAGGCCTGAATAATCCCGAGTTCGAGGACCGCCTCGCGCTCCTTGCGCAGTTCTGCCAACGTTTCGGCGATCTTCCGGCGCGCGAATTCGCCGTGCTCGATCCCCTCGACGATGCGCGAGACGCCGCCCTCGGTCCGCGACGGAAACGAGAAAATCAGGCCGGGATCGACGCCGTACTCGCCGTTGGAGCAGCGACCCACGGAATAGTACTCACCGGGCGGCGTGTCGTGCGTCAGGTTGTAGACTCCACCGATCGCGGCATTGGCGGCCGACGCCGCCGACGACGCGCCGCGGGCTTTGATCACCTCGGCACCGCGGTTCTGCACGGTTGAGAGAAACTCGCCTTCGAGCCACGCACGGTCCGCGATCTTCTCGCCAACGGCACGCCCGCCCACCAGCGCGTGTTCGAAATCCGGAAACTGCGTCGTCGAGTGATTTCCCCAAATGGCCACTCGAGAGATATCCGTAACGTCGGCGCCGGCTTTGCGCGCGAGCTGGGTGCGGGCGCGCAGTTCGTCGAGTGTCGTCATTGCGAAGAAGCGCTCTTTCGGTATGCTCGGTGCGTTGTTCATCGCGATGAGGCAGTTGGTATTACAGGGATTGCCTACCACGAAGACGCGCACGTCGCGCGCAGCATTGGCATCGATCGCGCGACCTTGCTGGCTAAAAATCTTGCCGTTGAGCGAGAGCAGATCGGAACGCTCCATCCCGGCCTTGCGTGGAATCGCGCCGACTAGCACCGCCCAGTTGACGTCGCGCATCGCTTCGTCGGCGGAGGACGAGCAGCGCACGTCTTTCAGGAGCGGAAACGCGCAGTCGTCGAGTTCCATGACGACACCGCGTAACGCCGGCATCGCCTGCTCGAGTTCCAGCAACGAAAACTCGACTTCGGTATCCGAACCGAACATTTGACCCGACGCGATGCGAAAGAGCAGCGCGTATCCGATTTGCCCAGCCGCACCGGTCACCGCGACCTTGATTCGTTTCTTCACATATCCTCCTGCGAGTGCCAGCACGGGAAATAGACGCGCCGCGTCTTGAGTCCCTCCTTCGTGCGGTGCAAAAAGAGAGTGCTTCCACAAAAGTCGAACTTAGCGTCCGGCATGACTCACGGCTTCAGCGGCGCCGACCAACCGTCGTCCGAGATTTTCAATCAATGTATTCGGTGCGGTCTCTGCTTGCCGTCGTGTCCGACGTATCTCGAAACGTTCACGGAAACGTCGAGCCCGCGCGGACGCATCGGCCTTATCAAAGCCGTCGCCGAGGGCCGCCTTGACTTGCTTGCTCCCGGCTTCGTCGCCCAAATGTCGGAGTGCCTGGACTGCCGCGCCTGCCAGGCCGTCTGCCCTTCGGGTGTGGCGTACGGTCAGCTCGTCGAAACCGCGCGGACGCAAATCCGCCGCGCGCAGCCCGAAGAATCGCGCGACGGCAGCGCGGCAAGACGCTTTCTGTTAAGAACGATCTTCGCCCGGCTCGATCTCATGCGCGCGGTCGCTTCGGTCGTCCGGTTCGCGCAAGTTACGGGCCTCGCCGCGCTCGCCTCGCGGCTGGGACTGCAGCCATACGTCGCGTTAGCACCGCGCATTTCGCGGCGTTTTTTCGTGCCCCGCGATCAACGCTTCCAAGCGCCGCGCGCTCAGGGCCTTGCCATGTTGCACGCCGGATGCGTGATGCAGGTTGCGTTTGCGCGAGTCCACGAGGCGACGGTTCGCATGTTGATACGTGTCGGTTTGTCGGTCGTCGTCCCTTCGACACAAGGCTGTTGCGGCGCAATCGCAGTGCATGCCGGCGACCTCGACTTCGGCCGCGAACTCGCCAAACGCAACATCGAAGCCTTCGAACGCAGCGGCGCCGACGTTTACGTCGTCAACGCTGCCGGGTGCGGTTCAGCCCTTAAAGAGTACCCGACCTATTTTTGCGACGATCCCGCATGGCTACCACGCGCACAGCGCTTTTCGGCGCGCGTTCGCGACGTCGTCGAGGTCCTTGATGCGATGGAACTCGATTCGCACGTCGGACGGATCGACGCGACGGTCACCTATCAGGAGCCGTGCCACCTCGTCCACGCACAACGAATCAGCGGCGCGCCGCGCCGTCTGTTGCAAAAGATCCCCGGACTACGCCTAATCGAAATGAACGAAAGCGCGGTGTGCTGCGGAGGCGCCGGGATTTACAATCTCGCCGAACCGGTGATGTCGGAACGGTTGCGTCAACGCAAAGTTCGTAACATCGCAGCCGCGCAGCCAAACATCGTTGCCACCGCGAATCCCGGGTGCGCGATTCAGGTCATTGCCGGGTTACGCGCAGAGCGAATCGACGTGCGTGTCGCTCACATCGTCGAACTTCTGGATGAAGCGTATGGCGCTTACGGCGAAACGGTGACGCGCGCCTGATCGCCAAGCGCGTCGCCCACGCTGTGATAGACCGGCAGTGCGCGAATCAAGCCCGTGATCGCCAATAGTCGCAGGATTGGCCCTTCGTTGACGATCAACCGCAGCGAGCCATCGCGTTCGGAGGCACGGCGGTGCGCGCCGATGAGCGCGCCGAGGCCAGTGGAATCGAGGAACTCAATTTGCGTGAGATCGACGACGACATTCTTCTTTGTCTCCTGCGCTTGCGACAGCGCCGCACGGAGCGTCGGAGCGGTTGCAATATCGAGGGTTCCGCGCAACTTGAAGACGGTCGCGCCGCCTTCTTCCGGTCGCACGTCGATGCTCAACTGGTCGTGTGCCATTACTCATTCGCGTTCGCGTCGGTGACGGTGCCTGCCTCCGCGCGCGCCGGGAGCAGCGTTGCGGCCTCGTCGTCCCAACGCACGACGTAATCCGGTGTGAGGTGAACGCCCCCAATCCACTGATCGATCGGATGGTGCGCGAGCCAATCGGCATCGCCCGCGAGAACGCTGCGCCCCAACAGCGTGAGCTCGAAACCGTACGCCTGCGACGACAATAAGGGGGCACGCGAGTCCCGCAGATCCTCGAGCATCCGCGCAAAGGCTGAATCACCCTGGAACTGCGCCTCTTCGCGAGCCTGCGCTCGACCGTAGAGCTCTTCTGCTGCGGCCGGCCCCTGAGCGGCCGCCGATAAGGCTTGACGTTGCGATCGCGACAGTCCGTCGCGGCCAGGGTACTCTTCGCACAACCGCTTCATTGCCGAGCGCAAGAACGGCAACCCGATGGCGTCCTCGCGCGCCGCTGCGAGCAAGTCGTCGGATGAACTCGACGTGAAGCGCTGCCAGGCGCGGCGCGCCGATTTCGACGTCGCCGGTGTCACCGGTCGACGCCGCGGCAGTAGCGCCGAAATTTCTTCAGCAGTCATCGACCCGAGGTAGTGATCGCTTTGAACGAGACTCACGCGCCCCGGCTCTAGATTGAGATCATCCAATGTCGTCAATACTTGCAACAATTGCAGTTGATCGTAGAGATCGTGTTCGAACCACAACACGGTCTCGCGAAACTCGGGAGCGGAAGCTATCAGCGCATCGCGCTTTTCAAAATCGTGTGCGACTTTGATAGGACTGCCGTAGCCGCGCTGCGCGAGATATTGCACCCGCACCGCACTCGTGGCTTTCAAGCCCAAACCGGCGGGAACGGGACCTTCGTGCAGCACGTCGCGCCACGCGAGAGGCGTGCCGACGATTCCCGCTTTTTTGAAGAGATAGAGAACCGAATCGCCATTGGTGACATGCAACGTCACCGCCCGATTAGTCATCGGGCGAAGCGCGTCCACGCGCGATCGTTACAAGCGCTGAAAGCCCGCGGGTGCAAATACGAGGCGAAGAGGGTCCAGGTGCGAAGGCGTCTGATGGAGGCGCGCAGTCCTGGAGGGCGAGAGCGCCGACGAAGCGAGCAGCATTTTTGCACGGAGGCAAAAATGCGCGCGTCCTGAGCACCGGACCCTCGAGCCGTACCTGGGGTGGCTGGATTCGAACCAACGCATGACGGAGTCAAAGTCCGTTGCCTTACCGCTTGGCTACACCCCATCGCACGCGAAGGTGACGCGCCAACGCAGTTTTTCCCCGACGCGGTAGACCCCTGTCCGAATTCGGCTGGCTAGTAGTGGCCGGTGACGCGTTTTGCGCCGACGTAGCGCGAGGCCCAGTATGACTCCGAAAGCTTGCTCACCATGACGCCGTGGCTCGAACTGGCGTGGACGAACTCGCCGTTTCCGAGATAAATACCGACGTGCGAAACGCCGCCGTAGGTATCGAAGAAGACGAGATCGCCGGCTCGCGGGCCGCCGAGGGTGGGATGCCCGGCATCGTATTGCGCGTCGGCCGTGCGCGGCAGCACGATGCCGAGCATGCCGAATACGTGCTGCACGAAACCCGAGCAATCGAACCCCGACGAGCTGGTGCCGCCGAAAACGTAGGGTGCGCCCAGAAATCGCAACGCGCTGCGTGCGAGGTTTTGAGCGAGTCTCGAGGTGCGTGCGAGGATGCCGCCGGCAAAGCGGCCGATTCCGCGTTCGTGATGCGCCGGCTGGCTGATGATTAACCGCGAAGTCCAGGCTTCGACGTCGGGGCTGACAGGTTGTGCGTTCACTCCGTGAGCGAGCGCCGAGTCCGAGTAAATGACGGTTGGGGATGCGGATTGCGTGTCGGCGAGCGCTACGGCGCTCGAAGTAATAATGGAAAGCGCAAAGGCACCGGCAATTAACGCATGACGCAAGAAAGTCCAACTCCTCTTTCACAACACTTGCGAGGTTAGTTGACGGGTTCGGACGGAAAAGAGTCGCCCTAGAGCCGACCGGCTCACTCACCCCTACCAGGGAATCCCCCGCTCGAGCCCTACGCGGGACTCGATTCAGTGATCTCGTGCAACGCACGATAGCCGAAAATCCTGAGGATTTGGGGCTACGTGGAGCCCTCGTTTACGCCCAACGCTGGATCTCCTCCCCGATTCTTGCGGCGACTCGAGCGGCCACCCGCTCGATCAGCGGACCGTCGTCGCCCTCAGCCATCACACGAATTAGCGGCTCGGTCCCCGAGGCTCGAACGAACAGGCGACCGACGCCGGCTAACTCCGCTTCTCCCTCTGCAATCGCCGAGCGAATGGCGTCGGAAGAGAGTACCTCAGGTCGTTGAGCGCGCACGTTCAGAAGGATTTGCGGCACTGACTGGATCGGCGCGACTAACTCGTGTAACGTCGCTTCTTGTTCGACCATCAACCGTAACAGCGTCATCGCGATCGCCGGTCCGTCGCCGGTGGTGCTGTGCCGCAGATCGATGACGTGACCCGATTGCTCGCCGCCCAATGCGAACCCGCCTTCCCGCATGTACTCGAGCACGAAGCGATCGCCGACGGGGGCGCGTACGAGCGCGATTCCGCGCTCGCTCAGCGCGCGCTCGAATCCAAGGTTGCTCATCACCGTACCGACGATGGTGTCGCGTTCCAACTCACCGGTCGCCTGCATCGCGCTACCGATCGCGTACATCACATGATCGCCGCTGACGACGGTACCGGTTTCGTCTACGAACAGCGCTCGATCGGCATCACCGTCAAACGCAACGCCGACGACGCGATCGTCGCCGGCCTCGATACGTTCGCGCACCGCCGCCTGCAACAGTGCCAAATCGGTCGCACCGCAGGCGACGTTGATGCGCGCGCCGTCGCTTTCGCAATGCAATTCGGTGACGATTGCGCCGAGTTTTCGCAGCGCGTACGGCGCGACGGCATAAGCGGCGCCGTACGCGGCATCCAGCACGACGTGTAGTCCGTGCAAGTCAACGCCAGCTTCGTAGAGATGACGATAGTAGTGACGACCGACGTTCTGCGCCAGTTTCGCGATGCCGACGCCGGTCCCGGTGGGGCGCGGTAACTGCGACGAGCCGACCGACGTTTCAACTTCACGCTCGAATGCGTCGGAAAACTTAAAGCCGTCGGGACCAAACAACTTAATGCCGTTGTCGCCGATCGGATTGTGCGACGCACTGATGACGATGCCGGCAGCCGCGCCTTCGTGTCGCGTAAGGAATGCGACTGCGGGCGTCGGAAGAATCCCAAGCAACGTAACGTCGCGTCCCGCCGAGGTGATACCCGCAACGATGGCCCCTTCCAGCATCGTTCCCGATAACCGCGTGTCGCGACCGACGAACACGGGGCGGCGCGCATCGCCCGCATGTGCCAAGATTGCCGCGAGCGCGCGTCCGACGTCAAAGGCCAACTCCGGTGTCAACTCGGCATTCGCGACGCCGCGAATTCCGTCGGTTCCGAAGAGCCGTTTCACCGGTTCACTTTGATTGGGTTCCGGCGATAACGTCCATCCGCACGCGCACGAGATTCGGCGTAATTTGCAGACCGCTAACCTCGCTGCCCTGCGCGCTCACGGGTATTGGGCGCACCATCTCATCCACGGCTTTCGGCTGGTTGGGCACGGCGACGTCCACGTGCACCGCCGCCACTTGCGCGAGCGCCGACGCCGCGCCTTGAACGCTCACGGCGGCCGGACCGACCGCAACGTGCGCCACGACGGTCGAACCCGGTTCGGCTCCGGCGTAGTGCACGATCAGCGGGAAAATGCGGCTCTCGACGCGCTCGATCGTGAGCGCGACCGAGGCCGGACTCAAACTCTGTATCACGACCTGGGGTGCGACCAACTCGATCGGCACGTTGTACACGCCCGGATCTTTGTTCGAAAGATCGAGCACCGCCTTGATCTCGTCGGGCTTGACTTCCGCTCCGCGCCGCGATTCGACGGTAACGACCGCCTCGCGCTCGGTGAAGTGCGCGACGTAGTCCTGCGGCAAATTGACAACCGAAATCGGAACGTCGATTTGCTGCGCGAAGCGCGCCGCTGCAACGATGGGATTGGCGGCGAAGCGAAAGTACGCCCAGCCGACGATCGCCAATGCGAGCGCGAGCAGTTTAAGTGTGAAGTTCTTGCGGATGATCTGCACGCGAGGTTTCGGCGCTGCGCGGCATCAGCCGCGAGCGCAGATGAGAGACGAGATCGCTGCGCAGCTTGCGCACCTGACGCGGCGGACGCGTGACCGCGAGCAACATCTTGACGAGTCGCGGTTCTTCCTCCACTGGCCGTGAAAGTTTGCCCGAACGCGCGATGCTGATGCGACCGCTCTCTTCGGATACAACGACCACGACCGCGTCGGACTGCTCCGTCAGGCCGATTGCCGCGCGGTGACGGGTTCCGACGCGGCCGCTGGTGCCGCTTGGCCGTTCCGCCAGCGGCAAGAAACAACCGGCAGCGGCGATGCGATTTTCGCGGACGATCGCGGCGCCGTCATGCAACGGCGAACCCGGCGCGAACAACGTCATCAACAACTCGACCGACATTTCGGCATCGAGGAGCGTGCCCGTTTCGTAGAATTCTTTCAGCCCGCTTTGCTGTTCGATAACCATTAGCGCTCCGCGCCGCGACTCCGATAGCAAGGAGGCCGCCCGCGCGAGTGCGGCGATTGCCGAATCCTCGGGTCGAATCCCGCCACTTGCATCTCGTTCCTCGCCGCCGGTTATCGAAAAGAAACCGCCGCTTCCAATTTGCTCGAGCGCACGCCGTAACTCCGGCTGAAACACGATCGGAATCGTGACTGCCGCGCCGACGACGAGCAACTGAAGAATCGTAACGAGCAAGTACAAATGCAGAAGATTTGCCAACGCCAATAATGCGACAAGCACCAGGATGCCCATCAGAATCTGTACCGCCCGCGTGCCGCGAATCAGCAGCAGCACGTAATAGATCAGAATGCTCGTCGCAATGATGTCGATCACGTCGGCGATGCCGATGTATGACGTCAGCGTGCTAAGCATGCAGCCCCGCCCGCTCGATGAGTTCTTCAAGAATGCGATCGGCCGTGAGTTGCGGCGTCCGCAGCGCTTCGGCTGCGATGCGCGCGGTCAACTCCGGCGGCAGCGGCGTCAGCAGCTCGGCGGTGCGGCCGCTGTTGAAACGCCGCAGTTCGGCGTCGATCGCGCCGATCACGACGCCGGCCTGGGTGCGCTGCGGATCCCACTCGACCACCAGGCCGCCGTTGCATGCTTCATAACTCACAATACCCGCCGGACGCCCGGCGCCATTTAATGCGTCGCCTACAAACGGCAAGGCTTCGGGCACCGCAGGGAAAACAGCCAAGGCAATGACCGGCCCATCATGCACTGCGAAGCCGTCGAATGCGAACGCGCCGATATCTGCGCCAAACGCAAGGAGTCCATACGTGCGCTGCGCCCGGATGGACACATGCCAGCGGATGCTGCCGCCTAGGCCGCCGACGGCCGCGTCCACGGCGGTGCGCCGCGCTTCCTCAAGCACGCCGGCAGATTTGATCGTACGATACAGCACCAATTCATTATCGTTAGGCGCGAGCAACTCGCAATCTTGCGCGTAGATCACCTACACGGTTTGGTGCTCTCGACCGGAAGAAACTCGGCCTGGGTTGCGCTCGACGGCGAAATCCGCCCGCGGCTCGCACAACTGCGACGCATGACCGGCAAGCGCTTCATGCCCGTTCCGGGCGATGCCGTCACGGTTCGTCCGCTGGAAGATGGGGACGCTGTCGTGGAGCGCATCGAGCCGCGCGTATTTTCGCTCGAACGGCGCACGCGCGGGCGTGCAAAAACGATGGCCGCCAACGTAGATACGATCGCCATCGTTACGTCGCTCACGCACCCGCCGCCGCGCTTGCCGACGCTCGATCAGTTGCTCGCGTTCTGCGAGCTACAAGCGGTGGATGGCATCGCTATTTTTACCAAGCCCGACCTCAGCGGTGCCGACGTCGCGCAGCGCGTAGCGCACGTCTACGACGCGCTCGGCTACCCGACGATCGTCGCCAATCCGAAAGCCGGCGACAACGTTGACGGGCTGCGCGCGCTGCTGGCGGGACGGCGCGCGCTGCTCGCCGGCAATTCCGGCGTAGGCAAAAGCACCATCTTCCGAGCGCTCGGCGGCGACGCCGTCGTCGGCGATGTGTCACGCCACGGCATCGGACGGCAGACGACGAGCGTCGCCCGCCTCTATCGTCTGCCCGACGGGTTCCTCATCGACAGCCCTGGCATCGGTGAATTCGGTTTGGGCGCGGTCGAGCCAGGCGAGTTAGCGCACGCATTTCGCGAGATGCGCGAGCCGTCGCTTCGTTGCCGTTTTGCCGACTGTTCGCATCGCAGCGAACCGGACTGCGCCGTGCGTGCCGCGGTCGAATCGGGCGCGATTGCCGCGAGCCGCTACGATTCGTACGTGCGCATCGCTGAAGGAGCGTTGTTACAAGGCCGGTAAGTCGCACGTATGACGAACGTACACGCGGAACGATCGGCCGGCTGGTCAGCGCTCTGTTACGTGGGCGTTCTCATCGTTGCAACCTTCATTACTAGCCCGCTAGCGCCGCCGACGAACGATCCGGCGCATCTGGCGTTGCTGATCGAAGCCAATCGCCATAACTTGCTGGTGGCCGCGTGGCTGTCGTTTCCCGCGTCGGCGTTCTTCCTCTGGTTCATCGTCGGTCTGCGCGGCTATTTGAGCGGCGGGACGGGACGTCCCGAGGGTCTGCCGATGTTCGCGCTGGTCGCGGGCGTCGTGATGATCACGATGGCGCTCTTGGCGGCCACGCTCGAAAGCATGCTCGCCTACATCCCGCCCGAACTCTTCCAATCAGGGGGATATACCGCGCTCTACGCCGCGTTTCTCTTCATCCAAGAGGGCCTCGGCTACGCGCCTGCCTCGATTTTCTTCTTCGCCGCCGCGCACAGCATGCGCCGGCACCACTCGGCGCCGCCCTGGCTCGCCTGGCTCGGCTACCTTGCCGCCGTCGGCACGGGCCTCGCGACCCTTTCGATTTTCTACAACGACCCGACCATGGGTCCGACCGGGCCGGGGCCGGGCGTGCTCGGCGCGCTGCCGTCGGCAATCTGGATCGTCGCTACGGGCATCACGCTCATCCGCCTGCGTGAAACGCCGGTAGACACCCACCCAGCAGGCTGATATACTTCTCGCCGTTGCTCACAACCCCACGAAAGTGAGATTCGATTGCCCAACATCAAAGCGGCCGAGAAGTGGTCGCGTCAGACCGCCAAACGCACCAAGCGGAATAAAGACGCCGAGTCGCGGCTGAAAACCCTCTATAAGAGGGCCGCGGCAGCAGGCGATGCGTCGGCAGCGCCGACGGTCGAGAGCGCCTTCGACAATGCCGCCGGCAAGGGCATCATCCATCCGAACAAGGCCGCGCGTAAGAAGTCGCGGCTCGCCAAGGCGATGACCCGCGCCGCTGCGCCCGCCGCGAAACCCGCGAAAGCGCGCGGCGGCCGCAAGAAGGCTAAGTAACACCTACGGATCGACGTTGATCGCTAACCGCGATCCGCGATCGTTGCGGGATCCCGGAAGAATTCGTTCCCGAATAGCAGCCCGCGCCAGCGCGGGCTTGCGCGTTTTTATTGCGATACGATAACGCCATTCGCCGTTCAGCCGCGCAATCGGATAGGGGGCGGGGCCGAGAACTTCTGCGTCGGTAAGATCGCCCAGTGCACTTGCGTAGGCGTTGGCAGTCTGCAGGGCGACATCGCGGTTGCGCGAGATGATGCCGAGATAGATCAACCGGCGTGCGGGTGGATAGCCGAGCGCCGCCCGTTCGCGCATTTCCCGTGCCGCAAAACCGTCGTAATCATGGTGCGCGGCGTAAACGACCGCCGGATGCTCCGGCGCGTAGGTTTGAATGAAGGCTTCGCCGGCGCGCGCGCGCCCGCTGCGTCCGCAGGCCTGCGCGATCAAGGCGAAACTGCGTTCGGCCGCGCGAAAATCCGGCGCGTGAAAACCGATGTCGGCGGCGACGACCGCGGCCAACGTCACGCTCGGGAAATCCAATCCTTTCGCGACCATCTGCGTGCCGACGAGCACGTCGCCCTCACGTTCGAAAGCGTCTAAAATGCGGGCGTGATCGCCGACGCGCGTGGTTGAATCGGAATCCATACGCAGGACGCGCGCTTCCGGAAACAGACGCGACACTTCCGCCGAAACCGCTTGCGTACCGATGCCGAACTCGCGTATGGCGGGATCGGCGCACGCCGGACACCGTTCCGGCAACGGCGCTTGGAAATCGCAATAGTGGCAGCGCAACAACCCTTCGCGGCGATGGACCGCAAGCGACACACTGCAGCGCGAACACTGCGGAACGTTTCCACAGCGCCGGCAGAGTGCAAACGCTGCGCTGCCGCGACGGTTGAGAAAGAGAACCGCTTTCTCGCGCCGTTCGAGCCGCCGCGCCAACGCCTGCACCAGCAAGCCGCTGAAAATATGCCGGTTGCCGGCTTCGAACTCTTCGGTTAAATCCACGACGTGCACGGCCGGCAACGGCAACGCGGTGGCGCGCGCGCGCATCTCGAGCAATCCGATTTTCCGACGCAGCGCGGCGGCATAACTCTCGACCGACGGCGTCGCGCTCCCGAGCAAGAGCACGCCGTTCTCGCGCCGCATACGCTCGCGCGCAACCGCGACCGCATGGTAGCGCGGTACCGTCTCCTGCTTGTACGACGCTTCGTGCGATTCGTCTACCACCAGCAAACGGACGTTTTTCAATGGTGCAAAGACCGCGCTGCGCGCACCGACGATCACGTCAACGTCGCCGCGGCGACAGGCTTGCCACGCGTCGAACCGTTCGCGCTCCGAAAGCGCTGAATGCAGCACGGCGACGCGCCGTCCGAACGCCGACTCGAACCGCCGCGCGGTTTGCGGCGTTAGCGAAATCTCCGGCACGAGCACGATCGCGCTGCCGCCGGCACGCAACACCCGTTCGATTGCGGCCACGTACACATAGGTCTTGCCGCTACCGGTAATGCCGTGCAAGAGGATTTCATCGAATGCGCCGCGGTCGAGCGCTGCGGTAATGTGCTCGATTGCCGCCCGTTGTTCGGCGGTCGGTTCGGGCATTCCGACGGCGGCGAACGGCTCGCCGGTCTCGCGCCGCGGCGTCACTTCGCGCTCGCGCAGCGCCCCGGCACCGATCGCGCGCGCGATGACGGCATTCGAAAAACCGGCGAGCAGCGCATCGGCGCGCGGAACGCCGTCGGCTTGCGCGCTGACGTAGGCGACGAGGGCTTCCGCTTTGCGCCCTTCGATCGCAGCACCGGTTGCTTCGAGCACCTTCACGCGATATTCGCGTGTGCGAGGATCCACGAGATGACGTTCGCGTTGCAGTGCGCCGTGGCGCACGAGCGTCTGCACGCACTGCAGCAGCGCGCCGCGGTCGCCCGCGCGACGCGCATCCGGATGGCGCAACAACCGCTCGAGTTCGAAACCGCCGGCGTAGTCTTCCCAGATCAGCCGAATCAACCGCGCCGGCACCGACGGATAGCGCCGCGGTTCCGGCCGTTCACCGGCAATTTTTAGTATGTCGCGCATACGCGGAACGGAGCCCGCGAGCACGACCGCGCCGAGGGCCTCGCCGAGCGTGCAGATATAGCGATCGGCGACGAAACGCGCCAAATGCAGTCCCGTTTGGTCGAATGCCGGCGCGACATCGAGCTTCTCGAGGAGCGGCTTCAACTCGCGCGGGGCGGCGACATCGCGAACCGTTGAAATGACGAAGGCAACGATTTCGCGCTTCCCGAGCGGCGCGCGTACCACGTCCCCGACATTGAGCAGAAGATTGCCGGCCTCGTAGGTTAGCGGCAGATCGAAGCGCGGCGAGCGAATCGCCGGCAAGACGTCGACGACGCGCGCTATCGGCGCACCGCTCCCGGTGGACGCGCGAGTTGCGCGAGCACGCGCCGAACCGTCGCGCCGCTGCAGGAGACGCCGTATTCGACGTCGCCGATCGCGCGCGGCAAAACGAAGCGCAGGCGCCCGTCGCGACGCTTCTTATCGGCTTGCATCGCGGCGAAGATCGAATCGGGCGTCAGCGACGTTCGCAACGGCATCTGTAGCAGCGCGAGCAACGCCAGCACCCGAAAGTGATCGCGTTCGTTGAAGCGCCCGCTGCGCAATGCGAGCAGCCCAGCCGCCCGCAATCCCAGCGCCACCGCTGCGCCGTGCGTGATGCGATAGTTCGACGCGCGTTCGATCGCGTGTGCAAACGTGTGTCCGAGATTGAGCGACTCGCGCATGCCGGCTTCTTCGCGGTCGTCGGCGACGATGGCCGTCTTCACTTTGACCGCAGCGGTGACCAGCGGCGTCCACGGCCACATGATAAATGGATGCGGCGTGAGTTCCTCGAGCGCTTCGAAGAGATCGCCGCCTTCGATGATCGCGGCTTTGACGATCTCTGCCAATCCCTCGCGGAGCGAGCGAAACGGAAGCGTCTGCAGCGCAGCGACGTCGCAAAACACCGCGACCGGATCTCGAAAAATCCCGGCGAGGTTCTTCCCGGAGGCGAGATTGACGCCGGTTTTGCCCCCGATGGCCGCGTCAACCATCGCCACGAGCGAGGTCGCGACGTGCGCGTAGGCGACGCCGCGCATATAGGCTGCCGCCGCAAAGCCGAAGCAATCGCTCGCAACCCCGCCGCCGACACCGAGCACCAGCGTGTCGCGATCGGCGCCATGCGCGAGCAGCGTGTCGAGCACGCATTCGACGGTCGAGAGGCGTTTGCGCGGTTCGCCGAGCGGCACGCGCACCAACGCGGCGTTGTTGGCGTTGGCGAGCCGCTGCGCGATACGTGCGACCGGCGCGTGCGCGTCGGACAAGACAATCGTGCGGCCGCCACGCGTGCGAACGAAGCCCGCAATCTCGGCGTCCAATCCGTCACCGACCGACACCGGATAGCCGAGATCGTCGTTGACGGCGACGGCTAGATTTCGATCTTCTTCTTGTGCAGCCACTCGATAATGTGGTCGACGATCTGCGAGGTGCTTAGATGGTCGGCTTCGACAACGTGATCGGCGTGCGCGTATTGCGGCATCCGCTTGGTGTAGAGTTCTTTGATGCGCGCCAGCGACGGTGTTGGGCCGAGCAGCGGGCGCACGCGACGGCTGCGGCGCAGCCGCTCGAGCGACTGCTCCGGCGAGAGTTTGATGAAGACGCGGTAAGCGCGCTTCTTTAGCAACTTCTGATTGGCGTCGCTGGTCAGCGCGCCGCCGCCCAGCGCAACGACGCCGGCATCGCCGTCTTCCAACACGCGTTCGAGCGCATCCCGTTCGTAACGCCGAAACGCGGCTTCGCCTTCGTTGTAAAAAATGTCGGAGACGGCGCCGTGTTCGCGCACGACGAGATCGTCCACGTCGAAGAACGCGCGTTTGAGCCGCCGCGCCAGCCGTTTGCCGATGGTGGATTTGCCGGCGGCCATGAATCCGACGAGCGCAATGTGTCGCCTCACGCCGGCGCCCCTCCGAATAGCGCCTCGGCCGCGGCGCGGCTGCGCGCCAGATTGTCGATCGTTTCTTCCATGCTGTCGCCGCCGTATTTTTCGAGGACGGGTCCGCTGAGCGCGAGTCGCACCATCGCTTCGCCGACGATCGCTGCGGCGGGAACGACGCAGACGTCGCTGCGAACGACGGTCGCCGGCGCGGCCTCGCCGACGTGCAGATTTACCGAAGGCAGCGCTTTCGCAAGCGTTGGAATCGGCTTCACGGCGACGCGGACGATCAGCGGCTGCCCGTTACTCATGCCGCCTTCAATGCCGCCGGCGCGATTGCCCGCGCGCACCACCGACGCGCCGTCGAGTGCAAAGGCATCGTGCGCTTGCGAACCGGGTTTCGCGGCGACGTCGGCGCCCAAGCCGATTTCCACCGCTTTTGCCGTTTGCATGCCCATCAACGCGCCGGCGAGGATGCCGTCGAGCCGCTGATTGGGCTGGCGATTGCTGCCGATACCCGCCGGCAATCCGTCCACGCGCACCACGTACTGCCCGCCGAGGGTATCGCCGGCTGCCTTGGCTTCGTCAATCGCCGCGATCATGAGCGCCGACACGCCCGCGTCGGGATTGCGCACGTCGCTTGCTTCGACGTCAGCTTGATTCCAGTCGTCGAACGCGCGCGATTCGACCGTGCCGATGCGGCTGACGTAACTGCGCGTCCTGATGCCAAGCGCGCCGAGCAACTGCGCGCAAATCGCGCCAAGACAGACGCGCATCGCGGTTTCACGCGCACTTGCGCGCTCGAGTACGTTGCGGAGATCGCGTTGACGGTACTTCAGCGCGCCGGCGTAGTCGGCGTGTCCCGGCCGCGGATTGGTTAACGGTGAGCCTGCACCGGTCAACGGATCCATGAGCGCGCGCACGGTTGGATTTTCGTAATCGCGATTGCGTACCAGGACCGCGATCGGAGAGCCGAGCGTTTCGCCTCCGCGCACGCCGGCCAGAAACTCGACGGCATCGTGCTCGATTTTCATCCGCGCGCCGCGGCCGTATCCACCTTGGCGCCGCGCCAGCACCGCGTCGATAGCTGCGACGTCTAGTGCGAGATGCGCGGGAATTCCATCAAGGATTCCAACGAGCGCCGGGCCGTGCGATTCACCGGCGGTGAGGAAGTGGAACATTGGCGGTGCCCTTCGCCGCATGATGGGCGCCGCACCCCTCGTGGCGCGGCGTCGGGCAAACCAGAGCTGCTCGACCGCTAGCAGCGACAGCGTCTTCTGATGGCTTGACGCTATGCACGGGAATTTTAGGAATTGGTCCGCTCGATTCGACGGAGTACGTTTTACGAATCACCGAACCAGCGACGGCGCCGGGAATACACTCGATGGAACGTGATGCCCGTTACGTTCGGTCGCTACTTCTATTCCGCGGGCCAGGTGACGCCGTGCGAACAGCCGAGGCGTACGGGAGCGTACGGCGCGAACCGAGATCGCGACAGTCGCCCGGCCCTGAGACTGGTCGGGTACCTAGTGCTGCGCCGGCGCGACCGTTGGATAAATAATGTGCGGCGTGATGAGAAAGACGATTTCATCGCGCTCGTGTGCCGTTTGCTTGTTTTGGAAGATTTTGCCGATGAGCGGGATGTCGGAAATACCGGGAATTTTCGAAAGCGTCTCACTGCGCGTCTCGCGCATTAAACCACCCAGTACAATTGTTTCGTTGTCACGCGCACGCAGTGTCGAGTCGATCTTGCGATTGGCCACAATCGGGTAGCCTGTCGGAGTATAGCCAACTAACTCGCTGTACTCCGGATGGAGTTCGGCGATGACGCTGCCGTCTGCGCCGATCGTCGGCGTCAGCCGCAAATGGACGCCGATGTCGACGTATTGCACGTTCTGACCTCCGAACACGGAAGTACTGTAAACGATTGGGTAGGTCTCACCAATTGTGAGATCGGCCTCCTTGTTGTTGACCGTTACGAGTTTTGGCGTGGCCAGTATCGAAGCGCGCCCCTTACTGACCATCGCGTTGAGGGTCACGAAGATCGGAATCGTTCCACCAACGAAGTTGTACGCAACGGCCCCCGGGAGCGACTGCCCCTGTGAGTCGACTCCGCCAAACTCTATTCCAAAATTACTTGCATCGTTGACCGGAGTAACGTCGGCGACTTTCACCTCAAACATCACTTGCGCGCTGGGTCGGTCCATGCTCGCAAGGAGATGCCGTATCGAAACTTGGATGTGCTCGTCGCCGGTCGCAAGAATCGCGTTCTGCTCTTCGTCGGCTATAAAGGAGCCTTCAGCCACGGCCGCTTTAACCTTTGCGAGGACGTCGTCGGCGCGAACGTAGCGAAGGGGATACGCAACGGTTGCCGCGGCGGTAGCCGACTCCTCGGACGGCACCGAATCGAGGGCCGCGACCAGCCGACGCGCCCGCGCGATGGTGTCCTCGTCGCCAGTTATCATGACCCTGGCCGTCCGCTTGTCGGCATCGATGACGGTCCCAGCCGGAAGTGCGTCGGTAAGGTCCTTTGCGATATCGTCGGGTTGCGCGCGATGCAACTGCAAAACCACACCGGTGGATCGACGATTCACCGCATCGGCGGCACCGACGATTAGGATGTTTCCCTCCGCCCGCACTTGCAACGAGTGGGCTGACGTGATGGCACGCAGCGCCTCATCAAAGGTGACGTCATGGAGGCGCAGCGTGATTCGCTCGGGCTTCACCGATCCGTCCGTGACCACGTTGATGCCCGCCTGGGCCGCCAACATGGCTATGACATCGCTGATGTCCACATCACGAACGTCAATCGTGAGAAGGCTCGAACCGCCGCTTGCCATAGCTGCGGTGCTTAGCAGGGTTAAACACAAGCACGTCGTTACGAGTGCGCGAATCACTTGTGCGGCTCCAAAAATCCCAAGCGATCACCATCGCGCAGTAGCACACCGCTTCGATCGATTTCCGCTACCGTCGAGCCGAGCAGCGGCGATCCGGCGCTTAACAGTACGAGTCGACCGGAAATTTCCACTAGCGCGCTCGGATGAAGTCCCAGAATGATTCCCCGCACAATGGGAGCGCCCCCGAGGCCGCGCGCCCCTTCTAACGCGCCGGCATTCGGCGGCAACGTGAAGCCGGGAACATCATTTGAGGCAATCTCGCTTTCTGTCTGATCGTTCTCGTCAGTCGGAACGAACGGATCGCGCCGCACATCGATCGTCGGATAGCGAAAATGTTGCGGCACCGAGGCGGAAGCGGGAAACGAAGCGATCGATTCATCGACCGTCTGCGCACGATCAGAAGCCGGCAGGCAACACAACGCAAAGAGCAATGCCGCCGCCGTAGCTGTTGTCCACGTCGGTAGCGCGGCATCAACGTGCGTCGATCGGTGCACTCTCATGCTCCTTTATGATGGCTCCGAGTTGGTAGTACATGGTCGCATGCACGGTTGCATCAATTTCGCGATCGTCCGAATCTGCGATGGGCGCAAGCGTTACGTCGCCGATTTCGAGCAAGGCTCCGTGCTGCGACATGTCGGCGATCGTCAGGATCACGTTACGGTACGAGCCCCGCAGCGCGATCGTCACGTTCTGCGACCCGCTTCCCGGTGCGACCAGCCCATTCGGAGATAATTCCCCAATCGTGACATGAAGGCGCGAAGCCTCGTCGTCCAAGAGGCGGAGCGCCTCAAGCGTCGCCGAGCCTTGTCGACCCGACAGGTGCGCGATGTCCCGTGCGACGCGATCCCGCGCGGCTGCTAACGCGGCCGAACCTCGCAACGATCGCTCGTTACGTTCGGCGACATCATACAACTCGTGCGCATGCGCTGCCGTGCGCTCGAGTTGGCGCTCCGCCGGGGCCAATATAGAAAAGTAGCCGGCGGCTGCAACCGCAACGGCTGCCGCCCATGCCAACCGCGTTTGCGTTATGGTTGTCGTCCCGTCGGTCAAGGTGAAGTCTCCGACCGGATTTCAAACGCAAGCGCGCCCGTTGCGTCGTTTGCGTCGCGCGAAAAGCGGAACGATGGATCCGTTCGTGGTAGGCGGTCGCGAATCAAATCCGCGAACGCCTCGGATGCCGACTTGAGGTCGGCGGCGCGCCCCTTGAACGAAAAGCCGGAAGAGTCCGCGCTCAAGGACGTCGCCCACGTACGGTTTGGCAACGCGTTTCCGACACGCGCAAGCGCTTCGGCGATAGCCGATCCCGACAAACGAATTTCCCGAAGGCGGCGATCGCGTGCCGTTAATTCATCGAGCTGTTGCCATTGAAGACGGAGCGCTGAGAGCGCCGCCCTTGAAGCGTCGAATCGCTCGCGGGCAGCCATTTCAGTCGAACGCGCCCATCGCAGGCGAAGGGTTTCTAGGCCCCAGATGGGCGCAAACAAGAGGACCAGCGTTCCGATAACCATTGCCGGGGCATAAAGGTGCTTCGCGAGGCGCATTTCCAGGAACCGAGCCACGAAATCGGGTGGCGGATCGTGTAGGAAATCGAAACGCACTAAGCGGCCGCTCCCCATGCGGCGAGACTCGCCGCGAGCGTCCAGTCGGGGGCGCCGGAACGAAGAGCGTCTTCAGGGTAGTTCGCGCTGCGAAGCAAATCGCAGATCGGATTTTCCACAGTGAGAGTGCACGCGGATTCGAGGTCGCCGATCAACTCGGGCAATCGCGAACCGTTGCCGGTCGCAACGATCCGTCGAAAATCTGGCCAGCGTTCGCGCGCCCTTATAACCACGGAACGAACTGCCGCCGCAAATTCCTTGCGACCTGCATCGCCTGCGCCGGCTGCTCCGATCAGACGTTTCCGGCGTTCGGCCGCGTTTGCGTCGATTCCGAGATCGGCGGCGATCGCGCGCGTCATCTCCAAGCCGCCGCCTGCTAGAGGTAGCGAAAAGAGGCCCGTGGACTGAAAAACGTGCAGAACCGCACGACGGTAACCAACGTCGAGGACCCCGTCAAACGCTGGAAATACGCGTTGGTATGCAAACGGTTCATAGTCGACTACCAGAGGGCGCAATCCCGCGCCCTTGACGCAACTGACGCGCGCTTCGAGATCCCGCTCGCGAACGGCTCCAACGGCGTAAAGGCTTTCAGAGCCACTTACGCGATGCGCGCGCACGACGGTAGGGACGCTCGCAGTATCCCACGGGGCAAAGCGGTCTACCTCAAAACGAGCCGCTCGACGCCGCTCCCCTTCATTCATCGCGGGAAATTCCAGGATGCGCATAGCGGAGATTTCCGGCCCAACAGACAGCACGCATCGCCGATCGCGGAATCCTAGTTCGTGATAAGCCTCTTCAATGACCGCCGCGATCAACTCCGGCTCCGAGATCGAAGCCGGCGTAACTGCGTCAACGGGCAAATCACGGGCCGCTATAGCCGTAATGCGAATAACGCCGCTACGATCGCGGGACGCGGCCGCCAGCCTAACGCGGGAGGAGCCTAAATCTAGTCCCAGAGACGTCGCGCGCTTATTCAGCGGCACTTGATCGCCGCGTAAGCCGAACCTACTGCAAGGAAGGGCGCGAAGCGAATCCATCGTTGCGATCCGTAACGTCCGCACAAAAGTACGACGATACCGAAGCAACCAGCGGTGAGGACCGCGCACCGTAGTGCCTCAAGACCGGCAGTCACACCGAGGCCAAACCCGATTATGGCGCCGAGTTTCACATCCCCAAGCCCAATTCCACGGCCGCGGCTCATAACGTGAATGACAAATAGGGGGCCGCCCGTCAGAGCAGCGCCGGTTACGGAAATGCTAAGCGCTTTACTTTCGATTGAGAGACCAAGCAAAATCGCTAGCGCCACTAGAACGACGCGATCGAACACGTAACCCGTCTGGATATCCGTTGCTGCGCTAACTGCGGCGCACGCAAGTACCGTAGCCTGCGCGTACCCGTCGGCACCCGCAGTGTTCATCCATGTGGTTGAGACAGCTGCAACCAGTGTCGGCACAACTGCCGTAGCGCGACGTAACGAAACGCGAAGTCCGTGCGATTTCGCCGTTTCCCTCGCAATGGTTGCAAAGACAATAGCACTTGCAGCACAGAAAGCAGGCATCAAAGCGTTCATTGCAACGTCCGCACGCGAGTCAGCGCGTGTAATGCCGGTGGAAATTCAGGCGCCAGCACCAGCGCCGACCGCAATAGACGTAACGCCTGTACGTCCAGCCCTGCAGCCTTTGCCTCGTAACCGCCGAGGGTGAGCGCACGCGGATCTCGCAACCGATAGCCGGCGACCGCAAAATCCTTCCACGCACGCGCGCTCTCGCCGAGCAATTTATACGCCATCGCCCGATCGAGTCGAACGGTATCGTCACCGGGATTCGCCAGCAAATAGGATTTTGCTCGAGCAATGCCGTCGCGCAATGCCGCGCGGTCGCGTATCGTCATTGCGACGAAGAGCAGGCGGTCTAGCGCCGGCGAACTGGAGCGGTCAAGCCAAAGCGCACGGCGGTAGTAGCACAGCGCAGCCTTCGCGCGTGCCCGATACAAAAACTCGTCACCGCGAACCACCAACGCATCCGCTACCTGCCGATGCAGCAGGACGCTCGAGACGGCAACGGCGGCGAGCGCAAGCGCGACTCTTCTGCCGCCGGGCAATTCACTCACGTCAACACGCCGTAGTAGGCACCCATGGCGATCGCGAGAGCGCCACCGATGGTCGTCGCCGCTTCTCGGTGCCAGTACGTCCCCAGTAAACGCTCCACGGAGATCGAACCAAATCCGACGCCGAGAACCGGTAATGCGTGTCCGATCGCGAACGCTGCGCCAGTCACGGGATTGAATGCAGAGCCGAGACCAACGAAACCGGCGGCAACCGTAAGCGGGCCGCAGCACGGTGAGTTAACGAAGACGAGGACGCTTCCGAACAAAAAAGGTGCTCCGTGCGAGCGGCAGCCGGCGACAACGCCCATGCAACGGTGTGTTCTGAGCAAGCCGAAAACGCCCGCGACGAGTGAGGATATGCCAAGCGCGCCGTAAACATACGAAGAGTACGCGGTTACGTTCACGAGCACACCGTAGAATGCCCACAGAAGCAGGTACCCGACGCACAAGCCGCTCACGAACGTCGCAAGCTTACCCCAGCGTCCTGTTCCCTTCTCTCCCGAACAGAGTGCGGCGGCGGCTAGCAAACGGGGCGCAACGCAGGGTCCGACGCTTGAAACAACGCCCGCCCCAAAAGCCGCCAACGGTAGCCAGCCATGCATCACTTGTTCGTTGCCGCGAGACCGGCCGACGAAGAATACTCGATGTGCGTAAACTTCGTGTCCGGGGAAATATTTTGGAGCGTGCCGGGGTCGTGCGTTCCAGGACAGACAATCGCGTACTCGGCCGAACCCGAGTCGCCGTCCGTCACAGTAAAGGTATAGTAGACGCCGGGGCCGGCCGCGGGATCCACCGGCGTCTGCTTCAGATAGGGTGCGAGTTCCGAATTGTTCGAATTGACTGTACCGCTCGACGGATAGTGGTCGTTGTCCGTCTGAAACAGCTCTAATGCGGTCGCGATCTCCTTTAAGTTCGACTCGCATGCGGACGTCTGCCCTTGCGCCCGTGCCCGCACGAAATTCGGAACGAGTATGCTGACCAAAATGGCAATGATCGCGACAACGATCATCATTTCGATCAACGTAAAACCTTCCTGATCGCGCAACGACGGCCGCACAAGGGTACGCAGCTCAGTCAAACTCGAGCCTCGAATCATCGGACAAACCTCATCTTACCAGTAACTATCGACGACGCATTTAGTGCCCGTCGCGTTTTCAGGTCGAGACGACTGTCGCCCCGTGATCGCGCAGCCGTGACATAGCAGCGCGATGTAGCCTCGTCACATGACGTCGAGAGTAGCCGAGGCGCTTTGCCAAATCCACAATCGTAGTGCCGTCGATGTGAATTGACCGCACGATTTGTGCCTCAAGAGGAGTCAATACTCCGAGCATTCGCTCTAAGGTCATGCCGTTCAGCACCGACTCGAATGCGCGCGCGTCGTCCCGCCACGCCGATACCGGTAGGAGTTCGACCGACGCGAGACGTCCACTCGCACGATAGTCTTGTACGTCACGTTGCTCCGCACTCGTCGCGTTGGTGTACCGAGCAACGTCGCTAACGCGCGGCTCGCGTCCTAGCAGGGACCACAACTCGCGTTCGGCAACGACCCATCTGCGTTCCAAATCACGGATCCGTCGTGGTGCGCGCAACAAGCGCTCGCCGTCGCGCACGTGATGCATCAGTTCGCCCAAAATTAGAACCCATGCGTACGCTTCAAACGGAGTCGCCTGGGCGTTATCGTACCGATCCACCGCCTTGATTAAGCCGATCGCGGCTACCTGTTCGAGATCCGCGCGATCGAGCGACGGACGAACGAAACGCCGAGCTGCGCGCCGGCATAAATAGCGATGGTCGGCGATCGCGCGATCGCGATCTTCCGGACGGCGATGGAGAGTCCACCGATGAATCGAGGCAGAGTGTTCGTTCATTGTATGTTTCCGATCATTGAGTAGAGTGGGATGATGATGGATGCAACGATCGTTCCTATGGCAGCGCCAAGGACACAGATGAGCAGCGGCTCGATAATACTTGCAAGCGAAGACAGAGATGCTTCGACGTCGACTTCGTAGTGGCGGGCGATTCGAAACAACATATCGTCGACCGTGCCGCTCTCTTCGCCGGCACGCAGCAGTTGGAGAAAGGTGATGTCGAACAATCCACTCGCTTCGAAGGAGCCTGCGAGAGTATTGCCGCGACGCAATGCCTCAATGACCGTTCGGAGCCCGTGACGATATGTGAAGCCTTCGACGACTCCCGCTGCCGTCTCAAGTGAACTGATGATGTCTACTCCGGCGCGCATGAGAGAAGCCAGCGAACGTGCGAATCGCGCGACGGTCGATTTGACGACGATTTGTCCAAGCAGCGGGAAACGTAATCGAACACGATCGGCTGCTTTGGCCCAGGCAGCGTCCGAAGTCTTGTAATGCCGCAATGCGACAATCACCGGAAAGAGACATACCAGCAATACACCCCAAAACGTGAGCGTCCTTAACTCCGATGCGGCTGCGATCAGGAGTCTCGTTCCGGCGGGCAGCGAAACGCGCATCTGGGCGAACATCGACGCAAACGCCGGCATCGTACCGGCCACGAGAAATATCAACAGTCCGGCCGCGGCAATACTGACGACACACGGATAGGCGAGGGCAGCCGCGACCCTCTTGCGGAGCGCGCGGTCGCGCTCTTCGAATTCTGCAAGTGTGCGTAACGCCTCGTCCAGCGAGCCGCCCAATTCGCCTGCTTTCACCATGGCAATCGCGATCGCGGAAAAATGGTTTGGATGGCGCTCGAGCGCCGTCGAAAGCGTCGCGCCGCCGTCAATGTCGGCCTCAACGGCCGAGAGCGTCTCACTAAACGAGTCTTCGCTGCTTTGAATTATCGTTTCGAGGGCGCTGCGGACTGGAACTCCAGCGTTCACCAAAGCACCAAATGAACGGAAAAAGATGGGGCGTATGCCTTTGTTGCAGATGGACAGACGCATGCGCGTCCACGTGCCGCCTACGCTGGCCACCGTTTCGAGCCCGGTAACGAACACAAACCGACTTCGCAGATGCGCCGCTGCGGCATCGCGTGACACCGCCTCGATCGAGCCTCGCAGGCGACGACCGTCGGATGAGCGACCGGTGTAGTAGAACATCATTTCACGCTACCTCAGGGCAAGCGTCCAGAACGCCAAATCGCTCGGCCTCGCAGCGCTCGATTTCGTTGGTACGTAGAAGTTCGTTAAGATGCTGCGCGAGCGTCTGCATTCCGTATCGGCCACCGGTCGCGATGGCGTTATTGAGTTGATGCGGCTTGCCATCGCGGATAAGTGCACGCACTGCGTCCGTTGCGATCAAAATCTCAACTGCCGCGCGCCTACCGGCACTCGAGGACCGGCGCACCAAATGCTGGCAAACGATCCCGACCAAAGCGTTGGCGAGTTGCGCCCGAATGTGATGCTTCGCGGAATCAGGAAATGCATCGGTAATGCGTTCCACGGTTTGCGCAGCGCTGCCGGTATGAAGAGTACTCATCACCAGGTGGCCAGTCTGTGCCGCCGAGAGGGCTGCCGCAATCGCATCCGTATCGCGCATTTCGCCGACAACGATCACATCCGGATCGGCACGCAACGCGCCAAAGAGCGCCGCCGAAAGTCTTTGCGTATCACGCCCTACTTCACGTTGCGTAAGGACGCTGCGCCGGCTTTCGTGCCGGTATTCGATCGGGTCTTCAATCGTGAGGATGCGGCGAGCGCTGTCCGCATTAACTCGATCGATCAACGCTGCCATGGTCGTCGACTTGCCGCTACCGGTCGGGCCGCCAACCAGCACGAGTCCGTGCTGCTCGCGGGCGAACGTCGCTACGACCGCAGGCATCTGCAGCGCTTCAAGCGACGGAGGACGACGGTGCAATACCCGCATTGCTATTGCGGGCGCACCGTCAGCCAAATAAACATGTACGCGCACGCGGCCCAGGTTCGAATCCGTCCACGTGCCGGTGACGTCGCCATCGGTCTCAAGCCGAGCGAGTTTTTCGTCACCCACTATGGCGCGGGCAACTTCGCGTAACTCGCGCCGATCTAATGGCGGCTGCGACGTCTTCTCCAGCTCACCGTCGACTCGCAGGACGGGTGGCAAGCCGGCAGCCATGTGAACGTCTGAGGCGTTTCGAGCCGAAGCCAGCGCAAACGCATCGCCGATTCGAACCGATGCTGGTAGGCACTCATTCATGCCGTCTCGCCGACCCCCAAAATCCGCTCGGCCTCAGCGGGGCTGCTTTCGCCGGTGGCGATGAGATCGGCCACGCCCTCCGCGAGAGGCTTGTAGCCAGAGATTTTTGCCGCTTCGTGAACGACTGCCGGTCCCGCTTCGGTCTCAATTGCGTGGCCTAGTTCGGGTGTAATGTGCGCAAATTCGAATGCGGCGCAGCGGCCGCGATATCCGGTGCTCCCGCACGCTCGACAACCGACTGCGGCCCAAACCCCGGCTTTCGTCTGCCGTTTGCATTCGGTGCAAAGACGGCGCAGCAGGCGTTGCGACACAACGGCAGACACTGCCGCGGCGACACTTTTAGGCGAAATTCCGAGTTCTATCAACCTTCCTATTGCGGTGAATACGTCTTTGCTATGCAGCGTCGTCAAGACCAGTTGTCCGCAAAGTGCGGCAGAAGTTGCGACGCAGGCCGTTTCTGAATCACGCATCTCGCCGATCATGATGACGTTGGGGTCCTGTCGCAAAAATGAGCGTAGCCCGGCGGCAAACGTCAGGCCTGCGCGAACGTTTACCTGGACCTGGGCGATTCCGGACAGGCGTATCTCGACCGGGTCCTCAATGCTGCAGAGTTGTTCTGCGCCGTTATCGCGCTCGCACATCGATGCATAGAGAGTGGTTGTCTTGCCGCTGCCAGTCGGACCGCATACGATGACGAATCCCGACGACGCCGCAATGACGCGACGGTAGCGGGGCAAAAGCTCCGGGCTCATGCCGAGGCTTTCCAGCGATGGAATATGCTGCCGCGAATCGAGCAGCCGAATCGCCAATTTTTCTCCGCCGATCGTCGGCATCGAACTCACGCGCGCATCGATTGAGCCATTTGGCCTGTCGATCGCGTAACGGCCGTCCTGTGGAAGGCGCCGATCGGCAATGTCCATCCCGGCAAGCAGTTTGATGCGCGATAAGATGCGGGGAAGCAACCGGCGCGATATGAACCGAGCTTCACACAGCATTCCGTCGACGCGCTCGCGAACGCGACCGCCTTCGCCAAACGGTTCTATGTGGATGTCTGAGGCGCCGGCGCCGATCGCTGCGGCAAAAATCTCATCGACGGCGTGAATTGCCGGTGGATCGTCGGCAATACTATCACCGAGCGCAGATGGAAATTGACCATCGAGTTCGCGCTGAACTCGACTCTCCGCGAGAGTCACACCCAGACCCCTCCGTCCGAGAGAAGATCGACGTCGCGAAGCGTTCACTTCGCGTTGTGGGACGGTTATACCATAGCAGGCGTCGGCGCGAAATATCTCTGAAACAAAACTTTACGCAGCGTCGCAGTTCGAACCGAGCGGGGAAATGCTGTGGATTATTCTGCGGGCGACCCTTTGAGACTTCGCTCGATTTCATAGTCCACGTGCGACCGCAGCGTGTCGAGCGTCATCGAGCCACTGTCGAGCACCCACGAGTGGAAGTCCTTGATGTCGAACGTCTTTCCTAGCCGTTTGCGTGCGTGTTCGCGAATTTGCAGCAGCGTCAACTCGCCCGTCTTATAGGCGAGCGCCTGGCCTGGAATGTCGGTCGAATAGCGTAACGATTCGCTCGCGATTTGGCTATCGCTGATGGTGAGGTTTTCGCGCATGTAGTGCATGGCCCGCTCGCGGCTCCATCCCATCGCATTCATGCCGGTGTCCACAACGAGTCGCACGGAAACCATCAAATCTTGCATCAAGCGACCGGCTTTGTCGTAAGGCGTTTGATAGACGCCCATATCCCAACAGAGTTGGGATGCGTACTCGCCCCAGCCTTCCACGAAGCCCGTTTCCGAAAAATCGTAATGACGCACGTCCGGGAGCGCCGTGTTCTCTTGCTGCAGCGCAATTTGGAAGTGATGCCCGGGAATCAGTTCGTGACAGATGAGCGCGCCGGCGCTCAGCGTCGACGTGCGTTCTGGATGCCAGGCGTTGTAGTAATAGAGGCCTTTCGGGCGCGCTGCATTCGGCTGGTCGTAGTAGCCGAACGTCTGCGCGCCGGCGAGTGCTTCGGGTAGCGGGGCAACCCCGTACGGCGCCTTCGGCATGTGCGCGAAAAAACGCGGTGCCGCTTCGCCGGAGCGCTGCACGTAGGTTTCGAGCCGTTCGCCGAACTGCGCGGGCGTCTTAACGAAAAACTGCAGGTCATGCGCGAGATGCTGCTTGAACGCAGCGACGCTCCCGTCAAAGCCCACGTCGTGCGCGATCTCCTCGAGGTGCGCGTTCAGCCGCGCAACTTCTTCCAACCCCAGGGCGTGCAGCTTTTCGGGCGTCGTGTCCAGCGTGGTATAGGAGCGCACGAGAAAGCGGTAGTAGCCCAAGCCGCCGGCGTACTGCGCTAGTCCGACCGCGGTCGGCGCGCCGATACGGTAGTCGGCCCTGAGGTACGCAGCGACCGACGCGAACGCGGGAACGACTTTGCTGCTTACGATCGCCTTTGCGGCGCTCTGCAACGCCGCGCGGTCGGCGGGCGCGAGTGCTTGGAGACGATCCTCGGTCGGAATCAGGGCATCGCTTGCCGCCGGTTGCGCGTAGCCTTCGTAGACGGCCTGCGTTGCGTCGATCTCGGCGAGCGGCAAGATAATGTGCCGTTCGTGCTGTCCCGCGAGCAGGTCGCGCAACGATGCTATCAGTGCGGCGTACTGCTCTAGCAGCGACCCGTAGCGTTTCGCATCGTCTGGACCGCTGAATTTGAAATCAGCGAAAATCGTTGCGAGGGTACCGATTTGGAGGCCACCGGCGTAGGGCGTCGCCTGCTGGCGCAGCCAGAAATACGTGCGACCGGCGACGTCGTTGGTCGCGAGATATTGCAGCGTGCGATACGTCAGCCAGCGGTCGTGTTCGAGCGCGTGTGCATCGATCTGCGCGAGTCCGTGCAGAATCGACTCTGCGAAGCGTGCGTCGTCGTCGGCCACGGCGTAGGTGACCGGACGGATCGTATCGATCGGCTTGCCGATTTGAAAGCGTAGAAAAAAGTCGCGCGCGAGTTGGCGCTGCCAGTACTGGTTCGCGAGCGCGTCGAGCCGGCCGGCGCTGCTATCGGTCGGCACGGCGGGGCTGGGCGGCGCAGGTGATGCGGCCAGCAGCGATGCCGCCAACGCAATAGCTGTCCATTGCAGTGCAGCCTTCATGCTGCGCTGTTTGCAAGACCTTCTGCCACCACCTGGCCCGGCGCGCGCGACAGGATTTGCCGTTCGCGAACGGCTAAGGCGCGGCGATGAGGCGCGTTCTGCTCACCCTTGCGTTCGCGTTGTGTGCGATGCCGCCGGCCTCCGCCGACACGCCGGTCTTTCAGGCGGATCGCTCGACGGTGTGGGATCAGTTTCGCCACGGTGGTGGCCTCAACGACATCGTCAGCAATGCCAGCGTGCGCGATCGTCCGGCCTGGCGCTTTAGCGTGCCAAGCCGCGGAACCTCGACCTCGCCGGTCGTCGCCGGCAATCTGGTGCTGATCGCGTCGAACGATCATAACCTGTACGCGGTCGACGCCGGCGACGGCAAACTCGTGTGGTCGTGGAAGGGCGACAACGAAATCATGTCGGCGCCGGTGTATCGCGACGGCATCGCCGCCGTCGGGACCGGCAACGCCGACTCACCGGTCTGGGATCCGCCGCGCTACAACGTCGTCGGCATGGGTGCGAGCGACCTCAACGGCATCGATTTGCGCAACGGCACCCGGTTGTGGTCGTTTGCGCTCACCGGCAGCGGGATGCCGATGCCGGCGCTGCTCGGCAATCAACTGCTCCATGTTGACGGCAGCGGCGTTCTGCTCGCACTCGACGTGCGCACCGGCGCGTACCGTTGGCGGAAGCTTCTCTATTCGAATGCCTCGATGACCAACGTGCTCGTGACGCCGGCCGGCTTCGCATATTTCGGCGGCCGCTTTCCCAACGTCGTGTATGCGGTGCGCGCCGCCGACGGTGCGCCGGTGTGGACCCACGCGTTTCGGCCGCGCGACGGCGCGTTCGATGACTGCCCGCTGGCGACCGACGGAACCCGCATCTTTGGCATGTACGCCTCACCGGTTGTGCCGGGTGGCACGATCATTGCGGGCGTAACGGCGCGGCAGCACGTCTTTGCGCTCGACGCGCGCACCGGCCGGACGCGTTGGGATTCCACGCTTTCGGTGACCGGCAAAGAGCCGCCCTACAACGAGTCTGCGATTGCGATGTACGCCGCCGGGACGCTCTACGACGGCAGCCCGCTCGCGCCAATCGTCACTGCGCTCGATGCCGCCACCGGACGCGTCAAATGGTCCGTGCGCGTATCGGGTCCCGTCAAGGGCGGTCTCGTGCTGTTTGGCGGCGTGCTGTATTTCGGCGATCTCGGCGGCAAATTGTGGGCTGTCGACGCGCTGACGGGGCGCCCGATCGGCAGCCTGCAGACCGACGTGAAGTTCAACGTCGGATCGCCGATCGTGCTCAACGATTCGCTCGTCATTGGCTCGGCCGACGGGCCCGTGCTCGCGGTTCCGCTCGACGACATTCGCGCGTCGCGTCCGATTGCGATCATCACCACCGCCCCGCGCAACATCTTCACGCTGCTGTTTCTTACCGCGGCGGTTATCGTCGTTTTGCTCCTGCAAACGCTGCGTCGCGCACGCATCTTGTCGCGACGAACATGAAGCCCGGGCGGCTCGCCGTCGCACTCATCGTCGCCGTGCTGGGCTTGCTCGCGTTACGCGATTGCTCGCGGATGGGTCCGGCACTACCGTGGCATCAAATGTACGATTTTGCGGACTTCTACTGCGCCGGCCAAGCGCTCGACGCGCACCGCGACCCGTACGATTACGAGCCGCTGCACGCATGCGAACATCGCGTCAACACGAGCGCAATTTTCCACAACGATCCGTCGCTAGCGATTCCGGCGCCGCAGCCGCCCTTCGATTTTCCACCGTTCATGGCGCTGGCGCGATTGAATTTCACTCATGCCGAAACGCTCGACGCTGTCGCCATCGTCGTCGCTACGGTGTTGGCGATCGTTGCGCTCGCGCAGACCGGCGTACCCCTCGATATCGCGGCGATCGCATTGCTGCTGCCGGCTGGATATGTCGAACTCAACGCGGGCCAGATCGTCCCCTTCGCATTGCTGTTCCTGACGATGAGTGGGGCGGCGCTGGTAAAGCGGCGCGATGTGCTCGCGGGCGCTTGCGCGGGTTTAACCGCGATCGAACCTCACTTGGCGCTCCCGGTTGCACTGGCGGTACTGTTATTCGTGCCACGAGCCCGCGTCGCGCTATTCATCACGTTGGGATGCCTCGGAGTTGCCAGTGTGCTCGTCGCCGGGCCGGCGCTTGTCTCCGAATATCTGCTGCGCGTGATTCCGATGCAGGCCGCCGCCGAAGCCGGATTTCCGTATCAGTATAGCCTGACATACGCGCTCACTGCCGTTGGCGTCTCGCAAACCATCGCGCAAATTCTTGGCGCCGCATCCTTCGTTGCAGTTGTTGCGTTCGGATTGTGGCTCGCGCCGCCGTTGGCGCGAACGCTTGCGCGGCGCGAACTGATCGTCTTCCTTCCGGCCGCCACCGCCGTGATCGCCGGGGCATACGTGCACGTCGTCGAACTTTGTTTCGCCGTGCCGGCGGCCGTCGTGATGACGCTTGCCCTGCGCGGCTGGGCGCGCAACGCGTCCGCAGCGGCCTTGTGTGCGCTGATGATTCCCTGGATCGCCGTGTGGTCGGTAAAGAAACTCTTCGCGCTCAGTTTATTGTTATGCGTCGTTTTGCTCGTACGTCTGCAAATCGAGGCGCTCTTCGCCATCGGCACGCTCACCGCTATCGCTGCTGCCGTCTACGCTTTCGAACTGCGGCCCCCATCGTTACCCGACGCCTTTCGTGCAGCGTATTCGTTCCCCGCCACCGACGTCGTTCAGCGAGAGTGGCGCGCCTTCGTACGCAGCCTCATGCCAACCGATTCAGCGTGGCTCGCAATCAAATTGCCCGTCTGGGGCGCGCTCGTAACCTTGCTGGCAACTGCGGTCGCACGACTTCACTCGCGACCGAGGTAGATCGATATCGCACCTATCGCCCGTATCCATGGCCGGCTGACGTAATTACTCAGCGATACAAGCGCTACGATCGGGCGAACCGACTGGCGAACTGGTGCGAGGCAGTGAATCAGGGCTTTCGGGCGCCGCCGTCGAACTTTCAATGCGTTGCACTCTCGAAGGATCCCGAAAATGAAGCATTGGAGCATTTGGATCGCCGCCTCGGTTAGTGTGGCGCTCTTGGTCGCATGCGGTGGGAACGAGGGCGCGCAAGTCGGCCACGTCACGGGCGTTATGCCTGGCTCACCGGCTGCGGCATCACCCTCAAATAGTCTTTATGTCGCCAACCTTGCAACCATCACCGTTTACGCATCGGGACAGAAATCACCACTGCGGTCGATCGATAACGTCGAGCCCGCGGATCTCACCTTCGACTCCTCGGGAAATCTTTACGTGGCGAATATCCCAGCGCAGGGAAGCGGCAACGTGACCGTTTATCGCGCGGGCACTTCCGACATTCTACGAAAGATCACCAGCGAAATCGCCGACCCGCGCGTACTCGCTTTCGATTCGACGGGCAACCTATACGTGGGCAACTCATACTTTCGCGTCGAGATTTATCCGCTGGGCAGTTCACAGCCCTCGGGCTATCTGAAAGTCTTCTATCCGTCGGCGATGCTGCTCGATCATCAGAACGACGTCTATATTGCCTCCGATCCATCGCCATACGGCCACGGTTCTTCGCGCGTCCTCGTCTTTGCACCCGACCGGAAACAGCTTCGAAGTATAACGCAGGGGCTCAGTACACCAATCGCCATGGCGCTGAACTCGCAAGGTAATCTGTTCGTTGCGAACTACGTGGCGAACGACGTCACGGTTTATGCGCACGGTAAGACGGCCGTTCTTCGAACGATTTCCAACGGAATCAAGGCGCCGCGAGCACTCGTGTTCGATGCTGCGGGAAATCTCTACGTTGCGAACTCTTCGGCAAACACCGTTACGGTCTATACTCCGGGAAGTTCGACGGCCTCGCGCACGCTCACGACGGGGATCTCGCGACCCGTGGATCTGCGCTTTGACGGCACCGGCAATCTCTACGTGGCAAACGCGAAAAGCGTTTCGGTCTACGCTCCGGGCCAGGACACGCCATGGGAAACGATCACTCAAGGAATCAAGGAGCCAATCACGACGAGATTCGGTCCGTGAGCCTTCAGCTTCGTGCCGCGCGCAGACGTTTACTCAGCGCGTTCATCCTCGTAATTGCCATTGCCGGCTGTGCGCCGGGAAGAGTGTTCGACACCCTTCCCCCCGACACCGCGACAAGGGCCATCGCGAATACGGAAGCGCCAACGAGCCTGTTCGTCGCCGACTCGGGATCCATCACCGTGTATGGCTTAGCGAAGGGTCACTACGTGAGGCGCATTTCAGACCCGAGTCCGACGGCCTTAACGACCGATCGCGAAGGCAACCTCTTCGTTGCAGACTTCGATGCAAACACCGTTACGGTTTACGCGCGAGGTACGGGGTCGGTCTTAAGGGTCATCACGCAAGGCCTGCACGAGCCGAGAGCAGTCGCCTTGGACAGTGCGGGTAACTTGTACGTTGCAAATCATCAGAATAATACGGTAACCGTGTATTCGCCGGGTAGCGAAAGCGTCTTGCGCACCATTAGCGAGGGATTGAACGGCCCTCACGCCCTTATTTTCGCTCGGAACGGGGATTTGTTCGTAGGAAGCAATGGATCCGGTCACATCACCGTCTATCCCCCAGGCGGCGTGCACGTCGTCCGCACTGTCGTGACTCACAATGGGCCATTAGCGCTCGGAATAAATCAAGCGGGAGACCTCTTTTCCGTCAACAATTTTAACATAACCGTTTACAAACCCGGACATACGTCGCCGGATCGTATCATTAGCGATGGGATCGATCTTCCCAGCACCCTTGCGTTCGATAGCAACGGTAATCTTTACGTAGCGAACTGGGGCCCGAATATGCTGCGATCGTTTATTTCCATCTATCCTCCCGGCGGATCCATGCCCACGCGCGAGATTTCACGCGGAATTAGCAATCCTCTCTCGCTTGCATTGATTTCGAATGGCAGTCTCATCGTTGCAAACGCGGGCTCGAACACGGTTTCGGAATACGGTCCAGCCGGACGACTCGAACGCACGATCACGAGTCACGTTCGGAATCCGTCAGCAATTGCCATTGGACCATAGTCTAACGGACCACGCGTGACCGGCGCGTTTACTTCCGCGTGGAAAATGTCCGCTGCGGTTTTGGCTATGATCGCCGGCGGCCTTGCGACTGCGCCCGCATCGGCCGCGCGCTTTCCCAACGCCGTAGAAAAAAGGATCGTGGTTACGGGCAATGCGGCGGCATCGGTGGCAGCGTTGCTCGGCCTATCCTCTTCCCAACCGTCTACCACGTTGCAATTGGGAAAAAGCGACGCCTGGGCAGTCTATCTTCTCAAACAGGACACGAAAACGCCGCTATCGTCGGGCAAGGGCCCCCCGCGCTATAACCGTGTGACCTTTTCCGTTTCCCCAATTGCCTCGCTCACGATCCAGCCGTATTGGCTCGACCTTGCGACGCAGCTCCCGGAATCGAAGCCTGGATACTATTCGTTCGGCTCGCCCTTTCTGTCCGAGCAGTCGGCGAATGACGGATGGAGCCAAATTTTGCGACGGCTCAAGGGCGAACCGGGTTGGAACGCCAACGCGAGGCCGCAGTTTCGGCGTTGCTTCGTCTCAAACGAAAAATCCGAGATCTGCATTGCGGTATACGGCGCCAAAGACTACGCGAGTAATTCTGCCAGCGACGGCTACCAAGAAATAGTCACCGTTCGCCCCTCTTAAGCAGGCGCGTTGGTCGCGTTGCCCGCTCGCGTCAACGACGTTTCGATCTCGCGACGCATTTGATGCCAGCCTCGCACGTTAGCGTAGAACCGCGCGTCGTGCGCCGGCGTGGCGACGTGTTCGAAGGGACTCAAGTGGCGCTCGCCCTTCAAACGGTCGTGCAGTTCGATATCCTTTTCGATCTCGCGCGTCCCTCCGTGCGTCAGATACGAAACGCGGGCACAGCGCGCCGCTGAGATCTTCTTCTGCGTCTCGATATCGAGAGTTCGTTCGTCGTCCTGTACTAACGGAAGATGCCACCGCCCGTAGCCGATCGGCTGCGACGTGCTTTCTTCAATCGCCGCACGCATCCGCACGGCCGCTTCGCGAATCTCGGGCTGTGCGGTTGGCGCGCAGCGGAGCGTGAAGAAATTATCCCATTCCGTAGACGTCACGATTACCGTGTGCCACAGAAATGGCTCTAGAATACGGTTCAGTTCTTGCTTGTGAACTTTGAGCTCCAGCAATTCCCTCGCATGCTCGAGCGCCGCATCGCGCGCGGAAAGCCAAATCCCTTTAGCCCGTTCTTCTTCTTCCCGCGTCAGCACGTCTTCGGCCGACATTCCGGCCTTATTGCGTCCCCATTCCAGTGGCAATACCGGTTCGTTCGCAACTTTTTCCAGCAATTTACTCGTTGGCACGGCACGAGAGCTCGCCGAATTCCGAGAGAACACGCGGTGCGTGTTAAATTCGCTAAGCACGAAGCGGGGGAAGGTCACCTCGAGCGTGGTAAGCCGTACCCCCGCCGGACTGATCGAATCCAGAAGGACGCGCGCGGAGTACGCCATGACGGCGCGTTTACGCTAGCGCTTTATCCGCGATAGCGTAAGAAGGCGGGAACTTCGATGTCATCCATGTTGACCGGTGCGACCGTGTCGAGTTTGCCCGTCTTGTCGAACGCATAGCCGGCTTGTGCGTCGCGATAACCGCGCGGCGGGCCGAAGCCCGCGGCCAGTACGGTCACGCGCACTTTGCCGCTCATGCCCGGATCGATCGACGCTCCGAAGATAATCTGCGCATCCGGATCCACAGCGCGGCTGATCATCTCCGCGGCTTCGTTGACTTCGTACATCGCCATGTCGGGGCCACCGGTGATGTTGAAAATCACGCCGCGCGCACCTTCGATCGTCGTTTCCAATAGCGGCGACGCAATGGCCTTTTGCGCCGCATCGGCCGCACGATGCTCGCCCGATCCTTCACCGATGCCCATCATCGCCGAGCCCGCATCCGTCATGATCGTCTTTACGTCGGCGAAATCGAGATTGATCAAACCTGGCTGCGTAATGAGGTCGCTGATGCCTTGAATGCCTTGGCGCAGCACGTCGTCGGCGTAGGCGAACGCTTCATTCAGCGGCGTCTTCTTCTCGATGACTTGCAGAATGCGCTCGTTGGGGATCGTGATCAGCGTATCCACCTTCGATTCCAGTTCCACGATGCCGTTCTCGGCGATCTGCATGCGCTTCTTGCCCTCGAACGCAAACGGCTTGGTCACGACGGCAATCGTCAACGCGCCGGATTCGCGCGCGATCTCAGCAATGACCGGCGCGGCGCCGGTTCCCGTTCCGCCACCCATGCCGGCGGTAAGAAACACCAAATCCGCGCCTTCGAGAATGAGCCCGAGATCTTCGCGCGATTCCTCCGCCGCTTCGCGTCCCAGCGTCGGATTCGCGCCCGCCCCGAGACCGCGCGTCTGGCTGCCGCCGATATGCACGGTATTGTCACTGGCCGAACTACGCAACGCTTGCACGTCGGAATTGACCGAATAAAAATCCACGCCGGCCAAACCGGCACGAACCATGCGATTGACGGCGTTACAGCCGCCTCCGCCGATACCGATCACCTTGATCGTCGCGGCGTGTTCGGTTTCATGAGCGGAACGTCGTGCGTCGGGCATTCTCTTTTTTTGTTCCTCCGTTGCAAAGAGCTGTGGGGTGGACTCTTCGGGCGTGGGTTCGGGCGGAGCCGGCTCAGCGACAGTTGGTTCGGCGGGACTGTCGATCGCAGCCGGCGTTTCCGTCGCAGGCGCCGGTGACTCGAGCAGCGGCGTCTCCTCGATCGGCGGTGCGAGCGTCGCCGGCGTTTCGAGCGCCACGGCTGCCGGGCGTTTGCGACGGCGGCGAGGTTCTAATTCCATAAATCGGACATCCATTTCGTGACGCGGTTCATGATGCTGCCGCTGCGGCGGCGATTATGGTCGGCGGCGTCGCGTTCGTCGTTAGCGCCGAAGAGCACGAGCCCGATTGCCGTAGCGTATTGTGGAAGCGACATTGAGTCGGTCA
>Ga0102924_1000860_pt1 | contig 36461 bp, 35 predicted proteins | sample PaiPotPPM11metaG_FD_80116 | JGI IMG/M metagenome (GOLD analysis project Ga0102924, IMG submission 80116) | Iron sulfur acid spring bacterial and archeal communities from Banff, Canada, to study Microbial Dark Matter (Phase II) - Paint Pots PPM... ...
GGGGGGACACTGTGCCCCCTGGGCACACCCCAGACCCCGATGGCCCCAGACCCCCCCGTGCGCCGGCTGAAGCAGATTCTCCGGGACTCTGCTCCGGTTCTGCGTCCGTGGGGACCGCGATTGCGCCGGAGATCAGGGCGCCTACGATTACGTTCCTGATTCGTGCGCTGCGGCGGGGGTCGCCGCTGAGGATGCCGACTTGGATATCGCCGGCCATTCCCGACGCGGGCGTCCAGGCCGGGGACGCGGGCGCGTCGTCGGCGCGGACGCACCAGATTCCCGCGCCGTCGGCCTCTTCCACCACGGCCGCGTTTACGCCGGGGTCGTCGGTGTAGGCGCCGACCAGCCAGGACCCGGCGCAGTCGCCGGGGGCGTAACGGCGCCGGATCCAGCGGATCTCGTCCGCCCGGTCGGCGATCGCGGGGCTGAGCTCCGGCGACACCACGACCACGTCGGCTCCGGAGTCCAGCAGGGCCGGGAGGCGCCGCCCGGTCACGGCGCCGCCGCCGATGAGCGTCACCCGGCGCCCGGCCAGCCGGAGTCCCAGCAGGTACGGCGCATCCCCGGGGGACTCCGGTGGGTCGTCGCCCGGGACCGAACCGCCGGTGGCGACCATGAATGTCCCTATCCGTTTTTATCCGTCACGCTGGCCGAGTCAAACGTCGCGACCTCCCGGAGCGCGCGCGCCGCGCTCGCCGCGATCGGCAGCGCGAGCAGCGCCCCGGTGCCCTCGCCGAGCCGCAACCCGAGATCGACCAGCGGCCGCAGGCCCAGGTGATCAAGAGTAACCGCATGCCCGGGCTCCGCGCTGCGATGGCCCGCCACGCAGCAGCCCACCGCCGCGGGGACCAGCGCCGCGGCGGCCAGGGCGGCGGCCCCCGCGATCATGCCGTCCAGGATCACCGGGACGCGCAGCGCGGCGGCGCCGAGGATGAAGCCGGCCAGCGCAGCGTGCTCGAACCCGCCGAACGCCGCGAGCACGCCCACCGGGTCGGCCGGGTCCGGCCGGCGCTCGGCCAACCCGCGGCAGACCACGTCCACCTTCCTGGCGTAGGTGGCCGCGTCGATGCCGGTGCCGCGGCCGGTCACCTCGGCCGGGTCGCGCCCGGTGAACGCGCAGACCAGCGCGGCGGACGCGGTGGTGTTGGCGATCCCCATGTCGCCGGTGAGCAGGCACCGGTGGCCGGCCGCGACCAGGTCGCGGGCCACCTCGGCGCCGACGCCGATCGCGGCCTCCGCCTGCTCGCGGGTCATGGCCGGGCCCGCGGTGAAGTCCGCTGTGCCGGGGGCGATCTTGCGCGGGAGCAGCCCGGGGGCCGGGTCCAGCTCGGCACGCACGCCCACGTCGACCACCACGACCTCGGCCCCGGCCTGCGCCGCGAACGCGTTGACCACGGCGCCGCCGGCCAGGAAATTGGCCACCATCTGCCCGGTGACCTCCTGGGGCCAGGGCGTGACCCCCTGGGCGTGTACGCCGTGATCGCCGGCGAAGATCGCGACCGCGGCCGGCTCGGGGAGCGGCGGGGGGCAGCAGCCGGCCAGCCCGGCCAGCCGCACCGACAGCTCTTCCAGGGCGCCGAGCGAGCCCTGCGGCTTGGTCATCCGGTCGAGCCGCTCCCGGGCGGCCGCCATCGCCGCGTCATCCGGCGGCGCGATCGCCGCCCGGACGTCGTCGAGCAGGCTCGGGACCTCCTGCCCCGGCAGCCCGCGCTGGCCGTACTCCTCGGCGTGCACCGACCAGGACAGCGGCCGCCGCCGGGCCCAGCCCGCCGTGGCCAGCTCGGGCTCGGGCGCGAACTCGGTGACGTAGCCGAGGCACAGGTACGCGATCACCTCGAGGTGGGCGGGCAGGCCCAGTTCGGCCGCCAGCTCCCGCTCGCCGAAGAAGCTGACCCAGCCGATCCCGAGCCCTTCGGCCCGCGCGGCCAGCCAGAGGTTGGCCACCGCGAGCACGCTGGAGTACGCGGCGGTCTGCGGCTGGGTGTGCCGGCCCAGCGTGTGCCGCCCGCCGCGGGTGGGGTCGCAGGTCACGACGATGTTGACCGGCGTCTCGAGGATGGCCTCGGTCTTCAGCCGGTCGAAGGCCAGCGCCCGGGCCCGGGGCAGCGAGGCGGCGTAGTCATCCCGGGCCCGGTCGGCCAGGGCCTTGATCCGCTCGCGCTTGAGCCGGCTGGTGATCACGATGAAGTCCCACGGCTGCGACAGGCCGACCGACGGGGCCTGGTGCGCGGCGGCGAGCACCCGGGTCAGCACCTCGGGCGCGACGGCGTCGGGCCGGAAGCCGCGGCGGACGTCCCGGCGCTCCTCGATGACCCGGTAGACGGCGGCCCGCTGCTCGGCGGCGAAGGCATGCTCGGTCACCGGGCTCCCCCGGCGGCAGCTCCGGCGGCGGCCACGGCGGAGCGGTGCAGCGCGGTGAACGCGGCCGCGGCGACGGCCGCGCCGCCTTTCTCCGACACGTTGGTCAGCGAGCGGGGCAGGCTGGCCCGCAGCGCGTCCTTGGCCTCGGCGGCGCCGACCAGCCCGGCGGGCAGGCCGATGACGAACGCCGGCTCTACCCCCCGGGTCAGGATCTCGGTGAGCGCGGTGGGCGCGCAGCCGACCACCCAGACCGCTCCCGGGCCGGCCTCGCCGAAGGCCAGCCGGACCGCGGCGGCGGCCGGGGAGATCCCGGCCGTCCGGGACAGCCGCCGCGTCAGCGGCTCGTCCAGCTTGCTGATCACCGGGCAGCCGGTTATCCCGGCCGCGACCATGTCGGCGTCGACGATGACCGGCGCCCCGGCCGCGAGCGCGGCCACGGCCGCGGCCAGGGATTCCTCGTCGCAGACCAGGTCCGTGGCGTAGTCGAAGTCGGCGCTGGCGTAGATGACCCGCTCGGTGACGTCCCGGCTGTGCTTGGGCAGCCGGGAGAGGTCAAGACGGGATCGCAGGATCCGGTAGGACTCCGCCTCGGCCGGATCCTCGTCCGTCGCTGTCTCGCCGGGCCACGTCACCATGCGATCATCTCCTCGGCCGTCGCTGCGCCGATGGCCACCCCTGCCAGATCGGGGCAACCGGGTTCCCGCCGCGGCCAGCGCCGCCGACCCTATCAACTGACCAGCGCAAATGACTTGACGTTCCGGGCTGACGCGTGCCGGTGCGCCGATACACTAGCCAGGCGCAGCTCAGGCTCGCTCCATGGGGGGAGCGCGAGTGCGAGCCGGCGATGTCCACGGCCGCGCCCCGGGAGACGTCCAGCAATTCCGGATCTTCCTCTCAGGATCGCCGAGGATCGTCTCATGCATACGTGCTAGAACCCGGACAGCAAGGTGGCACATGACAGGTGAGGTGAACGGAACATCCGCGCGGGAGGGCAGCCTCCCGCAGGCTGTTCCGCACGGCCGGAGCTCATCGCGCGGCGCACAACGACACATGGAGGCAGGCCTGTGACGACTACTCACGTTGACGACGAAGTCATCGACAGCGCCGCCATCGCCGCCTTCACCGACGAGTTCGGCGACCAGGTCACCGCGCTGCCGCCGATCGCGATCGTGATCGCCGCCTACAACGAGGAGGGCGCGATCGGTCCGGTGGTCGATTCCCTCCCCGCCACCGTGGCCGGGCTGTCCACCGCCACGATCGTCGTCTCCGACGGCTCGGTGGATTCCACTGGCAAGGAGGCCAGGGTGGCCGGGGCCCTGGTGTGTGACGTGCCGGTGAACCGGGGTCAGGGGGCGGCCCTGCGCCTCGGCTACCGGCTGGCCCGCGAGGGGGGCGCCCGCTACATCGTGACCACGGACGCCGATGGCCAGTACAACCCGGCTGAGATCGAGAGCCTGATGGCCCCGATCCTGGCCGGCGAGGCCGATTTCGTGACCGGATCCCGCAAGCTCGGCAGCGAGGAGACCAAGGATCCGGTGCGCAAGCTGGGCGTGCGGGTCTTCGCACTGGCCATCAGCATGCTGACCGGCCAGCGGATCAGCGACACCACGTTCGGGCTGCGGGCGATGCGGGCCGAGGTCACCGGCGCGGTGCGCCTCGAGCAGCCGCAGTATCAGGCGTCCGAGCTGCTGATCGGCGTCATCACGCACGGCTACCGGGTCGTCGAGCGGCCCGCCACGATTCACCGGCGCAAGATCGGCAAAAGCAAAAAGGGAAACAACGCCTTCTACGCCATGCGGTTCGCGAACGTGGTCCTGACCACCTGGTGGCGCGAGCGTCAGCGCCGGGTGCCGGGGTCCGCGGCCGGGGGGTCAGACCGGGGCGCGCGGTCACCCGGGGCGCGGCCGTCGGCCGACGACGGGGTCATCGCGAACCGCTCGGCGCCGGATCCGACCGCCGGCCCGGAACGCGGCGACGCCTCGGGCGCCGATTCGGCCGGCTTCGGCCCGCGCTCGGCAAAGAGCACGTAATGGAAGATCATGAACCTTATGGCAAACGTCACGCAGTTAGCGGCCAGGTAAAGGCCTTGGGCAAACAGCACCTTGTCCAGGCCGTGCAGGCCCATATCGCGGGCCAGGCTGGCGGCCAGCTTGCTGGCCCCGGTCAGCACGCTGCCGGTGCAAATGGAGATCATTACGAACGGCAGCGTCTCTTTGAGCAGGTGCGGCCGGCCCTTGCGCTCCCAGGCCCACCGGCTGACCACGTAGCTCACGACCGCGCCCGCCAGCCATCCCGCCGCCCCGGCGATGCCCGCCGTCACGTTCGCCAGCTGCAGGATGAAGTAGGTCAGCTGGGTCGCGCACACCGCCAGCACCGCGGCGGGCGCGAAGCGGATCAGCCGCCTGCCGCCCTGGCTGCGGAGCCTGCGCCGCAGCGGGCCGGGCAGGACCCGGAGTACCGCGTCGATGATCTGCGGTGGTTTCAGGCTCATGGGCGTCCTAGGTTGACTGAGGCCTCAGGTTCGGTAACAAAGGTATACAGTACGGGGCTCGTCGAGGGCCCGGTTCTGCGGTCCTCCAGGTCAGCGCCGGATATCGCCCGCGAGGTCACCCTCGCGGCGGCAGCCGGCGGCGGCCTGGTGACTGTGGCGGTTCGGGGGCAGCGGGCCAGCAGGTCATGTATAACTCATCGCCAGGTCATGTATAAATCAACGACAGTTAAACGACAGCTACCGACGAACAAGTCAGGAGCAAGATCATGAGGGTCTTGGTGTTGGGCGGGGACGGCTACCTCGGTTGGCCGACGGCTCTCCACCTCTCGGAGGTCGGTCACGAGGTTGGCATTGCGGACAACTTCGCGCGCCGGGGCTACGACCACGAGATGGGCGTAGACAGCCTGGTGCCGATCGAGTCCCTTCAGGCCCGCGCGGCCGTATGGCAGGAGCTGACGGGGAAGGCCATGGCCTACTACGTCGGCAATCTGTGTGACGCGGACTTCACTTACCACATCGTCCGGGACTTCGCCCCGGACGCGATCGTTCACTTCGCCGAGCAGCGGGCGGCGCCATACTCGATGGTCGACCGCCAGCACGCGGTCTACACGCAGACCAATAACGTGGTCGGCAACCTGAACGTCCTGTACGCGATCGCCGAGATCAACCCGGATATCCATCTGGTCAAGCTCGGCACGATGGGCGAGTACGGCACGCCCAACATCGACATCGAAGAGGGCTGGCTCGACGTCGAGCACAAGGGCCGGAAGGACCGGGTGCTGTTCCCCAAGCGGCCCGGGTCGTTCTACCACCTGTCCAAGGTGCACGACAGCCACAACATCGAGTTCGCCTGCCGGATCTGGGGCATCCGGGCCACCGATCTCAACCAGGGCGTGGTGTACGGCCAGCAGACCCCGGAGACGGCCCGGGACGACCGCCTGGCCACCCGGTTCGACTACGACGCGGTGTTCGGCACGGTGCTCAACCGGTTCGTCATCCAGTCGGTCCTCGGCAAGCCGCTGACCATTTACGGCAACGGCACCCAGACCCGCGGGATCATCGAGATCCGGGACACGGTCCGCTGCATCCAGCTGGCCTGCGAGACCCCGGCCGCCCCGGGCGAGTTCCGGGTGTTCAACCAGATCACCGAGTTCATGTCGCTGAAGCAGATCGCGGAGACGATCGTGAACGCGAGCCCGGACATGGTGAAGGTCGAGCACGTCGACAACCCCCGCGTCGAACTGGAGAACCATCACTACAACGTGGTGCACACCGGCTTGGTCGGGCTGGGCTTGCAGCCGCACCTGCTGTCCGACACGCTGATCGAGTCGCTGTTCGAGATCACGAAGCGCTACGCGCACCGGGTCCGCCCGGAGGCCATGCTGCCGACCATCAAGTGGCGCCAGCCGTCGAGCGTCATCAGCAACTAGTTGCGCGGGGGTGCGGGAGGGTTTCCGCCTCAGCCCGTGCGGCGGCGAAGCCGGCGCCATCCGCGACGGCCGGCCGGAGGTCGGCCCGAGCGGATGGCGCGCGGGGGGGTCTGGGGGGGTCGCCCCCCGAGGCCAGCACAGTTACTGGATCGTGCCGCCGACCAGGCGCGGCTTGGTCCAGGTGCTGCCGCTCAGCGAGGCTGACCAGAGCTTGCGCGACGGACCCTTCCAGAACACGCCGATCGCGGCGGCCCGGGGGCCGATCGCCACGAACGGCGGCGCCCCGACCGAGCCCAGATTCTGCCGCGCCGGAGCGTGCCAGCCACGCTGCGGGCTGCCCGTGGTCTGCCACAGCCTGCCGTCCTGGCCGCGGAAGAATATGCGGACCGTGCCGGCCGACTCCGTCACCGGGGACGGCGTCCCGGACAGTTGCCCGCCCAGGTCACGCGGGCCACGCCAGCGGCGGGCGAAGGTGAACGACGCGGACCAGATCTTGCTGCTGCCCGAACCCTGCCAGAAGACCTCGACCGCCCCGTTCGCGGCGGCCGTCGCCCGCGGCGGTCCGCCGAGCGTCCCCACGCCGAGGCGGACGGGCTTGTTCCAGGCCCGGCCCATGCGGCGGAGCACGTACCAGAGGCGATGGTCGGTGCCGAGCCAGAACACCTGGGTCCGGCCCGGCGACGACTCAACGGGCGACGGCGCGGCAGCCAGGCTCCCGCCGAGGTTCTGCGGGCCGCTCCAGCCCCGCCCTGGGCTGTACTGGGCGTGCCACAGATGGTTGTCCTGCGCACCCTTCCAGAAGATGTCGATGACGCCGTTGGCCTGGGCAATGGCGCTCGGCGCCCGGATAACGCGCATGACCGCGAGCCGGTGCGGCGACGTCCATCGCCCGTTGGACCGGCGCGCCACCTGCCACAGGTTGCCGTGCGGGCCCTTGTAGAACACGTCGAGCAGACCCGGGCCCGGGTTCACCGCGCTCGGAGCCGACGAGACCGAGTGGGCGATGGACACCGGGCGGGCCCAGCCCGATCTCGGCGTGTACCTGACGTACCAGAGCTTGCCGTCGGTTCCGGTGTAGAAGGCGTCGACCACGCCGTTGCTCTGCCGTACGGCAGCCGACGCCTGCGATGTCCCGCCGGGCGTGGCCAGGACCACGTCCATAAAGTCCTTGTCAATATCTATTGTGTCGCCGCCCAAGGTCTGGCTGACATTACCGGCGAACTGATGCACGCGCTCATGATTGGCCCACTCGCCCGCGCGGAACACCGAATCCTGGTTGTCTTTCTTTCCGTTCCACAAGGCGTCGTAGATGACATCGGGCATTGCGTACCTATGGCCTGAATACCGGCTGGCCAGGTCGGAGATTCCCGATGACGAACTGCTGTAGAGCCCCGACGCGTAGCCCAGCGCATGCATGGTCGTCGTCCACGCCGACTCAAAACGCAGGGCCGCCCCGGCCTGCGCGGGCGAGTACGCCTCCATGTCGTAGTAGATCGGCGTGCCCGGCCCCAGCCCGAGCCGCTCGGCCTGGGTCACCGCGTCGCCCGCCGCCGCGCTGCCCTGCCGGCCCGGTGTCGCGCCAAGCTCGTGGAACGCGGCCTGCGGGCCGACGTACATGGGCAGGAAATGCCAGCCCGCCGCCGCCTCGCGGCGCAGCCACGCCCCGGTGAGGTTGGGCTGCGCGCAGGCCTCGTCCGACCCGCCGATGTAGATGCCGATCGCCCGGTAACGCGACGTCCGCTTCCAGGCCCGCATGACCGCCGCGCTCGGCGCGGTGCAGGTGTCGAAGCCGAGGCCGTGGTAGTTCGCGACCTGCTCGGGCAGCACCGGCGAGGCCGTCTTCGCCGCCGCGGAGCGCGGCGGAAGCGGCTGCGACATCGCGGCTTCCTGGCCGGGCCCCGGGGCGGCCGGACCGGGCACCTTGATGATCGGCGCGGGCAGGAAACCGCTGGCCAGGATGCGGTAGATCTGGGTCGGGTCGGTGTCGAACGTGGCGGTGACCCGGATCCGCGGGGCAACCACGGTGATCCTGCGGTCCACCGGGTTCTCGAACGAGGTGTCCGCCGACCGGGTTGGAGCGGGCTGGATGACCATGGCCTCGGTCGTCCCGACCAGCCGGCTCGGGCAGGTCTCGTCGCGGCCCGGCCTACCCAGGTAGACCGCGTGCCGGTCGAACCGGACGCAGTCGCGCGGACTGCGGGTCAGGTCGATGACGGGCCAGGAGCCCGGCACCTCGAACGAGTACCCGCGGTACGACACCGACCTGAGAATGGGCTGAGCGCCCCTGGTCACCGACACCGCGGAAGTGGAAACGGCGACCACGGGCAGCACCAGGGCGGCCGCCGTCGCCGACACCGCCCGCGAGCGCCAGGACCGGGCCGACCCCAGGAGTTGGCCTGCGAGCATGCTGGATACCGCCTTCTCATTTCAGCCTGAGAGCGCGGCGATAACCGCGGCAGCCAGCAAGACACGCAAAATGCGCAGCCGATTTCCTCATGATTTGCCCCCCGTCACTTTCGTCCTGCCCCCTACAGGACGCCCGGTGCTAAACGACCGGGAACGGCTTAGCGCCGTAGTGCTCGCAAAGCACGTTAGTTGTTGCCGACGTCACTGACCATCGCGACTCGCCGGCCAGATGTTAAATAAGGAAATCAGCGCATGAGCGATTCAGGGGGCGGGCGACCAGCCCGGCATGGGGAATCCCGCCAGCAACTCGCGGACCTCGCCGGCGATCCGGCCGATGGCCGCCTCGTCCTCCTTGGCCGCCGCGCTGATCGCGTCGTCCATCCAGGCGGCGACCTCCGCCATGTGCGCCTCACCCAGGCCCCGGGTGGTGATCGCCGGCGTGCCGATCCGGATGCCGGACGGGTCGAACGGCTTGCGCGGGTCGAACGGCACGGTGTTGTAATTCACCTCGATGCCGGCCCGGTCCAGGGCCTTGGCCGCGGGCTTCCCGGCGATGCCCTGCGAGGTCAGGTCGATCAGGATCAGGTGGTTGTCCGTGCCGCCGGAGATGAGCGTGTAGCCGCGGTCGGTCAGCGCGGCGGCCAGCGCCTGCGCGTTGGCCACCACCTGGCGGGCGTAGCTGGCGAAGGCCGGCTGCGCGGCCTCCCGCAGCGCCACCGCGATCGCCGCGGTGGTGTGGTTATGCGGGCCGCCCTGCAGGCCAGGGAACACCGCCTTGTCCACGCGCGACGCGTGCTCGGCGGTTGTCATGATCATGGCGCCGCGCGGGCCGCGCAGGGTCTTGTGCGTGGTGGTCGTGATCACCCCGGCGTAGCCGACCGGGCTGGGGTGCGCGCCGCCCGCCACCAGGCCGGCGATGTGCGCGATGTCCGCCACCAGGACCGCGCCGACCTCGGCCGCGATCTCGGCGAAAGCCGGGAAGTCGATCGTGCGCGGGATCGCCGTGCCGCCGCAGAAGATCAGCTTGGGCCGCTCGGCCCGGGCCAGGTCACGCACCTGCTCCAGGTCGACCCGCCCGGTATCGGCGCGCACCCCGTACTGGACCGACCGGAACCACTTGCCGGTGACCGACACCGGCCAGCCGTGCGTAAGGTGCCCGCCCATCGGCAGCGCCATGCCCATCACGGTGTCGCCGGGCTCGGCGAAGGCCAGGTAGACGGCGAGGTTGGCCGGCGACCCCGAGTACGGCTGGACGTTGGCATGCTCGGCGCCGAACAGCGCCTCGGCGCGCCGGGCCGCCGCGGTCTCGATCGGGTCGATGAACTGCTGGCCCTCGTAGTACCGGCGGCCGGGATACCCCTCGGAGTACTTGTTGGTCAAGACGGTGCCCGAGGCCTCGAGCACCGCCTCGGAGACGTAGTTCTCCGAGGGGATCAGCCGGATCTTCTCGAACTGGCGCCGCGCCTCGGACTCGATCAGCTCGGCGACCTCCGGGTCTTCGCTGGCGACGTGCGCGATGGGCGGCTGATGCATGGGCGTCCTCCTCGGGTGCTGCCTTCATCATGCCGGGCGGGACCGGACCCGTACATCCTGCCCCTCGCGGGGGCGGCCGGCCCGGGATCGGGCGCGGCCGGCGGCCGCATCCGGCGGCCGAGCAGCGCGCGCTCGCCCAAGGCCCACGCCGTCGTGGTCAGCAGGTAGAGGCCAGCGGCCAGCGGCATGATGGCGGCGATGGCTACCGTGGTGTACGGCAGCACCCGGGTCACGAACCCGAGCCCCCCGGCCGGGACCGCGGCGGGCGGCGCGTCCGGGCGGGCCCGCCGCGCGATCCGCGCCGCGGCCCAGGCCGCCCCGGCTAGCAGCGCGAACAGGCCGAGGAACACCAGGCCGGGCGCGCTGAACGGCCCGGCGCCGGTCAGCCAGTGGCTGCCGAGCGGCACGCCGAGCAGGTCGTGGCCGAGCAGGCCGTTCGGCCGACCGCCGAGGCGTGCGGACCGGAAGAGCTGGTACATCACGCTGAAGAACGGCAACTGGAGCAGGGCGGGCAGGCAGCCGGCGAACATGCCGCTGCCTTCGCGCTGGTAGAGCGCGGTCAGTTCGCGTTGCAGCCGGTCCGGGTGCCCGGCGTGGCGCTTGCGCAGGTCCTGTACCTGGGGCAGCAGCCGGGCCTGGCTGGCCTGGCCGCGGATCGCGTAGTAGCTGAGCGGGAGCAGCAGCAGCCGCACCGCCACGGTGAAGGCGACGATGGCCAGCGCGGTGGCCAGGCCCCCGGCCACCGGGGCGAGCGCGTAAGCGAAGGCGGAGACGATGTGGTAGGCGGCGGCGACCGCGCCGCCGAGCAAGGTGGACATAATCGGGTACCTCCAGCGGTTCGGGCGAGCAGGTGAGCTGGAGGCGGCCACGAGATCGATTCGCGTCCGCGGGGATGCCAGATACCGGCGGCGTTCTAAGAAAGGGAACGATGGCCGGTCCCCGGGCACGCCGCAGCGGCCCGGAGGGCGGTTAGGACGGGCGGATGGTCAGGCGGCCGCCGGGACCGCCGAGGGTGCCCGGGGTCGCGCCCGGCCTGCTGCGTCGGGGTCGCGCTGCCGCTGGAACGCCGCCGACCAGGACTTCTCGCGCAGCGCGGCGGCCCGGCCGGTCAGCGGGCGCGCCGTGACCGCGGCCGCGATCCGCGCGCCGTGCGCGAGGAAGGCGACGATCATGCCGGTCAGCGCGACGGCCGCCAGCGCCATCAGGCCGGATGCGGACGGAGACGTGGCAGCGTGGCTTCCCACCTGCCCGTAGCCGGCGAGCTGAGTCAGCATGCCGAGCAAGGCCACCATGTCGGCCTCCCGTGCCATACCGGGGAACAGCCCCGTCCGGGGCTGAGCGGCTCAAGTCTAAGCAGCCGCGGCCGCGCGCGGCCACTCCGGGGCCGGCCGGCGCGCGGTCACCCGCCGGGGCCGCCCACCGCGATGAGCGCCACGGAGGCCGCCGCGAGCGAGAGCCCGGCCACCCGGACCGCGGTCAGCCGCTCGCCGACCAGCAGCCGGGCCAGCATGATCGTCACCGCCGGGTAGAGGGAGCTGAGCACGGCCGCCACGGCCAGCATGCCGTGGTGCGTGGCGAAGAAGTAGAAGATCGTGCCCGGCCCGCCGGTCAGCCCGGCCAGCGCGGCCAGCCCCGCGCCGCGCGCCTCGGGCAGCCGCAGGTCCCCGGTGAACGCGGCCAGCGAGCTCACCGCCGCGAGCGCCGTGACCTGGCCGCAGAACACCGGCCACAGGCCGTGACCCGAGCCGGCCTGGTTGAGCCCGATGAACAGCACCGCGAAGCAGACCCCCGCGGCAAGCCCGTAGCCCACCCCGGTCGGGGCACGCCCCCGCGCAACGGCCCGGGCCGGGCGTCGCCCGGCGGCGGCCTGTTCGTCGTCCGGCGCCCGGACAGGGCCCGGCTCCGGGGCGGAGTCCGGCTCCGACGCGGGGCCCGGCGCCGGCGCGCCGGATGGCCCGCGGGCGCTGGCGGACACGCCGACGATCGCGGGCAGGGCCAGGGCGATCCCGGTCAGCGCGAACGCGCCCGGCCGCTCCCCCAGCAGCAGCCCGGCCAGCACCGAGAAGCCGGCGGCGGCCACGGCGCTGAGCGGCCCCGCCACGCTGAACGCGGCGTGCCGGAATCCCAGGTAGAGCACCAGCGCGCCGGACACGCCGCCGAGGCCGGACACCATGCCCCAGCCCACGGCCCGGGCGTCCGGCGGGCCCGCGCCGGTCAGCGGGAGCACCAGTCCCGCCACGACCACGCAGACCGCCTCGGTGAGCAGCGCCACCCGGATCACGCTGGCCCGGCGGGCGGCCAGCCCAGCCGCGAAGTCCGAGCTCCCGTAGCCGACCGCGGCGGCCAGGGCCCAGAGGATCGCGCTCACGGCCCGTCCTCACGCCGCCCGGCCAGGTCCACGGGACACGGCGCCGGCGCGATGCACGCCCGCTCGTCGCACAGCCGGCAGGTCTGGTGGACCGGCGCGCCCGCCTCGGTCAGCCGGTCCAGCACCGCCGACAGCGCGGCGTCCAGCTCGCGGCGCGCGCGCTCGCCCAGCGGGGCCAGCAACGTGTCCAGCGCCCGCTGCCGCGCGGCCAGGATGAGCCGCGCCGTTTCCTCCCCGGCCGGGGTGAGCCGTAGCGAGACCGACCGGCCGCCCGCCTCGTGCTCGCCGTGTTTCCCGCTCGCCCGCGGGCCGCGCCCTTTCGGCACGCTGGCCACCAGGCCGCGGGAGGCCAGCGCCTCGATCAGCCGGCTCGCGCCTGGCTGCGACAGGCCCAGGCGACGGCCAGGGCCGCACGGCCCGCGCTGCTTTGCCCGTTTTGCCCCGAGTCTGGCCGGTTGCGCGCGGCCGTTGACCATGATCGTGGTTGATCCGTGGCGATAGTTGCAACCGATCAACCACGATCATGAAAGGTCAGGTTTCGGGCGGGAAGTAATCCGGGGTATGGCGTGGCCAGATCCTATTACGGTCTGACTCGGCAGAGCGCGGGCCAGCGCGCTCCGGTGCGCGGCGTCCGAACTGGTGCGCGGCGACGATCTCACGCGGGTGGACTGGACCGGCGGCCCGTTGCGCAGCCTCACCGTCCACCCCCGTTCGTCCCCTGGCTGTGACAAAGGGCCGGTGCGCATGGTGGGAGCGCTCGGCCGGCTGACCGGGACCAAGGCCACGGCCGGGGCGAGTGCGGGCGCGGCGCGGCGGGCGGGTCTGTGACAGGCTGACCGGTGAGGCTTCCTGGCCCGCACCAAGCGACGGCCGACGCATCCGGGGAGGAGGGACGCCCAGTGGAGTTGGGCTTCCTGCGACCGCTGTACGACGAGATCGGTGAGTACGCGTCCGTCTACCTGGACACCGACCGCGTGCACGACAACGCCGCCGAGGCCATCGCGGTCCGCTGGCACGACGCCAGGGACCGGCTGACCGCGGACGGGGCCGACCCGGACACGCTGGACGCGGTGGCTGAGGTGATCGGTGACCCCGACGAGGTGGCCACGGGCCACGCGGTGTTCGGCCGGGCCGGCGCGGTCACGTTCAGCGGGGTGCTGGACGCGCCGCCGCGCCGGGAGATCGCCCGGCTGGCGCCGCTGCCGCACGTGATGCCGCTGCTGGCCCAGCACCGTCCCCCGATCCCGCACCTGCGGGTCAGCGCCACCCGGGTCGGCGGCGAGATCGTCGCCATCGGCGGGTCCGGCCAGGGCTGGCGGGACTGGGTCGCCGGGCGGCAGTGGCCGGTGCACAAGACGTCGGTCGGCGGCTGGTCGCAGGACCGCTTCCAGCGCAGCGTCGAGGAGACCTGGGCTGAGAACGCCAGGCAACTGGCGGCCGAGGTCGTCAGCGTCGCGGACCGGATCAAGGCCCGGCACGTGATCGTCGGCGGCGACGTCCGGGCCCGGACCCTGCTGCTCGAGCACCTGCCGAAGCTGCTGCGCGAGTCGGCCGCCGTGGTCGACGAGGAAGTGAACGCGGACAGCTCGGCGCTGGCCGAGGCCGCGGGCCGGGCCCTGGGCCAGTGGGCCGACCGCGACGTCCGGGAGCGGTTCGACGACTGGCAGACCCAGCGCGCCCACGGCCGGGGCGTGCAAGGCCTCGCGCCGGTCATGACCGCGTTCCGCAACGGCCAGGTCTCCGACCTGTTCGTGGTGGACAACCCGACGTCCACCGCGACGGCGTGGATCGGCCCCGATGGCCAGGCCCTAGCCGCCTCGGAGGAAGAACTGGCCGACTGGGGCGTGGCTGAGCCGGTCTCCGACCGGGCCGACGCCGCGCTCGCCCGGGCCGTCGCGCACACCGAGGCCGAACTCCACTTCTCTGCCCCCGGATCTGGCCGAGACCGGCGACCCGGCCGCGTGCGGCGGTTTCGCGCTTCCGCATGACGGCGTGTGCGCCACGCTGCGTTTCTCGGTGGAAAGCGGCTGAGACGCCGCCGTTGGCGGCGGAAAGCGGCTAACCGGGCGGGCCCGCCGGCCCGCGTGATCCCGGCCTGGCACCATGCTTGAGCAGGGAGCTTCGGCATCGCGGGGTGGCATGCGCATCGGGCAGATCGTCATCGACGTGGCGCCGCTACGGGGCAACCGCGATTTCCGCTGGGTGTACTCCGGGCGCATGGTCGCGACGGCCGGCAACCTGGTGGCGATGACCGCCGGGGCCTGGCAGGTCTACGCGCTCACGCATTCGCCGCTCGCGGTCGGGCTGCTGACCCTGACCGAGAGCGTCGGGCTGCTGATCAGCCTGATGGCCGGCGGGATGCTCGCCGACCGGCACGACCGGCGCACGTTGCTGCTGGTCACCGCGCTGCCGGAGGCCGTGCTGTCCGGCGGGCTCGTGGCCAACAGCCTGCTGCGGCATCCGGCTCTGTGGGCGATCTACGTGATCATGCTGGCCATCGGGCTGCTCGCCGGGCTCGGCGCGCCCGCCTCGGCGGCCGCCACTCCCGCCCTGGTCGGCCCCGAGCAGCTGCCGGCCGCCGCCGCGCTGAACGGGATGGGCGGCCAGCTCGGCAACCTCCTCGGACCCGCGCTGGCCGGCGTGCTGATCGCCGGGCCCGGCCTGGCCGCCTGCTACGGCGTGGATGCCGGGTGCTTCATGGTGTGCGCGGTCACGCTGCTGTTCGTGCGGCCGCTGCCGCCCACCGTGCGGGCCCAGCGGCCGGGATTGCGCTCGCTGGCCGAGGGCTTCCGCTATGTGCGGCACAGCGGCGTGCTCGGCGGCATGCTGCTCATCGACACCAGCGCGATGCTCTTCGGGATGCCCTCCGGGCTGTTCCCGGCCCTGGCCAGCGAGCACTTCCACGGCGGCTCAGCCACGTTCGGGCTGCTCACGGCCGCGCCCGCGTTCGGGGCCATCATCGGCGCGGCGACCAGCGGCTGGACCGGCCGGGTCCGCCGGCCGGGCGTGGTGATCATCGGGGCGGGCCTGCTCTGGGGCGTAGCGATCGTAGGCTTCGGGCTGACCCGCAACCTGGCGGTCGGGCTGGCGTTCCTGGCCCTGGCCGGCGGGGGCGACATGATCTCGGAGATCCTGCGCAACGCGCTGCTGCAGATCTACGCCCCGGACCGGCTGCGCGGCCGGCTCAGCAGCCTCTACCTGGCCCAGGTCAACTCCGCTCCGGCCCTGGGCAACACCGAGGCCGGGATCGTGGCGCAGCTTTCCTCGGTCACGATCTCGGTGGTCAGCGGCGGCCTGGCCTGCGTGGCCGGCGCGCTGCTGCTCGGCGCGCTGATCCCGGCCCTGCGGCACGCCACGCTGGCCGGGCCGCCCGAGGGCGGGCCGGGTCCGGCGGCGGGCCCGCTGCCCGAGGCCGCCGACTAGCCCCGCCTCGGGTCAGGGCACCTGGCCGGGGCGTTCCATCCAGCGTTCGGGCCGGGCCAGCGGGCTGTAGCCGAACCGCGCGTACAGGCTGCGGCCGGGCTCGGTGGCCAGGATCTGCCGGACCCCGCGCACATCGGGGTGGGCGATCGCGGTGTCGACCAGGAACGAGCCGACCCCGTGCGCGCGGTGGGCGGCGTCGACGAAGACGTCCGTCAGCCAGGCGAACGTCGCGTAGTCGGTCACGAACCGGGCGAAGCCCACCTGCGTTCCGTCGGCCGAATACGCGCCCAGGACCAGCGAGTTCTCGACGGCTCGGATCATGGCCTCGCGGGGGCGGCCCTCGGCCCAGTAGCTCTCCCGGCTGATCCAGTCGTGCACCTGGGCCAGGTTGATGAGCGCGGGTTCGTCGCTGACCCAGTAGCCCTCCGGTCCCGGCCACCTCATGACGGCTCCCCACCCCAGGCCGGCGGGATGACCGGCAGCCCGGGCGGCGGGCCGTGGGTGATGAGCCGAAGCAGCGCCGCGGTGTCGAGATGCTCGGTCACCAGGTCGCCGAGCAGGTCCAGCCGCGCCTCGCGCAGCGCGGCGAAGTCGGTGTCTGGCGACACGGTGAACTCCCGGCCGGCGAGCGCGGCCACCTCGGTCAGGAACGCCCGGCGGAACGCGTCGCTCTCCAGCGTCCCGTGCCAGGCGGTGCCCCACACCGCGCCCGCCCGGCAGCCGTCCAGGAACGGCTCGGCGCCCGCGTCGCGGGTGACGATCCCGTGATGGATCTCGTACCCGGCGACGTCCGCGCCGTACGCCCGCCCGGCCGGCCGGCGCAGCGTCTTATCTTCTTCGAACGCCACCCGCACCGGCAGCACCCCCAATCCGGTGACCCGGCCCGCGCCGGATTCCACGTCGTCGTCGATCTGGAGGCCGAGCATCTGGTAGCCGCCGCAGATCCCGAGCACCGGCAGGCCCTTGGCCGCGCGCGCCGCGATGGCCTCGTCCAGGCCCTGGCCGCGCAGCCAGGCCAGGTCGGACACGGTGGCCCGGGTGCCGGGCAGCACGACCAGGTCGGCGTCGGCCAGTTCGGCGGGCGCGCGGGCGAACCGGACCAGCACGCCCGGCTCGGCCGCGAGCGCGTCGATATCGGTGAAGTTGCTGATCCGCGGCAGCCGCACCACGCTGACCCGCAGCACGTCGCGGCCGAGCGGAGGCCCCGGCGGAGCGGGCCGGCCGGCGTCCAGGGCGAGTGAGTCCTCGGCGTCGAGCCACAATCGTTCGGAAAAAGGAATTACGCCGAACGTCTGGCGTCCGGTCAGATTCCGGAGCATCTCGATCCCGGGGTCGAGAACCTCCCGGGCGCCGCGGAACTTGTTGATCACGAAGCCGGCCACGAGGGCCTGGTCGGCCGGCTCGAGCAGGGCCACGGTGCCGTGCAGCGCGGCGAACACGCCGCCGCGGTCGATGTCGCCGACCACGATCACCGGCAGGTCCGCGGCCCGGGCCAGGCCCATGTTCGCGACGTCGGTCGCGCGCAGGTTGATCTCGGCCGGGCTGCCCGCGCCCTCGCAGATCACCACGTCGTACTCGCGCCGCAGGTCGGCCAGGCAGTCCGCGGCCACCTGGCGCAGCCGGCCGGCGCGGTGCCGGTAGTCGACCGCGTCGGCCTCGCCAGCCGGGCGGCCGAGCACGACGACCTGGCTGCGGCGCTCGCTGCCCGGCTTGAGCAGCACCGGGTTCATCCGCGCGTCGGGCTCGACGCCCGCCGCCGCGGCCTGCATGACCTGGGCCCGGCCGATCTCCGCGCCGTCGGCGGTGACGAACGAGTTCAGCGACATGTTCTGCGCCTTGAACGGCGCGACCCGCACCCCCTGGCGGGCCAGCCAGCGGCACAGGCCCGCGGCGAGCACGCTCTTGCCCGCATCCGAGGTCGTCCCCGCGACCAGCAGAGCACCGCTGATGACCCTCATCGCCCGCCCGCCTCACCTCTTCCCGATGGCCGCAGCCACCGCAGCCGCCACCGTCGTAGCGATGGTAACCGCGCGGCACAGGCGGGCCGCGCGGCGGATGTCCTCCGGCTCCGGCGCGCGGCCCGAGCCGAGCCCGGGCCGGTGCTCGGTCACCCCGCCGTACGCGTTGGCCCCGCCGAGCCGAAGCCCGAGCGCGCCGGCGAACGCCGCCTCGCACCGGCCCGCGTTGGGGCTCGGGTGACGCGCTCCGTCGCGCCGCATCGTCCGCCAGACCGCGTCCGGCCGCCCGCCGACGGCCGGCGCGCACGCCACGGTGAGCAGGCCGGTCAGCCGGGCCGGGCCCCAGTTCGCCACGTCGTCCAGCCGCGCCGCCGCCCAGCCGAACCGCGCGTACCGCGGCGACCGGTAGCCGACCATCGCGTCCAGCGTGTTCACCGCGCGGTAGCCGAGCAGCCCGGGCAGCCCGCCCACCGCCCCCCAGACCAGCGGCGCGACGATCGCGTCGCAGGTGTTCTCGGCCATCGACTCGACCGTGGCCCGGGCCAGTTCCCGCTCGTCCAGCCCGGCCGGATCCCGCCCGCACAGGCTGGGCAGGGTCGCGCGGGCCGCGGCGAGGTCCCCGGCCTGGAGCGCCGCATGCATGCGTTCGGCCTCGGCGGCCAGCGAGCGCGCCCCGATCACGGTCCACACGCCGGCGGCCGTCGCGGCCAGCCTTAGCCCGGGCCGGCCCCGGGTAAACTGCTGGGCGACGGCCGCGAGACCCGTGGCCGCTAGTACGCAGCCGGCCGCGTAGCCCACGCCGCGCACCCGGCTGTCGGCGTAGACCCGGTCCGCGGCGGCCTGCGCGGCCCGCCCGAACAGCGCCACGGGATGCCCGTGCCGCGGGTCGCCGAGCAGCGCGTCGGCCGCGGCGCCCGCGAGGATTCCCGCGGCCGCCGTCCAGCTAGCGGCCCGGGGTCGGGGTCGCCGGGACTGAGGCCGGCCGAGGGTAGCGGTCACGCCACACGACGATAGGGCCACGCGCCAGCCGCAGGTCATCGGCCCCGACTCGGCTACGTACTGTTGCCCGCGCGTGACCTAGCCCGGGCACAATGACAGACCGAGCGCCTGTAGCTCAGTCGGACAGAGCAGCTGCCTTCTAAGCAGCCGGTCGCAGGTTCGAGTCCTGCCAGGCGCGCAGCGGAAACACCGGGCGTTTCCGCGGAAACGCCTGCGGCGAGGCCGTTGACCGAGCTGACCGGTCCCGGCTCAAAGTATCTCGCGTAACCATTTTCGCCGCCGAGTAGGATCAGTTACTAACGTAACTCCAGAGGCGGACCATGGACGAGGCGGCGAAGGAGCGCACCCAGCGGGAGATCAAGGACACGGTGGACGAGCTGTTTCCCGGAGCGGTCGAGCGCGTGGAGGTGCTGCGGCACGGCGACGACCCGGTCGTGGAGCCGGGCGAGATACTGCTCCGGGTGTTCGTGGCGCCGCAGGGACCCGACGGCCAGGAGCGGAAGCTGCGGGATTTCGAACGAGCGCACCGGCCGCAGATCGAGCGGTTCCGCCGCGAGGTCTCCGAGCGGCTCCCGCAGGCCCAGACGATCCAGATCACCCGAGACGACGGACGCGGTGACCGCAAGGTGATCATGATTCGGCTCGGGCCGCCCGGGGTTGAGGGCGGCCGGGAGGGCGCTCCCCCGGCGGGCGACCTCACGCCGGTCATGGCCCGGCTGGGGCCCGCCGACCTGGACACGGTGGACACGCTGATCACCGCGGGCATCGCGGCCAACCGTGCGGAGGCCGTGCGCTGGGCCCTGGCCCGGGTCCGCGAGCGGCCCGCCTACGCCCAGGTGCGCGAGCGGATCGACGAGATCGAGCGGCTCAAGGCCGAGTTCTGAACACGGCCGGTGCCCGGCTCCGGAAGCGGAGCCGGGCACCGGGGTTACGCGCTGCCGGTCAGGACGACGGCGGCGGCGCGCTCCAGATGTAGGTGCCGAAGTTGGTCAGGGTGTCGCGGTATCCCTCGGGGATCATCTCGGTGGCCATGAATACCCGCCCGTTCATGAACGCCCCCATGGAGTAGTCACCCCACCGGCAGCCGCCGTAGTTCGGACCGACGAAGGCCGCGTAGCAGGTGAAGCCGTCCTCGGGCGCGGCCCCGGCCACGGCCTGGATCACCGGCCCGGTCGGGCCGGCGGCCCCGTAGCTGATGTAAGCCGGGCTCGGGTAGTTGTGCGGCCCGCTCAACGCGAACAGCAGGTACCCGACGCCCTGCGCGTCGACCGCCGTGTACGGGTAAATCAGGCTGGTGTCCTTGACGGCCACGACGCCCTGGTGGGCGACGCTGGCCGAGAGCGTGACCCCGGACAGCGCGGGCTTGAGGATGAACCAGTCGACGGCATCGCTGCCGCTGGCGGTCCCGGTGTCGAGCTCGGCGTACAGGTTGCCGTTGGTGTACGTCGGCTCCATCTCGGCGTTGAAGTCGGCCTGGATATCCCCGGCCGGCGCCTGGTACGCGGCGCCGAGCGGACGCGGCCCCGGCTTCTGTGTGGCGTCGGGCGGGAACGCGTACCCCTCGGTGGTCAGCTCGGTGCGGTACACGCTCGGCGGGGCCGGCTGGGCCAGCAGCGACGTGTCGTGCAGCGCGTAGACCAGCAGGTGGTTGTCGCTGGCCTGGTTGGAATCGGACTCCACGAAGTACTCGGTGTCAGGGGCGAACTTCCCGCCGGGCGGGGTGCTGGCCGGCGCCACGATGTACGGGGCGCCGAACGGATCAGAGGTCAGGCGGTAGGCGTAGACGGTCGGGAGGATGCCGGTCTGCGAGTAGGTCTCCAGCTCGCCCTTGGAGATCGCGTAGACGACGGCTCCGTTGTAGGCGCCCGAGTCGATGCCGAACTCGTCGGTGGCCACGTAGATGCCGTTGGCGTCGGCGCCCAGGTTGTCGTAGTCACCGAAGCAGGGGCAGCCCTTGGTGCCGCCGTCGGTGGTGTTCCACGCCCACACGGTGTAGCTGCCGGTGGGATCCGATGTGTTGCTCACCGCTTCGAACTGCGTGCTGGGGGTGACCAGCTTCCCGGAGGAGTTGAACGCTCCGACGATGAACTCCTGGTAGAACCAGCGCTGCGTGGACGCGTCGTAATAGCAGCGGGGATCGGAGAAGAAGTCGCTGGTGGGCTGGCGGAACGCGGCCGCAGAACCGATTGGCTGCACCAGCTGGTCGCCGTTCTTGTCGTAGATGGCCAGGGCGTTGTTGATGAACTCCATCACGTAGCCGTTGCCGGCACACAGACCCTGGTCCGGTGGTTCGAGGTCGGAACCGCCCTTGGTGTCGGCCTGCTGGACCCCGCCCATGGCGCTGAACCCGTACTCGCCGGGCACGTTCTGCGTGGACAGCGAGCCGCCGGCCGGATTGGGCAGGCTCTTGGGCGTGCCCTTGGCCGCGCGGCTGCGAATGGCGTTGTCAACGCTCCGGTAGCTCGCGGCAGCCGCGGCGGAACGGGCGATGGGCGCGCCCTGGCGCTCGGTCGCCCGCTCAGCCGGCCTTTCCGCGGCGGCGATCGCGCTCAGGTTGACCTGCCCGACAACTCTTAGTTTGGGGCTGAACACCGGCACGCTGACCACGCTCGAGGCCGTGGCGGCTCGGGCGGGCGCGGCGTGGCCGGTCACTGACGCGGCGACCAGGCCTGCACCCAGCGCTAGCGCCGCAGTGACCGTGACGATTCGGAAACGACCCAGGGGCATTCTCAACGTCGACCTCCCTGTAACGACATTGGTTCGGGCAGCCTCGGCGTTCGCTGCAATCCTCGACCGAGGCTAGGGCCCTGGTCAGACCCGCCGCAATGGGTTGCTGCCGCCAAAATCCGATAACGGTGAGAATGAAGTGACCGCCGGGGCGAAAACAGGGCAGGCGTCAGGCACGCCGCGGCATGCCGGAGAAGGCACGCCGAAACATGCCCGGAAGAAGAATGGTCTCGCTCAGGTGATCGCGGGCAGGACGCGCCGGGGGCGTAAGCCGCGCACCACGGCGCCGGGGTCAAGCGCGCCCGGGCTGGCCCAGTTGGCCGTCCACCGCTGCGTGCATCCCTCGGTGTCGCGGCAGTACCAGCGGACGTTAGCGCAGGCGCTGCCGCCATCGGCCACCATCTGGCCGGCCGGCAGACGGATCCCGCACAGCCAGCAGGACTCGACGGCGGCAGGCCCTGCCGGAGCCGGAGTGAAGTAGTCTCGTTCGGCCATGACCCGCTCACCTCCGCTAGGTCAATGAGCCGCAGTCCCGGACAACCTCAAGGTAGGCGGGTGCCAGCGCGGCGTCGAGGCAAGCTCATCGACCGTCCAGGGAAGTCTGACATGCTGGCGGCCGGCCGTCCACGCGTTGCCCACATCCGCCCGGGCCCGGTGAGATCCCGGCCCGCGGACGGCTAAGCCGGGAACCAGCCTTCGGGCCAGTAAACGATCGTGACGTCGTCCCGGAGCTTTTCCCGGGGCCAGCGCTCGCCGCGGGGATCGCTGTCCTCGGCCGCGCGGACCTGGCGGACCAGCTCGGCCGGACCGTGCTCGTGGATGACGTCGATGACCGCGGGCCAGGTAAGCAGGTGGTACAGGTCCGTGATCCGGGTGGCGCCATCGCTCAGCAGCGCGACCCCGCGCAGGCCCTCGCGCGGCAGGGTCCCGGTCGCGGCGAGACGGGCGGCGTCCGGGCTGGCCCGCGCGCTCGGGTGCCGGTCGGTCACGATCAGCGGATCGCGGCCGCCGGCGTAGTCGGCGGCGATGCTGGAGTCGGACAGGGCCAGGTAGCCGAGGCCCCCCGGCTCGGCGCGGACCGCGGTCACCGTGGCGGCCGGGGTCTTCGGGTGGGTCAGGTCGCAGGTGCCCTGGTGCAGGTCGCGGACCTGCGCGATCGCGTCGGCGAGCGCGTCGGCCAGCGGGACCGGCGGCTCGGCGGTGATCGCGGCCAGCAGGGACGTGCCGAGCGTGCGGGAGTACCACGAGACGCCGTGCCGGCACCCGATCTCCGCGCCGCGGGGCACCGTGGTCGCCCCGTCCAGGAGCACCGCCGCCCCGGGCCCGACGGCCGCGTAATCCTCGTTCGGCCATCCGGGCGTCCCGGCCTCGGTGGCCAGCATCAGCCGCATGTATCCGGTCACGCCCAGCAGGATCCCAGGCCCGGGTGACCAATCCTGGGCCGCCCCGCCACGGGCCGCGGGCGGCTCGGTGAAAAGAAATCCCGGCCGGTGTCGATCCGCCGAGGCGGCGTTCGTGTGGATGGTGAGAGGCCGGCACGGGGCCGGCCCGCCCGGAGGGAGCAGGACATGACCAGGATCGTGGTGACCGAGTTCATCTCGCTGGACGGCGTCATCGAGGAGCCCCGCTGGACGTTCCAGTTCGAGCGCGGGCCCGCCGGCCAGTCGTTCAAGTACGACGAGCTGTTCGCCAGCGAGGCATTGCTGCTCGGGCGCGTCACCTACCAGGGGTTCGCGCAGGCCTGGCCGTCGATGGGCACCGACGACTTCGGCCGGCGGATGAACAGCATCCCCAAGTACGTCGTCTCGTCCACGCTGACCGGCGCCGAGGCGGCCTGGGGCCCCACCACGGTGCTCAACGGCGACGTCGTGGCCGAGATCACTAAGCTGAAGGCCCAGCCGGGCGGCGACCTGCTGGTCGAGGGCAGCGCCCGGCTCGCGCAGACCCTGATCCGCCACGGCCTGGTCGACGACTACCGGCTGATGGTGTTCCCGATCGTGCTCGGCGCGGGCCAGCGGCTGTTCCCGCCGGAGATGACCGATCCGGCCCGGCTCACGCTGACCGAGGCCAAGCCGGACCGCGACGGTGTCATGCTGCTCACTTACCAGCCCGTGCCGGCCGGCCAGGTCGCCGAGGAAGGCCAGGAAGGAAACGCTCGATGAAGCAGTACCTGCTCAGCGTGCACAGCGTAGAAGGCAGCCCGCCGCTGCCCGAGGAGGCGGCGCAGCGGGCGTACCGGGGCGTGGCCGCGTTCAACGCCGAGCTCCAGTCGGCCGGGGCGTGGGTGTTCGCCGGCGGCCTCCATCCGCCCAGCACGGCCACCGTGGTCCGGGTCCAGGACGGTGACACGCTGATCACCGACGGCCCGTTCGCCGAGGGCAAGGAGCACATCGGCGGGTTCTGGGTGATCAAGGCCGCCAATCTTGATGCGGCGCTGGCCTGGGCCGCGCAGGCCACGGTGGCCTGTGCCGCTCCGGTCGAGGTGCGCCCGTTCCAGGACGAAACCTAGGACTGATGCCCGGTGCCCGGAACGGATGCGGCCGCGATCGAGCGCGTGTTCCGGGCCGAGTACGGGCGGGCCGTGGCCGTCCTGGTCCGGGTGTTCGGCGACATCGACCTCGCCGAGGAGTCGGTCCAGGAGGCCTTCACCGTGGCGGTGGCCCGGTGGCCGTCGGCCGGGCTGCCGCCCAGCCCGGCCGGGTGGATCATCACCACCGCGCGGAACCGGGCCATCGACCGGCTCCGCCGCGAGGCCACCCGCGACGACCGGCACGCCCAGGCGCAGCTCCTGTACATCGCGGACCAGCCCGCCGAGGAGGTTGCCGTGCCCGACGACCGGCTCCGGCTGATCTTCACCTGCTGCCACCCGGCGCTGGCCCGCAGCACCCAGGTGGCGCTGACGCTGCGGCTGCTCGGCGGCTTGTCCACCGCGGAGATCGCCCGCGCGTTCCTGGTTCCCGAGGCGACCATGGCCCAGCGGCTGGTCCGGGCCAAGGGCAAGATCCGCGCTGCGCGGATCCCCTACCGGGTACCCGGCGACGCCGAGCTGCCCGACCGGCAGCGAGCCGTTCTGACCGTCGTCTACCTCATTTTCAACGAGGGGTACGCGGCCAGCTCGGGCGACCGGCTGGTCCGCGAGGACCTGTGCGCTGAGGCCATCCGCCTGGCTCGCCTGCTGGCCGAGCTGATGCCGGACGAGCCGGAGGTCATGGGCCTGCTGGCCCTGGTCCTGCTGATCGAGTCGCGCCGGGCGGCCCGGGAAGCTCCCGGCGGGGCGCTCGTGCTGCTGGCCGACCAGGACCGCGGGCTCTGGGACCGCGGCCTCATCGCCGAGGGCCAGGCCATCGTCCGCGCCTGCCTGCGCCGCAATCAGCCCGGGCCCTATCAGGTCCAGGCCGCGATCAACGCCGTGCACAGCGACGCGGCCACGGCCGCCGACACCGACTGGCGCCAGATCCTGCTGCTCTACGACCAGCTGCTCGCGTTCGCGCCGGGCCCGGTGGCCGCGCTGAACCGCGCCGTGGCCCTGGCCGAGGTCGACGGGCCCGAGGCCGCCCTGGACGCCCTCGGTGACCTGCGGCTCGACGGCTACTACCTGTTTCACGCGATCCGGGCCGACCTGCTGCGCCGGCTCGGCCGCCGCGCCGAAGCGGCGCAGGCCTACGACGCCGCGCTGGCCCGGCCGGCCAACGCCGCCGAGCAAGAGTTCCTGCGGCGCCGGCGCGCGGAGCTGGGCCGGCCCGGGTGAGCCGGGTCACCGCCGGGGCCGCCCGGCTCCAGCCCGATCAGCGGCCTGAGCTCGGCCACTCGGGCAGCACTCTGGCCGCCGGCCTGGCTGAACCGCAGCCGCTCACGGCCCGCCGGCTGCGAGGCCGGCCGCCGCCCAGTCCTCGGCGAGCAGGGCCCAGCGCTCGTGGTCGCGCCAGTCCCCGTCCACCTTCAGGTAGCGGCGGGAGAACCCCTCCCGCTAGAACCCGAGCCGCCGGACCAGGCCGATCGACCGGGCGTTGCCCGGCTGGATGTTGGCCTCGACCCGGTGCAGGCCGAGGTCGCCGAACGCGGCGGCCAGCACGGCGCGCAGGCCCTCGGCCATCAGGCCGCGCCCGGCGTGCGAGGCGAACGCCCCGTAGCCCAGGTAGCCGGACTGCATGGGCCCGCGCACGATGTTGTTGACGTTCACGTAGCCGACGAGGCCGCCGCAGGCCCGGTGCCGGATCAGGTACGCGGCCTGGTCATCGCGGGCCGACCGGGCCAGGTAGTACGCGAACCTGCCCGGGTTGTCCGCCGGGTCGAGCCACGGCCGGTGCAGAGCGCGGCTGGCCCGGACGGCCTCGATGAACTCGTCGGCGTCGGACACCGACGGCGCGCTCACGACTACGTCCACGTCCGCATGATCTCCCGGTACGAACCGTGTTCACCTGACGTTCCATGATCGCGGTTGATTGGTTGCAACTAGCGATTCTGGTGGCTACTCCGCGGCGGGGAGTGTAAGCGACGACGGCGGGCGGGCTGCTGCTGACCGCTGGACTACCCATGTATAGGGCCGAACCAGACCACCACTGCTCACATACGGTACAAACCAGACAGCTCACGACAGATACGTACGGGGCGCCGGAAAAGCCTTCGACCGCGACCTGTCACCCATGGTGGCGAAATTATGCCCCAGATGCCGGATTTCCAGCGTCAGACCCGGTGACAAGCGGGCCCGCCGCGCCTTCCCGCGCCCCCCGGGGGCGGCGCTAGGCGCCGGGAACGTAGGTGCCCGTGCAGATGTCCTCATACTGGCCGGGGTTGAACGCCTGGTGGTGCTGAGGGAAGTACCACTCGACCGCCCGGTACATGAGCTTGCCGTCGCAGGTCCCCAGGTCGAACGCCACCACGGTGGCGGGCTCCTCGGTGCCGCCGACCACCGGCTGGCCGGGGCCGACGTAGTCGCTGACCCCGGACGCGACGGCCTGGGAGCCGCCCCAGGACCGCCACGTCACGTGGGTGACCAGGCCCGTCGGGTCGCCGCCGTTGAAGACCTCGGGCGGCTTGACCTGCCCGAACCCCACCCCGTGGGCGAACACCCCGGTCGGCTGGCCGAGCGTGGGCACCCCGGCCGTCGGCGCGCCCGAAGCCACGCCGCCCGAAGCGGCGCCCGGGGTGGCGCCCGCGACCGGGGTGCCGGTGGCGCCGGCGGCCGAGGCGGCCGGGGTCGCGGCCGGGACGGCGGTGGCCGGAGACGAGGAAGCGGTGGCCCGGACGGTGCCCGGGCTGGCTGCCGGCGTGCCGCCCGCGCCGGCGCCGTCCGCGGCCGCGCGCGTCGCGGCCGAGCAGCCCGCCGTGGCCAGGCCGGCCGCGGCGATCACGGCCGCGGCCCAGAACGCGGGCCGGCGCCCGGATCGCTGCGCGGGTGATGCGGTGTTGCTCATGTCCCCTCCTGGGCGCCGCGGGCCGCCGCGGCGGTTGACGTGCTGACACCGGTAGGAGCCGCGAGCCGGGCGCACGCCAACAACTTTTCCGCCTAGAGCTCGATCTCCGGGTAGAGGCGGTGGCGGGCGAGCAGGTCGGCGCAACGGCTCCGGCCCGCTTCCGCCGTCGCCGGGTCCAGGTCGTACTTGGCCTGGGCCGTGGCCGTGGCGGGCTTGGTGGCGCGCAGCGTGGCCGCGATCACGTCGGCCACCTCGTCGAGCTCGCCCGGGCCGAAGCCGAGCGTGGTCAGCGCCGGGGTACCGAGCCGGATGCCCGAGGTGTACCAGGCGCCGTTGGGATCGCGGGGCACCGAGTTGCGGTTGGTGACCACCCCGGCGTCGAGCAGCGCCGCCTCGGCCTGGCGGCCGGTCAGGCCGAAGCTCGCGGCGACGTCCAGGAGCACCAGGTGGTTGTCAGTCCCGCCGGTGACCAGCCGCGCCCCGCGGCGCAGCAACCCGTCGGCCAGCGCCCGGGCGTTCTCGACGATCCGCGCCGCGTACCCGGCGAACGCGGGCCGCCGGGCCTCGGCCAGCGCCACGGCCTTGGCCGCCATGATGTTCGGGAGCGGCCCGCCGAGCACCATCGGGCAGCCGCGGTCGACCTGCGGCGCGTACTCCTCGGTGCACAGGACCAGGCCGCCGCGTGGGCCGCGCAGCGACTTGTGGGTGGTGGAGGTGACCACGTCGGCGTGCGGGACCGGGTTGAGGTCGCCGGTCAGCACCTTCCCGGCGACCAGGCCCGCGAAGTGCGCCATGTCCACCATGAACGTGGCCCCGACGTCGCGGGCGATCTGGGCCAGGGTGGCGAAGTCCGGGTTCCTGGGGTAGGCCGAGTACCCGGCGACCAGCACCAGCGGCCGGAACTCCCGGGCCTGGGCGGCGATCGCGTCGTAGTCCAGCCGCCCGGAAGCCGGGTCGACGCCGTAGCTGGCCTGGTCGAAGAGCTTTCCGGAGATGTTCGGCCGGAACCCGTGGGTCAGGTGCCCGCCCGCGTCCAGCGACATGCCCATCATCCGCTGGGCGTGCAGTTGCTGGCGCAGCCGCTCCCAGACCGCCGGGTCGAGCTCGTTCACGTGCTTCGCGCCGGCCTCGGCCAGCGCGGGGCGCTCGATCCGGTGGCCGAGGATGGCCCAGTACGCGACGAGGTTGGCGTCGATCCCCGAGTGCGGCTGGACGTAGGCGTGATCCGCGCCGAACAGCGCCCGGGCGTGGTCGGCGGCCAGGGTCTCGACCCGGTCGACCATCTCGCAGCCGGCGTACATGCGGTGCCCCGCGGTGCCCTCGGCGTACTTGTCCGACAGCCAGTTACCCATGGCCAGCAGGACGGCGGGCGAGGCGTAGTTCTCCGACGCGATGAGCTTGAGCTGGCGCCGCTGGGACGCGAGCTCACCGGCGATGGCGTCGGCCACGTCCGGCTCGGCGGCCCCGATGACCTCGAGCGCCGAACGGTAGGCGGTCGCCGTGGCGGTGGTGACAGAGTCGGGCATCCTGCGTTCTCCTTGGAATGTCAGTTCAGGCGTGCGCGAGTCGCCGCCACGTCCGGGCGGACCACACCGCGGCCCATCACCTGGTCAGCCCCCAAGGGTAGCCGTCGCGCTTGTTCAAGACGGTCATGACGGAGCCTGGCCCGGTCCGGCCGCGACCCGGCCCGGCCGGGCCGGCCGGCAGATAGGGCAAGATGACGTGGGTGCCACTATTTGCCTTTGAGGGCCGGGAGCCCGAGGTCAGCCCGGACGCGTGGATCGCGCCCACGGCCACCCTGGTCGGAGACGTGCGCGTCGAGGCCGGCGCGTCGGTCTGGTACGGCGCCGTGATCCGAGCCGATTTCGGGCCCATCGTCGTGCGGCGCGGGGCCAACGTGCAGGACGGCTCGGTCCTGCACGGTGGCCCCGAGCCCATCACCGAGATCGGCGAGGGAGCGACGGTCGGCCACCTGTGCGTCGTGCACAACGCGACCGTGCACGCGGAGGCGCTGATCGGCAACGGCGCGACCGTGCTCGACGGCGTGGTCGTCGGCCGCCGGGCGCTGGTCGCGGCGGGCGCCACGGTCCCGCCGGGGATGAAGATCCCGGACGGCATGCTCGCCGTCGGGGTCCCGGCCCGGATCGCGGGCGAGGTCACCGGCGGCGCCCGGGAGTGGGTCGAGGGCAACCCCGAGATCTACCGGGCGCTGGCCCGGCGCCACGCGGCCGGCGTCCGCCCCGTCGGCGGCTCCTAGCCAGGTAGCGGCACCCGCAGGCCCCGGCCGGCCGCCGCCCGCTATCATTTCGGCAGTCACGTTCCTGGGCAGCTGGCAACGCGGCACGGCCGCCCGATGACCGAAACGGGGTGCGCCGGGCGATGGTGTCGCAGGCCAGCAGGCTTCGAGACGTGCGCTATGACATCCGTGGGCCGGTCCTGCGCCGGGCCCGCCAGCTCGAGGCCGGGGGCCACGAGATCCTCAAGCTCAACCTGGGCAACCCGGCGCCGTTCGGCCTGACCGCTCCGCCCGCCGTGGTGGACGGCGTCGTCCGCGGCATCGATGAGGCGCAGGGCTACAGCGACGCGCGGGGCATCTACCCCGCCCGGCTGGCGGTAGCCCAATCCTTTGAACGCAAAGGCGTGGCGGGCGTGGGCCCGGACGATGTCTACCTGGGCAACGGCGTGTCCGAACTGATCGTGATGGCCTTGCAGGGCCTGCTGGACCCCGGCGACGAAGTCCTGATCCCGAGCCCGGACTACCCGCTGTGGACCGGGGCGGTCGGCTTGTGCGGCGGCCGCGCGGTGCACTACCGCTGCGACGAGCAGGCCGGCTGGGCCCCGGACCTCGACCACGTGGCCGCGCAGATCACCCCGCGCACCCGCGCCCTGGTCATCATCAACCCGAACAACCCCACCGGCGCCGTGTACTCGCGCGCGACCCTGCTCGGGCTGCTGGACCTGGCCCGGCGGCACGGGCTGCTCGTGCTGACGGACGAGATCTACGACCAGATCCTCTACGAGGGCGCCGTGCACGAGTGCGCGGCCGCGCTCGCCCCCGACCTGCTGGTCCTGACCCTCGGCGGGCTGTCGAAGACCTACCGGCTGGCCGGCTTCCGCTCCGGCTGGCTGGTCGTCTCCGGCCCGCGCCGCGACGCGGCCGAGTATCTCGAGGGAATCGAGCTGCTGGCCAACATGCGGCTGTGCCCGAACGTCCCGGCGCAGCACGCGATCGCGCCCGCGCTCGGCGGCCAGCACAGCATCGCCGGCCTGCTGAGCCCCGGCGGGCGGCTACGCGAGCAGCGCGACCGGGCCTGGCGCGCCATGAACGAGATCCCCGGGGTGGACTGCGTCAAGCCCGCGGGCGCGCTCTACCTGTTCCCGCGCCTCGACCCAGACGTTCACAAGATCTCTGATGATGAGCGCATGGTCATCGATCTGCTGGAACGCGAACACCTGCTGCTGTCTCACGGCACCGGCTTCAATCTGCCCACCACCGACCACCTGCGCCTGGTCTTCCTGGCCGCGGTGGACGTGCTGGACGACGCGATCGGCCGCCTGGCTCGCTTCCTGCAGGACTACCACCAGTAGCGGGACGTCAGGAGGAGACGGGGCTGCCCGCCGGGGCCAGGTCGCTCGGGGACACGGTCGGCGCCCGGCCGCGCCCGGCTGGCCGGACCCGGTCGCGCCGAGCTGGCCGGGTCCGGTCGCGCTGCGCCGGGCTGGCCAGGCTGACCCAGACGATGCCGCCGCAGACCACCACGGCCCCGGCGATCTGGATGAGGCTGGGCCGCTCGCTGAGCACCGCGGCGGCCAGCAGCATCGCCGCGGCGGGCTGGAGCAGCAGGGTGAGCGAGGAGATCGCGGCGGGCAGCCGGGGCAGCGACGAGGTGATCAGCAGCCACCCGATGGTCTGGCTGGACAGCGACAGCAGCAGCAGCCAGCCGAACGCCCCCCAGGCGATGTGCAGGTCCAGGCCGCCGAAGGCCAGGCCGAGCAGCAGCGAGCCGACCGCGCCGCCCCCGGTCGCCTCGGCCAGCGGGCCCGCGACGTGCGGGGTGCCGGCCGACGTCCGGCGCATGATCAGCAGGAACGCGGAGTACGCCACCGACGTGCCCATCCCGTAGGCGATCCCGGCCAGCGGGTGGGTTCCGCCCGGTGCGCGCCCGATCAGGCCGGACACCATCACCACGCCGCCCATCACCACGGGGAGGCCGATCAGGAACCGGCGGCTGGGGCGCTCGTCCAGCAGCAACCAGGCGGTCAGCGCGACGAACAGCACCTGCAGGTTCCCCAGCACGGTGGCGATCCCGGCCCCGACCTCGGCGATCGCGTGGTTCCACAGCACCAGGTCGACGGCGAAGAACAGCCCGGCCAGCAGCGCCCCGCCGTGGGCGCGCGCCCGCCGCGGGCCGTGCCGCCGTCGCTCGGCCGCGGCCAGCATGATCAGCACCGGCAGGGCCAGGGCGCAGCGGTAGAACGCGGTGGTCGCGACGCCGACGCCGGCCAGCTTGACCAGGATGCCCGAGGCCGAGATGCAGGCGGCGCCGAGCCCCGCCAGCAGCAGCGGTCTGCGGCTGATCCCGGCTTTGACCTTGCCTGTCATGACCGTAGCCGCATATGGTGCTGACATGATCTCCACCCTACGGGAGCGGCCTGACAGGAGTCAAAGCGGTTTTGGTGCTGACTTGCTGGAGGCCCTGACCGCGGGCACCGAGCTGATCAACACCGGGCGCGCGGCCGACGGCGACGGCCTGCGCGCCGTGGCCGACGTGCAGGCCTTTGGCGATCGCTACGGCTTCCACGGGATCCCGGCCGGGCCGGCCGACATGGCCCGGCTGCGGGCGCACCGCGCCCGGCTCGACGACATCGCCGCCGCCTGCGAGTCGGGCGACGACGAGGCGGCCATCACGATGCTGAACGCGCTGCTCGCCGAGACCGGGGCGATCCCGCAGATCGTCGCGCACGACGGGCGCGGGCCGCACATTCACGTGTCCCGGCCCGAGGCGCCGATGGCCGACCGGATAGCGGCCCACCTGGCCATGGGCCTCGGCGAACTGGTGGTGGCCGGGGAGAGCCAGCGGGTCCGCAGCTGCGCGTCACCGACCTGCCGCGACGTGTTCGTGGACCTGTCCCGGAACCGCTCACGCCGCTACTGCGACAGCCGCACCTGCGGCAACCGGCTGCACGTCGCGGCGTACCGGGCCCGCCGGTCAGCCGCCGGCTAGCGCAGCTCCGCTCCGGATGCCGCAGTTCGGGTGCGGGCGGGGATCAGGTCAGCGGCGCGGTGCCCGGGCCGGCCAGCGGGCCCGGGCCGCCCGCTATCGGGAGGCGCTGCGCGCGGCGCTGCACGACCAGGCGCTGCACGGTAAAGGTGACGGCCAGGTACAGCAAGATGCTGGCGCTGCCCAGGTCGCCGTGGGAGTTCCGGACGTCGAACGCGGCGTCGTAACCCAGGTGCGCGCCCAGCGACACCGCCCACAGCACGGCCGTGATCCAGGTGCCCTGCATCCAGGACTGGCCGTCAGCGACCCAGATGCGCACGGTGGCGGCCCGGGCCGCGCCGAACACCCCGGCCAGCACCAGGCTCCCGGCCAGGCTGGCCGCGACGGCCGCCGAGGAATGGTGATACGTCCGCAGGAACGACGCCAGCTCGATCACGCCGATGACCCCGAGGATCAGCGCCAGCCGCGGGTTGAAGGACCGGACCGGGCGCTTGACCACGGTCCGGTAGACCAGCAGTCCGAGGACCAGGATTCCCAGCAACAGCTCGACGATCATTGGCCGCGCTCCCAGCTCGCCGTCACGGTCAGCGCCAAAGGCTGGCCTCTTATGCCTTCACGTTAACCGCGTCGCCGGCCGTCCCCGGGGTGCCTGCGATCCTGACCTCGCCATGACAAATGTAATGAACGCCGGCTGGCGACTGAGGAAGGGAGCCATGAACGCCGGCTGGCGACTGAGGAAGGGAGCCATGAACGCCGGCTGGCAGCCATGGAGGCAAACCTGCGAGGTGGGAGGGTAGTCCTGGGGCCTGTGGCTCGACCCGTCGGCGCCTCGGCGGCGGGGGGTTACTGCTAAGTTGTGGCTGGGGAAAACACGGCCAGATCGGAGGTCTCGATGGCCCTTCCCGCCAGCCAGCGCAGGATCCTGGAAAGGATCGAGAACGCCCTGCTCGGTTCCGACCCGCGTCTCGCTGCGCTGTTCTCTATCTTCAGCCGGCTGAACCGCGACGAGGAGATGCCTCGCGTGGAACAGATCCGCGCCCGCGCGGCCATAGTGCTGTCCCGGTTGCGCTACCGGCTCGCCCGCTTCGGCCGCTGGATCGGCGCGCCCGCCCGCGCCCGGCTGCGCGCGGCGCTGTTCTTCCCGATCGCGCTCGCGATCGTGGCCTCGGCGGTTCTGGTCGGGGCCGGGTTCCCGAGTTCGAACCGGTGCGCCACGCCGCAGCGCACCGCCCGCACGACCCGCACCACTGCGTCCGGGTCCCGCGGCCGGGTCTGCCCGCAGGACTTCGTCAATCCCGCCATCCTCGGCCGCTAGCCGAGCCGCGGTCGCTGCGCCCGCCGCCAGGGGCCTCCCGCGCTTCAGCGGCTGATCGCCACGAGTTCGGGCCGCAGGCAGACCTGCCCGTTCCCGCTGGCCGCGCGGGCGCCCAGCGCGGTGCACGCGGCCAGCAGCACGGTGCGGCTGGACGGGTCGGCGCTGCCGCCGATCCCGGACAGGTCGACGAAGAAATGCGGCCAGGGCAGCGGCGGGGTGGTCCAGACGACCCGGCGGGCGGCAACGTCGTAGCCCCAGGCGTCGCCGAGGGCCCCCTGGTCGAGCCCGAGCGCGACGCCGCTGCGGACCGCATACAGCCCCGACGAGCCCGCGACGGGCGGCCCCTTGACCGCGCCGGTCCGCGGGTTGAGCCCGGTCAGCCCCGTGGCTGCCAGCCCGGCGCCGCCCGTGACGTACAGCGTGCGGCGGACCGGGTCCTCGCTCTCCGGCACCACGCCCGCGCGCTGCCACAGCAGATCGCCGGTGGCCTCGCTGTACGCGCTCAGGCCGGCCGAGCCCGAGAACAGCAGCACGCCGTCGAAGACCGCGCTGAGCGTGCCGGCGTAGGAGCCCCGCGCCGGGCGGATCAGCCGCATGCGCCCGGTGGCCAGGCTGATCTGGCGCAGGGCGGTGACCGGCGCGGTGCCCAGGTATCCCCCGGCGGCCACCGTGACGTACAGGCTGCCGTCGTTCACCCGCCAGGCCTGCGGCTCCGGTCCCGTCGGCTGGCTCCAGGCCGGCCGGCCGGTCGCATTGTCGTAGCCGGTCACCGACTTGGTACCGACGATCACGGTGCGCGAGCGGTCCGCGCCGACCGCGCCGCCGTAGGCCGCCGCGGGGTAGGCGCGGACCTGCCGGCCGGTCTGGCCGTCGAGGACCACCTCCTCGCGGACCATGGCGCCGCTGCCGGGGTCGGGGAAGGTCACGCCGGCGGTCACCACTGCCGGCCAGGACCGCACCGACACGATCGACGCCCCGGCGGGGAACCCGGTCAGCGCCGCCGACCAGAGCACCTGGCCGGTCCGGTCGGCGTACGCGCTGACCTGCGTGCCGGAGCCGAGCGCCGCCACCTGCGGGCCGGCCGCCACGAAGGCCTGGCCCGCGGCGGGCACCGTGCCGACGATGCCGCCTTCGGCGGTCCATGACCCGCTCAGCCGGCGGATCCAGCGGATCTGGCCGGCCGACCCGCAGCCCGGGCGGGAGCACCGCTGCGAGGCGGAGCCGGACGCGTAGCCAGGGATGAGCGCCGCGCCGACGAGCATCGCGGCCAGGACGCCGCGCCGCGTCCACGCCGACGACCCCCGCGGCCATCTCACGCCAGCTCAACCCTCTCTGCCGGGACGTCAGCCGCCGCGGGCACGCCAACGCCGGCCCGCCGCAGCCAGCTTTCGCTGGCCCACCACCGTAGCCCAGTTTGCTGGGGACGGGCTTAGGGCGCCGCGACGGGGGCAGGGCGCAGGTTCCGGGCGGGATGGCCGCGCCGCCGCGCCGCCGCCTGAGTAGCGTTGGCTTGGCCAAAGCCGCCCGGCTAACGAGGAGGAGACCATGCCCGACCGCGCGCCGCTGCCGCACGAGTTCTTGCCGCAGGTGCCGTCGTTCACCGTGGAAAGCGACGACGTCACCCATGACCAGCAGATGGGCGACGCCCAGGTCTACAACTCGTTCGGGATGTCGGGCCAGAACATCTCGCCGCACCTGCGCTGGCACGGGTTTCCGCCGGAGACCAAGGGCTTCGCCGTGACCGTGTTCGACCCCGACGCCCCGACCGGATCAGGGTTCTGGCACTGGCTGGTGCTCGACATCCCCGCGTCGGTGACCGAACTGGCCGCGGGAGCGGGCGAGGCCGGCGGGGCCGGGCTGCCCCCGGGCGCGTTCTCCGTGCGCAACGACTACGGCACCAAGGACTTCGGCGGCGCGGCCCCGCCCGCGGGCGACCCGGCGCACCGGTACGTGGTCACGGTCTACGCCCTCGACACCGACAAGCTGGGCGTGGACTCCGACGTCTCCCCCGCGGTGGCCGGGTTCAACCTGCGGTTCCACACCATCGCGCGCGCCGTGACCGTGCCCGTGTACGGCCACTGACCTGACCCGACCGATAAGGTCCGAACTTCAGAGCAAGGGAGAGCAGATGCCGCTCGACGAGGACACCGTCCGGCTGGCCCAGGGCAAGAACCTGGCCACGGTCGTGACCCTGATGCCCGACGGCCAGCCGCAGGCGCTGCTGACCTGGGTGGACAGCGACGGCGAGTACGTACTGGTCAACACCGAGCCGCAGCGGCAGCGGGCCCGGAACATCCGCCGGGACCCGAGGATCACCGTGCTGATCCACTCCGCCGAGGATCCGTGGGACTGGTCCGAGGTACGCGGCCGGGTGGTCGAGACCGTCGACGGCAGCGAGGCGCGCGAGCACATCGACAAGCTGTCGCGTAAGTACGTGGGCTCCGACTACCGCAACCCGATCGGGCCGCAGGGCCGGGTGATCCTCAAGGTCGCTCCCGACAAGGTGAACACGCCGAGGTCACTGGGCCGCCGGTAGGCCCCGCGGGGTTCACCGGGTCAGGCTGTCGAGCACGCGGCGTTCCTTGTCCGGGTTCAGCCCGTGCTCGATCCGCCCCGGCGGCGGGTAGCCCTCGTCCTGCAGCCAGCGCCAGGTGTCGGCCACGGTCGGCCCGACCGGCCGGCAGCTCAGGCCCGCCGCGTACGCGGCGGACACGTCGCCGTCGTGCAGCCCGGCCTCCTCGCCGTCCGGCGGCAGCCAGATCGGCAGCTCGGTCCAGGGCTCGATGCCCGCCGCCGCGATGACCTCGGGCGCGA
>Ga0102924_1000862_pt1 | contig 36450 bp, 32 predicted proteins | sample PaiPotPPM11metaG_FD_80116 | JGI IMG/M metagenome (GOLD analysis project Ga0102924, IMG submission 80116) | Iron sulfur acid spring bacterial and archeal communities from Banff, Canada, to study Microbial Dark Matter (Phase II) - Paint Pots PPM... ...
GCAACTCATCAGCAAAGCCCCGGTACGTGACCAGTCCCTTGGCTTCCAGGGCGGTGAGGACTGACTCGACTGACGACCTGGTCGTCGTGCCCTGCCGCCCATCTGCTGCGGCCACGACGACCAAGCTTCGCGAGGCACGCAGCACGCCGCCTGCGGAAATGAGGTTGAGGACGGCAACAGTCTTGAGCACGCGCTGCTCGGTGGCGGAGAGCCCGTGTGCGTCGCGGATACGCGTCTCGATCTCCAGCCAACGCGATGCTGTTGCAGACGCGCCAACCATGGTCGACGCGGACTCCAGGAAGTAATCGTAGACTCGGTCCAGCCGCACAGACGGCAACTCACCGCCGTCCTCGAGAGGTGTGCCCGTCAGGTAGGCGCGCACGGATAGGGGCTCAGATCCGGCCAAGAACGAGAACAGGGTCCGCTCGTTCTGTCCGTAGCGAGCGCACAGGTCGGGCAGCGCGGCAAGCGTGACCGGATGGAGGGGGTAGCACGTGGCCGGGTCGACATGGAGGGCACCCGCTAACCCGGCGTCATCGATCTCCCGCCGCATCGCCTGCGCCCATGTATCCAAACGTCGCCGCCGATTAGCCTGGGTGGTCTGCTCGAACACGGAGGCAATGAGGGCCTGCGCCTGAGAGGGAGTCTCCACGTAGGACAAGTCGACGAACCGCCCCAACACCTTGGACCACTCGCGACGCTGCACAACCGAGACGCCCGACATGTAATCCTCGAGCGCCAAGTGCTGAAGGGTGAGGATCAGGAGGGGCAGCGGCGCATCACCGGCAGACCACTCGGCAAGATCTTGCAGTACGTACAAGTCGTCAGCGTCGCTCACGGCCGCCGAGGAGGCGACGTGCTCCAGGGTCTTGCCGAACTCGTCGATCACGAGCAGCACTGGCGCCACGGTCGCAACTCCGGCGACGAGGCGCCGGAGGTCGGTAGGAGACCGGGATAGCGCGGGATCTGCTTGCAGCACGGCACCCAACGCCGGTTCGGCTGCCGCGGCGCTTTCTCCGCCCGCGTATCGGGTGACGCCCACACGCAGGGCCCGGAGCAGGGTGGCCGCGATGGGCTCGCGCTGGGCGGTGACCGCGGCCCGGATGAACCCTTTCCATCCGGCACCTGAGCCGTCACGAGCATGAGCAACTCGAAGGGCGAGGGCCGAATCCGCCTCGCGGAGCACTTCGTCTGCATGGCGTCGGGCGGCATCCGTGGCTGGGCCGAGCAACGCACCAAGGAAGAGCGCCAGGGACGACTTCCCGGACCCGTATGGGCCCGTCACCGAGATCGCCCGCCCTGCGGACGGGTCAAGGGTCGCTGCAGCCACCCGGCCAACCACATCGAGGGCGCGGGAAGTCGGTAGGTAGCCCCCCACGGCATCGCCCTCGGCATCGCGTTCAACGTTCGCGGAGCGGGCGAACCTCCGGCGCACGCGAACAATATCTTGGAGAGTAGAAGCCACGACGACCATCAGCGACTTCCCCCTGGAACGAGCTCCAGCTCATGCGTGGAAGCATGCTCGCCGAGTATGATCGAACCCTCGACCTGGTGGCCGGCCCGTCGGTAGTAGGCCCGAAGCGCCTCAACTGCCTGCCGCCGAGGATCACCGTCTACGGCCACCTGCAGCACTCCGGCTGCTGACGTGAGCCAGACACCGTTCTGTGTCGTCCCGTAGTGCTCGAGCGCTTTCGCGAGAGCCTCCTCGGCAAGCTTGAACACCCGCCCCGGCCCGCCGGGACTCAGCGCCAAGCGGCTAAGCGTGCTCGTGCGAGCACCTGGATCCGTTGCGGCGAGGTACTCCAGGCAAGCGTAGGAGACGATCTCGTCCGGCAGCGTGGGCTTGGCGCCGATGACGAAGCGGTACCGGTGCGTATCATCCCAGACAGTCTCCAGCAAGCCCAACTCGCGGAAAGGGCAGTCGAGAAGGTCATCGAGCGCGAACCGTCCAGCAACGCGTGGGGCGTACATGCGCAGCAGGCAGTCCGCATCCTTCTTAATGGATGCCTCGACGGGCAGGGCCCAGGAGGGTACGCGTCGCAACTCGTCCAGGACCGCCCTGAGAAGATCCTCTTCGGAGAACTCGACCGACCCGAACTGGTTGAAGGCGATCCACCAAACAGGCAGTAAGCATGGCTTGGCCAACATCCACCAATGGAGCAGCCAGAGCGAGCCAGGCAACTCCAGATACGGATCAAGGCCCGAGTGGTCGCCCAAAAGAGCCGCCCCATTCCACGAGGGGACGGTCGACGCGAGACGTGGCCGTTCCGGGTTATCCACGTCAGCAAGCACCTTCGCGGCCTTACCCCAGAAACGGATGGCCCGCACCATATTCTTGCCCACCCCGAGTTCGACCGGAGCGTCCTCTCTTGTGAACACGTCCGGCGACGTCGCTGCGGCTTTCACGCCCTTCCGAAACCAGCCGTAGCGCGGGTGAAAGGTCTCGTGACGCGCGAAGGCCTCGACGGCGGCATCCTCGACGCGGTGCATAGCTTAGCCACCCATCGCGAGACTTGTCTCGCGCACGAATCGGACCGCCGAAGCGATCTCGTCAATTGCGGCATCCACCTCGGTGGCCGTGGTGTTCCTCGATAGGCTGAACCGCAGGCTCTGGTGGGCCTGCTCGGAACTCAGTCCCATCGCCATGAGCACGTGCGACGGAGCTGGTACGCCCGAACTGCACGCGCTGCCAGCAGCGCAAGCGACCCGCCCTAGCGAGGCCATCACCGCCTCTGCGTCTGCCCCCGAGAATCGCAGGTTGACCGTGTTGGGGAGACGCTCGGTGGGGTGACCATTGAGGTTGACCCCGTCCAGTCGGGCACGGAGCGCCTGATGGAGACGATCCCTCAGACCCGCGACCGCCTCGGCCTCTCCGAAACGCCCCATGGCAAGTTCGGCCGCAACGCCGAACCCGACGATTCCGGGAGTGTTAAGGGTTCCAGAACGCAGTCCACGCTCGTGTCCACCCCCATGGATCCGTGGCACTATCGGCACCCCACGGCGCGCGACGAGCGCCCCCACACCCTTTGGGCCGTGCATCTTGTGGCCGCTGAGCGACACAACGTCCAGGTCGAGCGCTTCCATATCTAGGGGAAGACGACCCACATACTGGGCCGCGTCGGTATGGACGTAGGCTCCCCGTTCCTTGGCGGTGGCCGCGACGTCGGAGAGGGGTGCCAGCGTGCCGGTCTCACTGTTGGCCGCCATTACGGAGACCAGGAGGACGTCCTCGTTAACGAGTGCCCTGATGGCGTCAAGGGCGATCACGCCGAAGCGGTCCACTGGAGCTTCAATGACGCGTGCCCCCACAGCCCTGAGGGAACGAGCGGACTCCAATACCGCAGCGTGCTCAGTCGCGCCGACGATGATGGTATTGCGGCGCGACCCGGACGCACGGCTTCCCTCCCACAAACCATGAAGTGCCAGGGTGTCAGCCTCGGTGGCACCCGAGGTGAAAGTAATGGCCCGCGGCACGCACGAGATGAGCGCGGCGACTTGTTCGCGCGCGCGCTCCACGGCGGCAGCAGCACGCCTGCCTGCCGGGTGCTGGCTCGAAGGATTCGCGTAGAGGTCACGAAGCGCCCGCAAGACGGCTTCCGTGACTTCTGATTCGGGTGCCGTGGACGCGTTATTGTCGAGGTAGATGAGGTCAACCGATCCCACGGCGGCTCTTGGCGCGTCATCGTTAGTCAGCGGCATGGAACGAGCGTACCATCTCCGACTATTATGCAGGCTCCACGCTGCCGGCTCATGTGCTTGTCCTGTGACGGAATGTCGCACTCTTCTACGACGATGGTCCACGCAGCACGAACTCCATCAACTCAAGCAGCGACTGATCGTCGGGGAGGATAGCGGCCGACTCATCCAAGAGCGAGACGAGGTCCTCTTCCCCCCTGGAGCGAAGGCAGCGGCGAAGCGCGGCGGGAGACTGGTCGTCGCTGGTCCCCAGCCCAAGTGCATGGGCGAGCGCCCCGAGGACGTTACCGTTCCACCGGTCCAACCGAGTCCCGACTTCGAGCGCGAGTCGCTCGGCTGGCACTGCTGCGTTCAGTTCGTCCGCTCGCACGAGTGTGTACTGGAACTCCCCGTGGGGAGTCAATTCGATGAATAAATAGTCTCCGGCCTGAGCACCGAGACCCTCGACCACCGAGCGCAGCGATCCGATCCATGCTTGCAGCGAGGACCAGCCGATGCTAATATCCCCGAACCCTGATGGCACCGTCTTCGACTCCAGGAACGCAACGCCGACGTGTCCAACGAACCCGGGTTGCACTGGGGTGCCAGAGCCGCGGAGGACGTCTGCGGTCACGGTGAGCCGAGTCGCCCAGCCCTCTGCCAGTCGATAACACCGTTTCACCTCGTCCACCGGCAGCACCACCGGGAGAGGGTCCTCCTCGTTACGGAGCCTGATCGCCCCACGCCTGGTACCGACAAACCTTGGCCCTCCTGCGTACATCCGCACCGATGCCTCCGACACGCCGAACTTTCGGGTGAGAATGTCGATGAGATGGTCAATCTCGGCCTCTCCCCCTTGGTGCTGAATCTCCTCCGCCATCTCTTCTTCGATGCTGGAGTATTCCTCCATCCCCCATTCGCGTAGCGCAATCTGCTTCAGGCTTGGGCGCATGAAGCGAGCATCCGCGAGGGTCCTGTCGGCGACACTCCGAGGGGACGACGCGCCGATTGCCTCAGCTAGCTCTTCTTTGGTCAGCGGCTCCCCCTTGAAGCGGAGTACCGTCTCCGCCTTGTCGACGAGCGTGCCGCGCCAAGCAACGAATCGTCCGTCGATAGTGCGGAATCCGGGCACATGGTCTAGCCACTGCTCGCGGTATGGTACCGAAACGTCCAGGCGCTCGAGCGCGGAAAGCGCCTCCTCACGCAGTACGGGACCAGCCGCCATGACCTGGTCCAGCGCCGCAACTGTCTGACGCACGAACCCCTCGTACGGCGCTCGTACAAGCCATTCGCCCGTGACTTCGTATGGCCCCGCGACCCACAGGAAGAGGCGTGCTCGGATCGTTTCTTCGCTCAGGACGAGCATATCGTTCGCCAGCACATTCGGGTGCAAGTCCAGTAAGGTAGCAACCGGCGACGCTGCGCCGAAGCGTGCAGCGAACTGCTGAGCCATCCACTCGATCGCTTGGTTCTGCGGCTTGCCGAGAGCCGCCCGCAGCTTTCTGAGCCCTGTCGCCTCTAGCTGGCGGACGCGCTCTCGGGTGATGCCTGCGCGATCACCCAATTCGCCGAGAGTCGGAGAGTCGAGTAAAGCCAGTGGACGAGACAGGAGGACCTGCAGCTCCTTCGTATGCAGCGTTCGGAGCACTCGCTGCAGCGCAGCATTAGGGTCGTAGACGCTGACCTCGTCGCCTACCAGGGACCGCGCGTCAGCCGTGACAAGTAGCTCGCGAGCAGATGCCACTTCCGGTGGCACTGCAACCGCCTGCGCTGCGAGCAGCAGCGCGTCGGCGACTGACGTGTTCCTATCCACTGCCGTCGCCCAACTTGCAATGACTCTGATCGCCCGCACGATGTCGGCGTCGCCCGGGGTACGTCCGCGGATTGCGTGATCTGGCGTGAGCTCACCTATCGCGTCGGCCTGCACCTGCAACGCAATTAGTCCGCACTGGATCACAGAAGCGAGGAGATCCTTCACCAAGCCCGCAGATCCTGCTGGCCACTCGAGCACATCGCTGAGGTGGATGCTCGCCAGAGTATCCCAATCAGCCGACATGTGCTGTCGGACCATCGCCAGCAGCGTCGGGGACAGATGATTGGCGGTGATGGCACGCCCGGCGAGCAAGTAAAGCGGTCGTACAACGCTGTCCAGTGGCCGCCGCAGGATGTCCTCAGCCGGTACGAAGTCGACGGCTACCTCGGCAGCCGCGCGAGCGAATTCACTCAGCGACACATCATCGAGCAATACTTGTACTTCAGTGGAGGGAAGGTCGAAGGCGGACAGCGAGGAGGACGTTTCTTCCACCAAGCAATGCAGGCCGTCGAGAGCAAGAAAGCGAAGAAATGGCAGCGCCGCATCCATCCTCGACGATACGCTCAGTTCCTCCCTGGGTGTGGGCTCCACAGCGGCTGAATCATCGAGGACGTCGTCAAGCGTTCCGTCAACGACCTCCTGTCGCTCAAGGTTTGTGACTCCCACGCGATTTGCGCGTGCGACCGCTATCTCTAAGCCCGGTTGCTCCTGATTGACCTCTTTGGTCGACGCATATCTTGCAGCAGTGGGCAGAGGACGTACCAGAACAGTGTCCACGTACTCCTTCATGATCGCCTCTCGCTCTCGGCCAGCACCGGCAACTCAGCCAATGTCAACGTGCGCGAGGGGAGCGCCCAGAGCGTTCCATCCTGAAGGCCCGGCGCCAACGCGGTGGCTGAAAAGGGCTCCTGCAAAGCGGCTCTGCTCCGCTCCAACGCGAGCACCACTGGCGATCCTCGCTCGGCACTCCTTCGCGCTCCAAACGCGTGTACCGCGACTACCACTCGTTGAGGTTTAGCTTTTTGATTCGGTGCGCAACCGATTTTAGTAGCCGGGATATCACCTATCCGGCACCAGCGCTGGCCGGTCACCGGATTCATGCGCAAGTACCGTGCATCCTCACCGACCTTTCGAAATTCGTTCGCTGGCAGCATTGACGAATCGTATCAGGATCCCCACCGATGGCCGGCCCAGAATGCCAGGCGTGACGCAAGCATACAAGACACTGGCTCTCTACTATTCCATCAATGAGAAGCGGGCGGCGAGGTCCACGACTCGGACCCACTCCACCACGCCGGACAGGCTCGCGGCCACGACCCGGGGCGTGCTTGCGTCTGGGTTCGTCGCTGTTCGGCGGGACTACGACCGGACGCCCGGCCGGTGCCTTGCTGTCCTCCGGGCGCCCCTTGTTAGCGCCTCCGGCTTTCGTCGTGGCAAGCTAAGTCAGCGCCGCTAGGTTGCCGGCATCCCTCTCGCCTGCGCAAGCAAACGCGAGCCGTCGCGGCGCGTCCTCCAAGTCCGGAAATCGGTAGAGCACTCGGCGCATGTCACCAAGGCTCCACGTCCACCTGCCCGTGCCATTGTACCGACGCTGCCGAAACTACTTCGGTTGCAGTCGCATTACTTGGTATAGTAGAGTGTCTACCTAGTCGCTGTAGGGGCAGGTCGCCACGATCTTCGCATCCGCGATATCGGTACGTTGCGGCTCAGCGGCGTCCGTTGGGCCCATCCGTCGCGCCACCGGTGGCAGGAGCACTCGCCGGTGAGCTTATGTGGGCGACGGTGCCGCTGAACGGCTACCCAGTTGCGGTCGTCGGAAGCGTAACCTCGGCACCGAACACCCTCGCCCCGCCGGGCACCATCCCAACCGCCGCAGTACCCAGCACGGGTGGGATCGGGTGAACCGCTGCTGGAGGAGACGGCCAGAGTCACGAGTGGCGCCCGGCACCGCGCCTTAGGTCAAGCGCGCTTCTACACGCTTCGCACTAAGCGAGCCGACGGCGCTGGTCACAGCCGGTGCCGTGCTTCCGCGATGCCGTCAAGACTGCCCTCCAGGACATTCTGGGTCAGCCGTTTCTGGCTGATGTCGCCCTTCCCGTGGGACATCCGGCAAGTACGTGAGCGAATGTAAGCGCCTTGCCTGGACAATGGGCGGGAACACCCCGCCGGCGAAGATCGGCACGGTCAAAGACGCTGCGAACGACCCCAACCAACGCGGTCCGGGTCGGACCAAGCTCCTGGTGATGTCACGCGAGGTGCATCCCGGGCGCAGCGAAAATTTCGCAGACTACTTCTGTTGGGTTCACCGGAACGCTTCGGGCTGCATCATGGTCCTAGTACTAGTTGCCGCTGCGAAATGGGAGAAGGCCCCAGAGGGGGAACGCCCTTTGGCACGGTTTGCGCGGCAGAAAGCGGCGGGAACGCGTCGCTGGGAGGCCGCGCCATGCTGATCGACCGCTATGACCCGGAAGATGTGTTCGCCCGTGTGCCGGAGCTGGCCGAGCAAACCGACCCGGTGCTGCGCGAGTTGGACGGGCTGCTGGAGGATGACGCCCTTTTCCGGGGAGTGCGGGCGGACCTGGCGCGGCGCCACCCCCGGACCGCGTGCCACGGCCGGCATTCGACGCCGGTAGAAGCGTTACTCCGGCTGCTCGTGGTCCAGCATCTGTACAATCGGAGCTTCCGGGAAACGGAGCGACGCGTCGCCGACCGCCTGGTCTTGCGCTGGTTCTGCCGCGTCTACTTCCGGCGGGTTCCCGATTCCACGACGCTGCTGCGCTGGGCGAACACCCTCCGGCCGGCCACCATGCACGCGCTGCTGGATCGGGTGGTGGAACTGGCCCGGCAAACGAAGGTGACAACAGGTCGGAAACTGCGCCTGGATGGGACCGTGGTGCAGACGACGATCCACCATCCCACCGACAGCAGCCTGCTGGTGGACGGCGTCCGGGTGCTGAGTCGGCTGCTGCGCCGGAGCAAGCCCATCGTCCAGGACCAACTGAGCGGCGTCCGCGACACCTTCCGCACCCGGCTGCGCGGCGTGCGCCGGGGCCTCCAGACGCTGCATCGCCTGGCGCGGCGGCAAGGGGAAGAAGCCGCCGAGGCGCGGGCGGCGGTCTACCGCCAGCTCCTGGCGGCGACCGAGCGCACGGTGGCCCAAGCGCGACGCGTGCGCTCGGCTTTGGGCGATGCGCGGCAACGCGGCGTGGACGGGGCGCACCGGCTCGCCGAGCGGCTCGATCGCTTCGTCCCCTTGGTCAGGGACGTGATTGGCCAGGCACGTCGGCGGGTGCTGGAAGGAGCGCAGGTCCCCTCGGCCGAGAAGGTGGTGAGCCTGTTCGAGCCGCACACCCGCATCCTCCCGCGCCACAAGGGCGGCGCCATGGTGGAGTTCGGCCGGCTGCTGGTGCTCGATGAAGTGGAGGGCGGCATCGTCACTCGCTTCCGCCTGTTGGGCGACCAGACGGCGGAGCGGGGGGAACTCGGCCCCGCATTGGCGCACCATCAGGCCCTGTTCGCCCGCCCGCCGACCTTGGTGGCTGGCGACCGGGGCTGCCATAGCTTGGACAACGAGCGCCTCGCCCGGCAGGCTGGCGTCAAGCATCTTGCGATTCCCCGCTCCGGACGGCTGACGCCGGCCCAGCGGGCGCAGGAACACCGCCCTACCTGGCGCCGACGGTATCGGTTCCGTGCCGGCATCGAGGGGCGGATCAGCAGCCTGCGTCGCGACTACGGCCTGCGGCGCTGCCCGGCGCACGGCACCGCCGGGATGGAACGCTACGTTGGTTGGGGCCTCATTGCGAGCAATCTGCGCCACATCGCCCAGAAGCTCGCCGCCTAACATGAGCAACTCCCGGCACTTCTACAAAATAGATGAGGAACAGAGACGAGAATCCGGGCAGATTTTGGAATTACTAAATCGCAGCAGCAACTAGTACTAGCCAGGTATACCTGAAAGCTGACTGCCGCTGGCGAGATCGCGGTGCGCTGCGGACGAGCTAGCCTTCCCGACGGCATGGTAGGACTCTTGCTGCTCGTCGCCGGAGGGCCGATCCCTGGAACGATACGTGGAGCTGCTGGGCCGCCAGGTCCAGTTCGCCTCCACCGCCTGGGACCGCCTCGTGCTCAGCGGCTACCTCGACCGCCTGCAGCGGCCGGAGAACATCATCTACTTCTTCCGGGAGGTGGTGGGCGTGCCGGCGGTCACGCCGGAGGTCCTGATGAGCCGCACTGCCCCGTATCGGGCCTGGGTGACCGGCTACGCCCAGCAGCACGCGATCCCGCTGCTGCCAGCGCCGAAGGGCCAGCGGAAAGAGGAGGTCGTGGCGCCGTACTACCGAGGCTACCAAGCAGCCGAAGGGGTCGTGTGTCTCTTGACCAGTGTCGAGCAGGGACGGACCTTCGTCTCCTCCACACCCCGGCATCCACCCAGTGGCGGCGACCCGAACTATCGCCTGCTCCATCCCGCCCACAAGCGCTGTCTGCACTACTACTGTTACGTGCTCGACCCGGTCTTCGGCCCCATGCGCCTGCGCGTCGGCGCCTTCCTGCCATTCAACTTGGCCGCGTTCCTCAACGGCCACTCGTTCCTGGCGCAGGAACTGCTCCGCCAGGGCGTGGGCGTCCGCAAGGATGACAACGCCTTCTTGGCGGTGGACGACGTGGCCGCGCTCACGGCGGCCGCCGCCACGCTCACGCCACGGCTGATTGAACAGCGCTGTGCCTCCTGGGTGCAGCAACTCGCCCCCCGCTTCAGCCCGGCCGAACGGTCCGCCTTGCCGCTGCACTACCGCTACAGCCTCGCCCAAGTGGAATTGGCGACGGATGTGATCTTCGCCCGTTCGGCCCCCTTGGAGGCGCTGTTCCAGCGCGCGAGCGAACTGGGTATCCTCTTCGGCGGCGCCGACTACACGACCCACCTCTTCGGGCGGCGGATCACCCGCCGATACAGCGGCAAGCTCCAGACGGTGCTCGACCGCCGCAATGCCGGGCAGCCCATCCTGCGCTGCTACTACCAGACCTCCTTGGTCAAGCAGTACGAGAAGGGCGACCGCCTCCTGCGTACGGAGACCTGCCTGAACAATACCTACGACCTCGGGATCGGCCGCCACCTCGAGCACCTGCCGGAGCTGCGCGAGCGGCTCCAGGCGACGAACTCCCGTTACCTGGACCTCCGGGCCGAACTGCTGGCCAGCAACGTCGATGCCGGCGAGCTCGCGCGGTTGGCACGCCCGCTGACCATCGGGCAGCGCCGCGTGCCGGGACTGCGGTTGGAGGACGACCGGGTGATTCGGTTGCTGGAAGGGCTGCTGCATCCTGGGACGTTCGTGGCGGACTGGACGAGTCGCGAGGTCCACGACCGGCCCCTGCACCGTCACCGGCTCACCGCGGACGAGTACCGCCCGAGCCAGTTCCGCTATGACCTCGGCCAGTTGCGCGCACACGGCCTGGTGGAGCGGCTGGGCGCCACGCGCCGCTACCGCCTGACGCCGCACGGCCTCAAACTGGTCGTCGTACTCGTCAAGTTGCGCACCCGATTGCTCGGCCCCCTGGTCACGCTTGCCGTGAGCGCTCGGCCACCCCGGCCCACCCGCCATCCCAGCAACGTCGAAGCCGCCTTGCGCCAGGTCGATGCTGCGCTCGATCACCTCTGCGACACCCTCGGCCTCCTGCCCGCCGCGTGAACACAATCTGCGCTATCCCCGCAGGAAGAATCTAGAGTTCGATGCCGCCACCGCCAAGCTGGCCATCGTGCTTGATTCGAGCGCAGCGGCGGGAGTGTGCGCGACGAGCCACCGCCGTCTGTCGTGGTGTACGCACTTGCTGTGCTTCCGGTACCCCGCGATCTGGTCGAGATTGCAGCCGAGCCCGTGTCGCGCCGTGTCTTGCGCGGTATACCGGTCTTTCTGCTCCAGCCGCTCACACTCGCTGATCCCGATCGATCGAGCGGCGTTGTCGGCTTCCGTGCTCACGAGCCTGCCTTACGACACCTCCTCAGCCAGCTGGTGCGCGGTAACCTCGGCGCTCGCCTCATCGAGCACTCGAACATCATCACCGGAGGTCGGAGCATTGCTCGCCCTCTCTTGGGGAACGCCGCCCTCGATCCACAGCGCGGCGATCGCCTCCACACACTTGCTAATCCGCTGCCGCCCCAGCCCCGAGATGGCTTCGCTCGTGAGCACCTGCATAAGGTCCAAACGGTGGCGCAGGTTCGGCCCGGTCGCGGTAGACAAAGGGCAGGTAGCCGGCCGTCCAGAGCAGCCGGTCGCGCTCCACCGGCGTCACGTCCAGCACCCGGGCGAGCGCCATGATCACCTCCCGCGACGGCGCGCTGCGCTCCCCGCGCTCCAGACGGTTGATGTAGCTCGCGTCCACCCCAGCCGCGAGGCCCCGGGCATTCTGCGACATCCCCACGGCCAGGCGCAGGCAGGAGAGCAGCTCGCCGAAGCTGGTGGTCGGGCCAGCGATGTCGCGCTCGTCTTCCGCGCCGCGACCGGGCTCCTTGGATTGCGCCAGCCCACCAGCGCAGCGCGTTGCCACGTCCTCGGACATCCATTTGGGCACGTTTCTTCCCTTTCTCAGTCGCGATTGGTCGCGGCGCCAGGCCGTCGAGCAGCCCGCGGTACTCGCCATCAAGCGCTAGCCATGCCGCGTCGGCACCGAACCGCTTTGGCGCCAGCACCTCGGTCGTGGCGAAGAGGTAGCGCCCCCAGCTTCCCTCCGTCACCTCCTGACGACCGGCCTTCCAGAGCGAGCGCAGCCGGTCCCACGACTCCGTGACCACGAGGAAGCTGCCGTCGGGACGGCCTCGGTCCAGTGCGAACTGGCCGCTGACGAGATAGCGCTCCCAGGTGCGCAGCTTGCGCCAGAAGCGCTCCCCCGATAGAGTGGCGCGTTCGATCTCAAGGGCGCAGCCGCGCACGGACTCGTCCGCGTACTCTAGGTCGGCGTTTCCGTCGGGGAGAACGCGCAGCGTCTCGCCCCTCCCCGGGTCGCCGACGCGGAGGCCGGCCGCCCGCCAGACGCGCTCGGGGATCCAGGAGCACGAGCCTAACCGCCCCATCCGCACCAGCCGCTGCATGAGAGCCCACAGCATCGCTACGGTCAGCTCGTGTCGCACGAAGTAGACGTCCGGCTCGTAGGCATGCCGTCTGGCCGGTGTCACGATGGGCAAGTGCCGGTGAGCAGGCCCAGGCGTTGGGCGCCTTCGCGGCGCAGCTCCGCCGCATCGAAGAGATGCTGCGTCAGAAGCGCGCTTGACAGGTGGACCTCGGTGACGACGTCCGCGTCACCATCGCGGCGGTGCAACTGGCGGGACTGCCCGCTATCGGCGTCCTGAAGGTGGCCGACGCCACCAAGGCGATCGCTGACCGGGCGAACTGGTGGGCCGGTGAGCGGCACTGGGTGCGCGAAGACAAGCTGCCCCGCTGCGGCTGGATGCCAGTGGGCGTGCGCCCGAGTGACCGCTCGGTCGCTCCTGCTCCAGAGCAGGAAGCGGAGCGCCTCCGGCTGGAAGCTAAGCGGGCGGAAGTGCGAGCACGCAGGCAAGACGGGGTTTTGGCAGAGCGGTAGGGATCCTGACGCGGAGCGTACAAGGCGGGAGCCGTGGTGAGCGACACGCAAACTGGAACTGTCGTTACGTGCAGAACCGCCACCTGACCTCCGGGTTCCTCGGTTCCGGTACCCTTACACAGAAAAGGACTTGGCCGAGGGCAACGGAAGCGCCGGCACGCCTGACAGGCAGCCCGGTCGCGGAGACGGACCTGCTCACGCACGATCTGGTTCTGACAGAAATCGTCGGCCGGCTGGTCGCGGTGTTCCAGCCCGAGCGCGTCTACCTGTTCGTGTCGTTGGCGCGCGGTGACGCCGGCCCGGACAGCGCCTACGACATGGTGGTGGTCGTACCCGATGACGCGCCGACGGAACGGAGGCGAAGCCGCCTGGCCCACGAGGTGCTGAGCGGCACAGGCGTCGCCGTGGACGAGCTGGTATGCACCCATTCCTACTTCGATGCGCGGCGACCTCTCAAGGCGTGGTTGCCCGGGACTATCCTTCGGGAAGGGAGGCTCCTGAATGCCACATGACCCGACTCGTGTCGAGGACACGCGAGCCGTGCTCGCCAAGGCTTGGAGGGACCTTCGCGCCGCCGACCATCTGCCTCGTGCTGCCCCACTGCTTCCCGGCGATCTCACCTTCCATAGCCAACAGGTAGCGGCGAGGGTATTGAAAGCATTTCTTGCCTGGCACGATGAGCCGTTTCGCAAGTCGCATAACCTTGAAGAGGTGGTTGCGCCTGACTTTGCCCTTCGACGCGACGTTGCAACTGCCGGCGGATCGTGCGGGTGGGCTCACCGGGTATGCCTGGAAGTTCCGCTATCCCGGCGAGGCCGAGGAGCCTCGGCTGCCCGAGGCGGAGGCCGCGCTGGCGCTCGACCGCAAGGTCTACGAGGAGATCCTTGCTTGCCTGCCGGCGCAAGCACGACCGTGATCGATCGTGCGGAGTCATACCCTTTCCGCCACGTGCTGACGTAAACTTGCTGGGCGAGAGGGGGCCATGGCGGGGCGGCGCGGGTGGTCGGCACCGACTGCCGCACGGTGCGGCGCTGGGTCGCCCGCTAGCGAACCGGCGGCGTGGCTCTCGACCGACCAGGAGCGGGCGCTCGCCGCGGCGGGGCCGGCGGCGAGCTGCACACGGCGAAAGAGGCCGTGGCCTTGGTGGCCAAGCATTGCGGCGTGCGCTGCCGCCCCAAGGGGAGGTACGGCGTCTTCGCCCGGCTGAGCATCCCAGTCAAGGCCCCCGTCCTCAGACGGCCAAGGCCAGCGAGGAGGCGCAGACCGCCCGGAAGGTGGGGCTCCGAACCAGCGCTCCGTACTGCCGGTCTGAGCCGGTGGGCCACCATCGGCGCGACGGACGAGATGCGAGTGGGGGTGCGTGGGCAGACGCGGCGTGTCTCGGCGCCGCGCGGCGTGAAGGTGCGCCAGCCCATCCAGTTGGTCTACGAGCGGCGCTCTCGCGCGCTGGCGGCGGCTCCGGTGCGCGGCGGGCGCCAGTGGGCCTGGGCACCTCGGATGCGGCAGGACGCGCTCGCGCCGGCCACCGCCGCCTGGGAGTTGGACGCCATCGCCCGGGATCGCGCCACCGGCCACCGGGGCACGGTCGCCCGGGCGCGCCATCGAAGGCCGCGTCCACCCCTCCCTCGATGCCAAACAGGCCGCCGTCGACCACGAACGGCGCGCTCGCCGCCCACCCCGAGCGTGTTCGTCAACTCCGCAGCTACCCTTGGTCCCGCGCCGCCGTCGACGACCTACCGGCCGGTGATGAACCACGACAGCTTTAGATGGAATCGGTACAATGATCCTGGCCGAACAGCTGCGATCCGTCATCCGTGGCGTGCTGAATAGCTACCAAGGGCCTAGCTAGCCTGGTGTGACCTGCACGGCCACTGATGACTGCTGCTGGAGCGTTGGAGCGACAACTACATGCTGTGCCCGTGCGGAGCCGAGGCTGTACGGTGGGGCTGGCTTGCCACCACGCCAGCGGACACGATCACGCAATGGTACCCGCCGGACGGTGCCGAAGTGGCGGTTGCGACCAGTGGGAATCTAAAGGGTCGCAGCCGCGATACGACCGTCTCGCGTGCGATCTCCCAGCCGCTACCCGACCGCCATGTTGACCGCCATCCCTTCCGACATCCGGCCCGTTGTCGCATCGATTTGCCGGCGTTTCGCGGTAATCCCCAGAGGAAGTCGACTTGGCGCCACACCGTCCGACAGTGCAGCCCCTGACTTTTAATCAGGGTGTCCAGGGTTCGAATCCCTGTGCCCCCACCCGCACCCCTTCTACCAGAGGGGACTTGACACCCCGTGTCAACTCAACTGAGAATGCTACCGGGGAGGCCGATGTGGCGACGTTTCCCCAAGAGATAATGCTACCGGAGCGCGGGTCGCCTCCTTTCTGCTGGTGGGGCCGCTGGCCCTCGACGTGTTGAGACGGGGCGGCTCGCCGCGCCGCCCCGTGGCCGGCGGCGCGGCGAGCCGACGGCTGCCAACCCGATAGCGGCGATGGCTGCTGCCGCCATGGGTGAGTCCACAAGCGCGGGATCGCCCGGTAGATGTCCTGGCGCAGGCGGCGCGGGTTGGTGGCCTGGTGCAGCTCCGCCAGCCGGGCCTGCTCGCCTTCCTCCAGGGGGCCCGTGGCGAGCAGCCGTTGCTATGGCGTCTGGGCGGCGTCCCAGTGCCGTTTCAGCCGCCCGCGTCCGCCCGCGGCGTGCGGCAGCACCTCCTTCCCGATCAGATGCAGGACCGGCTGGAACAAGTTGTAGTAGAGCCACAACTGGTCGTAGAGGTCGTTGAGGCGCGCCGCCTGCTCCGGGGTGTCCAGCCGCGCGTGGCCCACGTAGGCGCGGACCAAGCTGTCGTTCTTCTGCTCCACGAAGCGATTGTCGTTCTTGTGGTAGGGCCGGCTCCGGCTGAGTCGGACGCCAGCGATGGCCTCCCCGAAGAAGCGGATCAGGTGGTGATTGAGGAACTCGCTGCCGTTGTCGGTGTGCAACTGGCGGATCGGGAAGGGACAGCGCGCCAAGATCGCCACGAACCCCGCCTCCATCGCCCGCTGGCCCCGCCCCAGGATCGCTGTCCGCTCGCTCCAGCCCGTGGCCACGTCGACCGACTGCAGCGTGTGGACGTAGTCGCCACTCGCCGCGGTGCCGCTGTGATGCACCAGGTCGACCTCACCGTGTCCCGGCTCGGCCAGGTCCCAAGCCAGCCGCCCCATCGGCAGCGTCCGCGCCACCTGGTTGGCAGTTTCCGGCCCCTTGCGCGGCAGCCGCGGCGTGTCCTGCCGGAACGTCGTCAGCAGCCGCTGCACCGTCGCGCGGCTGATCTGGCCGAGTTGCTCGCGCCGCTCCGGGGTCAGGCGCAGCTCGCCAAACCGCGCCAGGTGCTCGGCCGTCGGCAGCAACGCGGGCGTCAGCCGTTCGGCACAGACGTAGTCCAGGCTCTCCCACACCACCCGCGCCACGTCTCACGCCGCCGCGCCGTAGGTCGCCCCCCGCGAGCGCCGCCGCGGTCGCCGGATCAGTCCGCCCGGCGCCAGCAGGCGCACCAGATGCTTGCGGTGCAACCCCGTCACCACGCCCATCTCCGTCAGGAGCACGCTCCGCCCCGCCCGGTCCGCTGCCCGGTAGCGCTTCAGCATCTGCCCCAGGTACTTGCGTCGCTCGTCAATCGTCATCTCCTCGTCGGCCCGCATCGCCCCCTCGGTAACATTTCCAAATGAGGGAACTGTAGTCCGCCCAGGAGCATTCTAGGTGAGTGAATACGCACCCTAATCGCCCCGGCGTCGGCCTGGTATAATGACCACAGCGCTCTTTCACACCCTAATTGGACCGATTGGACCGATTTTCCGTCGCATCTCGGAACCTGTGAATAGGAATGAGACACGGCGCGGACGATATTCGTGAGTCACCTCGCTTTCTTTTGAGGGGGGTGGCGGGTTGATCCAGGCAGCAGTGGGCAGCGGGGGCGGCTGGGGGACGTGGCGAACGAACCGTTCCGGGTGGGCGTCAGAGGCGGCCTGGAGGACCAGCTGCCGGTCGGCGTGGAGCGCGGCGGCCTGACCAGAGTGGACCGCCTCCGGGGTGAAGTAGCCGATGCCGCTGTGGCGATGGTCCGTGTTGTACCAGGCAAAGAACCTGCGACAGAAGGCGCGGGCGTCTTCCACGCTGCCAAAGCGAGCCGGGAAGGTGGACTGGTACTTGAGCGTCTTGAACTGGGCTTCCGGGAACGGGTTGTCATTGGACGTAGGTGGCCGGCTGTGGCTCCGGGCGACGCCCAAGTCGGCCAAAAGCCAGGCGACCGGCTTCGCGATCATGGCGTCGCCGCGATCCGCGTGGAGGGTGAGTTGCCCGGGCGGAACCTCCTGCTTGGCGGTGGCCTCGGCGATGAGGGTTTCGGCCAGGGCGGCGTGCTCCCGCTCGGCGAGCAGCCAACCGGTGACGTAGCGACTGGAGCTGTCCAGCAGCACGTACAAGCAGTAATAGGACCAGGCCGCCGGCCCCAGCAGCTTGGTGCTGTCCCAGCTCCCGACCTGATTGGGGGCGGTGGCGAGCAACTCGGGTTTGGCGTAGGCGGGATGGGCCGACTGCCGGCGGCGTTCCCCGGCCTCGCCGGCGGCTTCCAGCAGGCGGTACATCGTGCGCTCGGACGCGAGGTAGGTCCCTTCATCGAGGAGGGTGGCGTACACCTCGGCGGGCGCCGTATCCACAAAGCGCGAGCAGTGCAGCGTGGCCAGGACTCGTTCCCGCTCAGGCGGGGCGAGGCGCGGGAATGCAGGGTCTTTCCAGTAGCGTCGGGTTGCTTGCATGCGGGCCGAGCGATGGCCCCGCGACGGTACTAGCTGGCGCGGGCGAGCCCCAGCGCCTCGCCCGCCGGCGCCACGCCAATCTGTGGCGCGAGGGTGGCCGCCGCCTGCATCAGCAGCTCCGCGTCTCACTCTATATTGACAGAAAGGGATTCGGCGGAGATGGGAACAAACCATGGCTAGATTTGAGCCTGTTTCCCGGGGAATAGCCTACCACCCGCAAGTGTTCCTGTGCAGGGCTTGGCTCCCCCTGCTTCTGCTCGTGTCGTTACTTGCCGAGGCCGCACGGCCTATGGCCGCGCAAGCGCACAATGGAACGACTGTGGTCACGCCGGTGATTGCCACGGTACCTGCAATCACCGGCCCATGTGATACTGTGCAAACCGGCGATTTCGCTCACAGCACCACCGTCACAATTGACCAAAATATCAACGTCTATGTTGAGCGCACCGATAGCGATCTCTACCTCTGCTTCTACGGCATCGATGAGCGACCTCTCGGCGATATCCCACCCTCCGCCGCTGATAATGCCATAGCATACATTGATCCTGTCCATAGAGCCGGAGCAAGCGATGTCTTCAGTACTCAGGACTTTCGGGTGATCGCTCGGCCGTCGGGTCAGTCGACGGTCCTTGGCAGTGCCTCGCCCGGGAGTCTTTATCTGGCATGTAATCCGTTTACCGGCGGCTGTGGGCCCGTTCTCTCCTATGCTGGTTCAGGTCTACCATCCCCAGATTGGAGCGTCAGTGGAGGGAGCGAAACCGCCCTTTCGGAATTCAGCCAGGTATGGACTGCGGAAATCCGGATTAGTAAGCCTTTACTCGGCGGTAATTGGGATCATACAATCGGCTTCATGCTGCAATATCATGCTGGGAGCTACGGCTCCGGACTAACTCGGGCAGCATTTTGGCCACCCCAAGCTCGTCCCACACAGCCGGACACGTGGGCGGACTTGAACCTCAACGGCGGCCTCCAGCCTTTTATCACTCGCGTGGTGCCAACGATCGTAAAGACGCCTCAAGCGCTTCGTCCCGGCACGACAGTCTATCTCAACGGCTTCAATTTGTGCGCGAACAATCCGAAGGTGCAATTCGGGTTTGTGGGCGGGGCCGTCTCCGACGATGCCCTGGCGACGCCCACGGCATGCGCAGCAGACGGCTCCTCCCTGCAAGTCACAGTGCCACGTTTGGCCGTCAGCGGACCGGTGAGTTTGATACAAACAACTGGGGTTCGCTATAGGGCAGTCTCCACCGACACGCTAACTGTTCAAAGCTACCGTAACACGAATGGCTTCGCCTTCCAGAACAATGGGCAAACCAGCGATAGCTTCAATCTTAGTGACTATGCGGACGTCTTTGGTAGTGACAAGTTTTTCTTGAGGGTTAATCCGTGCTGGCCTTGGTTTGACTGCTCATTCCCAACTCCGATTCCCGATCCAATATCTTATCTTTATTTTTATGCAACCAGTCAAATGCTCGACAATCTCGGTGACTGCTTCGGATTCATATTGGCAAGCGAACGGATGATCAATGGTAACGAGGCTCTTAGCAACTTTAGCCCTGGGAACGCTACGACAATATGGCAACTGGACGGTCCGACTGCGCCTTCCGACTCGCTGCATCACTATATCAAACTTCAACACCTTTATCAGTTAAGCTCCCAATACATAAAGGCGTATGTAAGCGGTGGCCTGGATCATCTCTCTGCGGGTGGTAGCGCGAGGATTTACGATCAGGTGCATACTGCTCTCTCGCAAAATCCGCCGCAGTATCCGCTCATAGCTATCAGTCCCGGAGGAACCAGTGGACATCAAGTCGTTGCGTACGACTTAGAGATGAACGACACAAGTGGAGCAGGGCTCGACTATTATATATATGTTTACGACCCAAATCAGCCTTTCACAGCATCCGAGTTTAATGACCTGGACCTTCATAGATCCAATGAGGTAACTAGTGGTCGAATACACGTCTCCGGTGATAACTGGTCGTACTCTGCATCAGCGACAAACTGGAATGACGGAATCGAGAGGCTTGTACCAGTAGCATACAGCGTGCTACCCAAAGGACAAGCAAGCATGCCGGGCCTAGATGCAACGACGAGCGGATTCTTCGTAATATTCGGCAACGCTAAGATCAGCCAGGTCAGCAATCAAGCTGGTAACACACTGTATAAAGCGGACGGAACCATCAACACCGACCCAAGCACGCGTTTGCCGGATGCCTTTATTTATCCCGACATGGCCGGAACTGCGACCACGAATGCTGTTGTCTTGGAGTCGCCTGGTATCTATCGACAAACCGTCACAGGAACGGGGTCTGGGACGTACAGCAATACGATGTTCAGTCCGGGGCTTGTGGCACAGGTGACAAATGTGGCATCTAGCCCGTCAATCAGCGATCTGCTCACGATCAATCCAGCGGCCTCGCAGTTCCAATTCGAATCAGGGGCAGCATCCAAAGAGATCACGGTTGAACTCATCGGACGTGCGACAGATGGTTCGGCGCGCACAGCGACTGTTACTACAACTGGTATCCAGGGCGGCGCGGACGCACTGTCTTTTGACAACGATCGAAGCAGCGTCGTGTACCAGCACAAGGGCACGATGACCAGCTTCGCCCTATCGTTGAGTTGGGTCGGTACAAATGGTACACCGGCTACATACCGTAGCGGGACTCGGGTTGCGAATGCGGGCGACGTCATCTCTTTCACGCCCGGCGACTGGTCCGATCTGCTGACCAGTACCATACAGGTCTCGACGGTCCGGAGCGATGGCACGCGCCAGGTGGACACGGTAAGCCAGACCCCTCCGGTACGGCTAACCGGAGCCAGCGAGGTACCGGCGTCTGGTGAGGTCTCGTTTGTGGTCACTGCGACCGCATCTGGTGCTGCTCCCCTTGCAAGCATTCAGGCTTCCAGCGCTCCGGATGGACCGTGGCAAACGGTGACGCCCCTGACTGGCCGGGGGCCCACGATGGAAACGGCTACATTTAGTATCACGGACACGCGTTACGGCGGGTCGACGGCATCCGGCAAACGGATCGTGTACGTTCGCGTCATGGACCGCAGCGGCGACAATATTATCGTTGCGCGGCTGAATGTGACCTACCCAGGGACTTCGTCTGCGGCGACTGATGTTAGGTACTTTCCGCAGACGGGGTTCCGCATCAGTGACGATGTGATCTGGGACTACTTCAGCCATCGAGGCGCGTTGGCGAGCTTCGGCTATCCGACAAGCCGAACGTTTACACTGCAGGGCTTCAAGGTCCAATTCTTTCAGCGGCGCGTGGTCCAGCTTGATCAGAATGGCAATGCGCGTCTGCTAAACTTGCTCGATCCCGGCCTAATGCCGTATACAAGCTTCAACGGCAGCACGTTTCCCGGAGTTGATAGCGCCTTGGTGGCGACGGCTCCCGTGCCGACGAGCCAGCCGGCGATCCTGGCTTGGGTTCGGGAGCACGCGCCCGATACCGCAGCCGACATCCCTGTCGGATTCTCAACTACCTTCCAAGGGACCGTTTCCGCGGAGGCAGCGTTCCCCAGTGGGGGTGATGCCGGTTTGTTGCCGGGCCTCGACCTCGAGATGTGGGGTATCCCGACGAATGCGCCTACAATAGATCCAAACAACCATAACTTCGTCTATTTGCGGTGGCAGCGCGGCATTATGCACTATGATGCCGGCTGTCACTGCACCCAGGGTGTTTTGCTCGCCGACTATTTCAAAGCAATCATTACGGGGCAGAACCTTCCGCCCGATCTCGCCCAAGAGGCGGCAACGAGTCCGTTCCTCAATCAGTACGACTCCAGCGCGCCGCACTGGGTTCATAACTCGAGTCTGCTGCCCAACACTGACCTGACCGATGCCTTTACGCCGGAGAGCCCCGGGGGCCGGTAGAGGCAATACCGGTCGTCAAGAGGCGTGCGGCGCATTCGCCTTCCTGACAAAACCGGGGCCCGCTCACTTCGCTTTACGATGTGAGAACACCACGACTTGGCAGAGTTCCTTCCCTCGCTCCTTTTCGTGACACCATCCGAATTGAAGCCTCACCATTGTCGAGGTCTGAACCATCTTGGTCTCTCTCGTCCATTGCGAGGCAATCTACATCCCTCCGTTGCACTTGGAACTCTGCTCGCAGGCCGCGTGGGTCGGCGTCTGCTCCGTCGGCCAGCGGCTTCCCAGCACCACGCGACAGAACGTCACCGCTTGGCGGTGTGACGTGGTGTGAAGCTCCGGATCACGGGCCGGGTGGCTGATGATGAGCACTCTGTGCCCACCGTTCGCCTCGTTTTAGCCCAGTCACCCCGCAGGCAGCAATGACAAGCGACACTGCTGGGATCCCCGCCCGACCGGCCCGGTGGGGCCGTCAGGCCGCCAGGCCCGGGCAGGCATCCACTCGACTACCCGCTCCTAGCCGCTCGATCATGTGGTCGGCGGCGCGCAGCACGGCGTCCAGCTCGCGCTCCAGGTCCGCCAACGTCAGCGCGCCCCAGCTCTCTAGGTAGCTGGCGGCGTACGGGTGCGGAAAGCCGAAATGCCGGCTGACGACGTAGGCGACCGACTCCGCCTGCGCTTCCTTGCGCTCGCGGGCGAGTGCCTTTGACTCCCCTTGGTGCGGCACTTCGCGTGCCCACTCGTGGAGCATAATCAGGACGCGGTTGTGGCTGTCCGCCCCCCGGCGCACGGCGATACGTCCGCCGGCGCTCCAGCCCTCGGCGATGCCGAGGTCGTCGCGCTCCTCGACGCGGATGCCCTCCGTCTCAATGGCAGCCTGCACGGCGTCGGCAAGTTCCCGCTGGTCGTCCGGCAAGGCGGCGCGGTGAACGGGCAGAGCGGGCGGCTCGTTCAACTGGCTGGCGTCGAAAACCGACACGGCGACGAACGCGACATGCTGCTCCTCCGCGCCGTCGTCGGCGGTGATCATATACGGACGAGGGGCGAGGATGCGGATGCCGCGCGCTCCCTTGCGCACCTGATAGCCCAGCTTCTGCCAGGTTCGGTAGCTGGCGATGTAGATTGCCTGCGGGCACTGCTGGGCGATAAGCGCCTGGTTGCGGAGCGAGTGGCGGTGGAAGCTGGCGGCGAAATCGAGCGCTGCTTGCAGGCGGTCGCTCTTGCCGGCGGCGAGTTCGTCGGCCAGGGCTCGCAAGCCCTCGCGCACGCTCTGGAGCAAGTTGGCGGTGGACTCGGACATCATAGTTGCCTTTCACCTGAGCCAGTGGCGACAAACGCGAGCGCGGGACTTCGGGCAGCCGCCGGGGCGGTCGGCGGCAGGGTCTCGGATGCGGCGCGCGGCTTCGCGTACACTGCCTGCGGAGCGGAGGGCGGTATGGGACGGGGCACGGCGCTCGCCGGGGTCGGGGGGATCGCCTTCGGCGTCCTGACCGTCGTCGGCCACCTGGTGACGAACGCGCCGGGGGGACCTACCTGGCATCGGATGCCGCAGCCTACGTGGCGCGCGAGCACCTGGAGGCGGTCGTCGTCGGCCGATATCTCGAAGTGCTCGGCCTGGTCGGGCTGCTCTGCCTGCTGGCGCACCTGCGCCAGGCGCTGGACGCCGCGTCCGGTGACCGACGCGCGGCCACCGTCTTCTGGGCAACCGGGCTGCCCGCGGCGGCCACGCTGGCGGCGGGCGGGGTACACACGACCAAGCACTAAGCGCACACGTCGCTTGGACCTTGGGGCCGGGAAGCCGGAGAGCGAGCACGGCGCGTCCCCAGATCGGCTCCCCCTTGCCCGGCCCTTCCCGAACGCGAACCCCGAGGTTGTAATGCGCAGTCTCTGAACCTCCCGCATGGTACCAGCCAAGGGGAATAACGCGGGTACGCGGCGTGCCGGAGCGGGCCGGGCAGGGCTCCATGCCGAGCGCGAGCATCGTGCACAGCCAGGCCGCCAGAACTACGGAGACGGGCCGAGAACAGGACAGTGCCCACCGGACCCCTGCGGGGGTGCGTGACGAGTTCGCCCGGATTGTCAAGATGTGGGCGGATCGCGGCTGTACCGGAACCTGGTAGCTTATGCCACAAGAGCCGCGTGTGTGCATATCTAGTACTTTCTGGCTAGCATGCTCTCGCGGGCTTTGGGTACGTGCCTCGCTGGCCGTAAACTCGATGCAGGTAGCTTCTTTTGGTTTCCAGTCACGATCTCTGCTCGATTCTACCGAGGAGTAGGGCTGGGATTATGGGTCAGGTCGCCATGTAGTCGCTGGAAATACATGCGGTGCATCGCGAAGCGCCTGTCAGCTAATGGCGGCACAAGTAACGGCCCTTGAATAGAGGAACTTCGCCATTGTCTGCTATTCTTCTGGGTGCACGCTTGCTATTGTCAGCGGTGTTTGTCGTCGCAGGCATCACGAAACTCGCGGACTCGCCAGGGTCTCGCCAGGCACTCCGTGACTTCGGGGTGCCGCGGCCGTTCACTGGCCCCGTCGCCATCCTGCTCCCAGTGGCAGAGCTCGGCATCGCCGCCGCGCTTATCCCCGTACCGTTGGCGTGGTGGGGAGCCATCGGCGCGCTAGTGTTACTCATACTCTTCATCGTCGGGATCAGCGTCAACCTTGCGCGCGGACGACGGCCAGATTGCCACTGTTTTGGTCACATCGCTTCTTCGCCGGTCGGCTGGACGACACTCATCCGCAACGTTGGGCTCGCCTGCCTGGCTGGCCTCGTCATCGCGCAGGGAGGCACCGACCCCGGTTGGAGCGCCGTCGGTTGGTTGACGGGCCTGACGCTTGTTCAATATGCCGGCCTGCTCATTGCAGTCCTGGTCGTTGCACTGCTTGCTGTGGAAAGTTGGTTCCTGTTGCAGCTGTTCAGCCAGCAGGGGCGCTTCCTTTTGCGCCTCGATGCGATAGAGACACGGCTTGCGTCCGGTAGCGGCGCGCATGATCCGGCAGGAAGACACCCGGCCGCCAATCAGGGCCTGCCTATAGGGGTGCCCGCACCGTCATTTCGGCTTTCTGGTATTCATCGGGAAGTGCTGACACTCGAGGCGCTGCGTGCTGTCGGCAAGCCGGTCCTCTTGCTCTTTTCCGATCCCGACTGCGGCCCGTGTACGGAGCTGCTGCCAGAGTTCGGCCGCTGGCAGCGTGAGCACAGCGCGGCCGTGACTTTTGCACTTATCAGCCGAGGAGCGATCGAAGCTAACCAGCGGAAGTGTGTGGAGCATGGAATCTTAACTGCACTGATCCAGGACGACCGCGAAGTCGCCCTAGCCTACAAAGCTCCGGGAACCCCGATGGCCGTGGTCGTTGCTGCGGACGGGACGATCGGTAGCCCCTTAGCAGCCGGCTCCGATGCGATCCGAGCCCTTCTCGCAACTGCGGTAGGTGCGCGCGGCACATTGCCTGCGCCCGAGCAACTCCGTCAAGCCCTTCCGGCTACGAACGGACGCTGCGAGAATTGCGGCAGGGGTGTTCCCCCGCCGTCATTGCCCCCCGCCGGACTCGAAGTTGGTGAAACGGCCCCAGCATTTGCCCTTCCGGACCTGTCGGGCACGACCGTTGACTCGATCACCATTCGAGGAAGAAATACTCTCTTGCTCTTCTGGAACCCGAGCTGCAGCTTCTGTCAGCGTATGCTCCCCGATCTTCGAGCGTGGGAAGCGGATCCCCCCCGTGGCGCACCGGACTTGCTCGTGATCTCCAGCGGCGATATTGACGCGAACCGGGCGCTTGGTTTGAGATCACCGGTATTGCTTGATCAAGGCTTTCAGGCGGGATCCGCTTATGGTGCCAGCGGCACGCCATCGGCGGTACTCATTGACCGCGCTGGCCGGATTGCGTCGAAGGTCACGATCGGGGCACCTGACGTGCTTTCGCTAGCCCGCCGAGAATGAGGCCTTGCCTCCATTGAAACAGCAGGGAGAGATGTGAGGAGAGCTTCAGGCGTGAGTCAAACGTCCGATGTGCGTCGAACGATTGAGTTGGAGGTCGTCGGCACCGTGGCACAATTGCCACAAGAACGGCTGCCGGGGCCTGCATGGTCCTCGGGCGGGCAAGGATGATACTGGACGCCATTCAGCTTCCCACGATCTCGCCAGGTCGTCTACATCCTGCGATAGAGTTCGCTTTCGTGAGATATTAGGGGAGTCGCGCAAGAGGTCGCCTATCTAAGCTCGCTTAGACCTGGGGAGTATCGATGAACGCTAACCATTTCGATAACCTGACCCGGCTCTTTGCGACTACCTCCCGGCGACAAATCCTCAAAATGGCCATCGGGACTGCGATTGGCGGTTGGTTTGGCTTTAGAGCTGGTAAGGGATCCACCTTTCAAGTGCACGCTGCGACCCCTTCAGACAAGCCGTGTGACTGCTATCTTGGCGGCACTTGTCCGCAGCCTTCGGTACCCTGGTCGTGCGCCATACAAACGTTCCCTTCCCAGGGAACGCACTTCAAAGGTGCACCCGTCCTAGCAGACGTCCAGTTTTTCCCAGCGCTGCATCAACTTGATGCCTGCGCTGCGGCTAACAACGTGGATATGGTCGTGACCAACTCCTTTCGCACGTGCCAACAGCAGCAGCAGATTAGCGCCGAAGTGGAGTTCAGCGATCATTTGGCTGGTCATGCCATTGATGTGACGTTCACGTATTTCGACGACCAGAACCAGCCCCAGACCTGCGGCTGGGATCCTTCGCCGCACATAGCTGCCACCGACTCGCATTCGCCATGCCTCGCCAAAGGCAAGGTACTGCCGCCATCGATCCAAGCTGTTCTCGACTGCGTCAACTCCAAAGGAAAGAGCCTCGGTCTTCGATGGGGTGGTGATAGCACAACAATACCTTACGATCCGGTCCACTTTGACGATAGCTTGTACAAGCGCGACAACAGCAGGTGGAAGGTACGGTTTGACGCTGCGCAGACATCGGTGTACCCTTGCCCGCCGGGGACAAGCTGCAGTGGCGGACTGTGTGGCTGCAGCATCGGGCAGATCGCTTGTAACGGCGTCTGTTGTGATGCAGGTAAGACCTGCTGCAACGGGGTCTGTTGTGATGCAGACCAGACCTGTTGCAACGAAGTTTGCTGCGATGCGGGTCACGAATGTTGCGACGGGGTATGTACGAACACAGGCACCAATTGGGCACACTGTGGCTTTTGCAGCCGCCAATGTGGTCTTGGAGAGGTATGTATCGATGGTACATGCGGCGAAAGGCCACAAGAGACCGCTTGTCTGGGTGGTCAACACCCATGCTTGGCCTGCCACGTCGTTGATTTTGCGATGCAATGCGTCACAAGGTGCGTTGATCAGTCCTTGAGGCAACAAAACTGCGTCTTTTGTGGCGAGCATTGTGGCGATTTAACCTGTTGCCATGACGGTTGTTTCAACCTTCAGACAGATTATGCGAACTGCGGCCACTGTGGCTACACCTGCATTGGCGGCCAGTTCTGTGCACAGGGAAACTGCGTCTGCGCAACAGGCCAGACATTCTGCAACCAGTTATGCGTCGATCTGCTGACTGATGTTGAGAACTGTGGCAGTTGTTCGACCGCTTGCACCGAGTCGGAGGACTGCTGCCACGGTCTATGCACTGATTATCTAATCGACGACAATAACTGCGGCCATTGTGGTCACGCCTGTATTGATGGTCATTGCGACAAGGGCAAGTGCATTTGCCCAACTGGAAAGAGCCTCTGCCCCATCGGACCGAACGATCAGTGCTTTGATCTTCAGATTAGTGACCAACATTGCGGTCAGTGTGCGGGTCCCTGTCCTGCTGGTCAGCACTGCTGCCACGGCGTATGCCGCGACTATCAGACCGACGATCAACATTGTGGCGCCTGCGATAACCACGTCTGTCCCACAGGGCAGCACTGCTGTCACGGCGTATGTACTGACTATCAGACTAATGATAATCACTGCGGCTGCTGTGGCCGCTCCTGTAGTAACGGCGGGCACTGTCAGAGTGGCAATTGTGTCTGTCCAAGCAATCTCCCAAACGTTTGCCCTGCCGACCAGACTGTCTGTCAGGATGTTATAGAACAGTGCGTCAATTTCTCGAACGACAAGATGAATTGCAATGGGTGTGGGGTTGTTTGCGGCGATGGCATGATTTGCTTGTCCTCGCAGTGCCAGTGCCCGACCGGCATGAAAGACTGCGGTGGCAGGTGTATTCCAGTGGGAACTTGCTGCACGAACTCCGACTGCGGCTATAAGGTCTGTCCAAGCCCGGGTAGCACCTGCCAGTGCTCCCCCGGTACCAAGGACTGCGGCAGCTCCTGCCGGGCCTGCTGCACGAATTCCGACTGCGGCTATAAGCTGTGCCAAAACGGTACCTGCCAATGCCCATCTGGCACCAAGGATTGCGGGGGTAGGTGCGGAGCTTGCTGCACAAATACGGATTGCAGCGGCAACAAGACTTGTCAAAACGGGACATGTCTTTGCCCTCCTAGCCAAGTCTGTAACGGATCCTGCTGTCATGCAGGCTATGGCTGTTACCAGGGGGCATGCAGCAACAAGCAACACGCAGTCTTTTCAATGTTTCTCTATCCCAATCCGCCATGGGAGGGACTGCTACCCTACATAGGTACCTTCGGTCAGTTTATAAGTAACGGGACGTTAGACGGACTAACGAATCCAACTCAGAATGTCTTTTCCATCCAAGTGGCTGGTCCCACTGGTGGGAGTGTCTTTCTGGGCCCGGGCGCGAGTACTACCGCTCAGAACATCCAACAGCTCTACGGGGCAATGCATCCGTCCCTACCAGTCCAAATTACTGCCTACATTTATAACGGGGCATCCGCGCCCTCTAGCATATGGATCACGGTTAGCTACTCATACTGAATTGAGGGGCAAATGCGACAGAGGCCGAGGCTACATTCGGACATCTTCGATTCCTCATCGCGTTATCGGTGGCTGCCCGAGCACAGCACGACCTTCTTGGCATCTTCGAGGACGCGATCCTGGAGAAAGGCTTGAGTGCAAAGTTGACATCCAGCGATTCGGCACTTGAGACTCCCTATCTGTCAATATAGGGTGAGACACGGCAGCCCCGAGAAATAGTGTAGTTTTGGACAGGGCGGGGAAGGAAGGAACCTCGTGACGACTTCGACGCTCGCCTCCCGCAACGGTGCCCACTCGGCGCCGGATCCTGAAGTGCCCGCCCGAGCGCGGCGGCGGACGCTGCCGGCCTCCTACAAGCTGCGCGTCCTCTGGGAGGCGGACGGCTGTCCCCAAGGCCAACTGGGCGCACTCTTGCGGCGGGAAGGCTTGTATTCCTCGCAGCCTGCCACCTGGCGCAGGCAACGCGAAGCGGGGACGTTGCCGGGCTTGGCGCCCTGCGGACGAGGCCGGCCGCCGGCCGTTTCTGCCTGCGCCACCGCGCTGGCGGCGGCGCAGGCGGAGAACGAGCGGCTGACCCAGCAACTCGCCGCCGCCGAGGCCATCATCGAGATCCAAAAAAAGTCTCCTCGCTCTTGGCGCTGACCCTGCCCAGCGGCACGCATGGAAGGCAGCCGTGATTGACTCCGCCGCGCTCCTGGCGTCCCGGGTCGGCGTCGGGGCGGCCTGCGCCGCGTTCGGGATCGCCCGCGCCAGCTACTACCGTCGCTTGGCGCCACCCGCAGCGCCGGTGGCAGGCCGTCCGCCGGAGGCCACGGCCGACATGCGGCCACATCCCCGCGCCCTCAGCACACCGGAACGGCAGGCGGTGTTGGGGACCTTGCATTCTTCCCGCTTCGTCGAGGCGGTGCCCGCCGAGGTCTACGCGACGCTCGTGGATGAAGGGAGCTATCTCGCCTCGGAGCGGAAAATTTACCGCCTACTTGCCCGAACTGGTGAGACCGGCGAACGCCGGCGCCAGCGCGTCCATCCCGCCTACGCCAAGCCGGAACTGCTGGCCGCCGGTCCCAATCAGGTCTGGAGCCGGGACAGCACCAAGCTCCTGGGGCCGGTGACCTGGTCCTACTACTATCTCTACGTCCTCCTGGACATTTACAGCCGCTATATCACCGGCTGGCTGCTGGCCGAACACGAGCAGGCCAGCCTGGCAGAAAAGTTGATCGCCGACGCCGCGGCCAAGCAACGCGTCCCCGCCGGCCAACTCACTCTCCACGCCGACCGGGGCACGGCGATGCCTTCCAAGCCCGTCGCCTGGCTGCTGGCGGACCTCGGCATCACCAGGAGTCACCGCCGCCCCCACACGTCGAACGACACCCCCTGCTCCGAAGCCCAGTTCAAGACGCTCAAGTATCGGCCCGACTTCCCGGCCCGCTTCGGCAGCCTCGACGACGCGCGGTCGTACTGTCGACGCTTCTTCGCGTGGTGCAACACGGCGCATCGCCACGCCGGCATCGGCTACTTCACGCCCGAGGCGGTCCACACCGGGACGGCGCCCAGTCAGCACGGCGCGCGCCAGCAGGTGCTCGCTGCCGCCTACGCCGCCCATCCCGAGCGCTTCGTCCGGCAGCACCTCGTCCCACCGCCGCTGCCCACCGCCACCTGGATCAACCCGCCGCCGGCCTCAGCAGAACAGGAGGTGACTCACTACTATCCCGCGCGCCGTGTCTCACCCCTATTGACCGGTTCCGCACGCCGACGAGGTGCTGCGTGTGCTCGGCCGTGACGGCTGGCATGTGAGTCGCAAGTCTGGCTCGCACTTCATCCATCGACATCCAACCAAAACCGGCGTCGTTCCGGTTCCTGTCCACTCTACCAAGACGCTGAAGCTCGGCACGCTCGGCAGCATCCCGAAAGCCGCGAGCTTGACGGTGGATCAGTTCGTAGCACTACGGTAGAAAGGTTTGCAATGCAACGCTATGCGGTGCTCTTGATCCCAGACCCCGACGAAGGCGGCTACACCGTTCAGGTGCCGGCTCTGCCCGGCTGCTTCACCGAGGGCGATACCGTCGACGAAGCGCTGGCTAATGCCAAGGATGTCATCCGGTTGTACCTGGAAGACCGTGCGGCGCACGGCGAGCCGATCCCCGAGGAGCGCGAACGGCCAGCGCTCTTGCCGGTGGAAGTGTGAACCCATAACCACGAGTTGGTATGTCACGAGGCCGTAGCGTTGTTCCTCGCAGGAGCAGCCGGCGGAGATGGGAAAGGACAGCAGCGCCATGCAAGCGACGCGCATTCTGGAGACCTGCCTCTATGCGGATGATCTCGACGCGGCGAAGGACTTTTATGATCGGGTTCTTGGCCTGGAAGCCTTTGCCAAAGAAGCTGGCCGGCACGTCTTCTTCCGTTGCGGCGCTGCTGTCTTCCTGGTCTTCAATCCAGCCCAGACGAGGAAGCAACACGGCGATTGGCCCACGCACGGCGCGGCGGGAGCGGGGCACGTGGCCTTCGCCATCAGTCGAGATGAGGTGGCGACGTGGCGAGCGTGGCTCCAGCAGCAGGAAGTGACGATCGAGAAGGAAGTCACCTGGCCCTCCGGCGGCCAGTCCCTGTACTTCCGCGACCCGGCAGGGAACTGCATCGAGCTGGCGACGCCTTCGACCTGGGGATTCCCCGATAACGGGAGCAGCGCGAACGCCGCCCTACTGCCGTCCTGACGGGACAAGCCAGCAACACTGACGGTGTCGAGCGTGGTCGTGGCCATTGAACAGCGTCAAGGAGTCGGGGCCGTGCCGCTGGCGCGATACTTGCGCCTATGCCGCATCGAGCCGGCTACGGCGGGCCGGGGAAAGGAACCGACGACATGTCCACGGCAGAGCGCCCCGAACATGCTGCACAGCAACCGCAAGGATCGCAGATCGACCGCATCACCGAGCAGCTTGACCACGTCCACGAGCTCCTCGAGGAGTTCCTGAGCGGACGAAGCGCCGGCGCGGCCGCCGATCCGAACGTCCACACGCTGAGCGAGGCGATCACCACGCGCATCGGAGAGCTGCGCGAGCGCATCCTGTCGCTGCGGCCGCCGGCCTAGTGCCCCGTCAGGGCGGGATCTGGGGTGTCCCCAGAAAAATTCCTTCTTGTCGTTCTGCACACATGGCCCAACAGGTCTCCTGTTGATGCACTAGGTCGAGGTTTGCCGGCCACGCCGCCGGAGCGAGGACGAATGGCCGACCGGGCGTAGGCTGGACCAGCCGTCTCGTCACTGGCGCAACCAGGCCGCCTCCTGCTAGGCTCTGCCGGGCAGGGCGAGGCCTGCAGAGAGGAGCCGCCGATGAAGATAGTCGATGCGCGCACCGAGGGGTTCCGCTACCGGTCCAAGATTGTGCGAGACGCCGATGGCCACACGCACCCCGGGTCGGAGCACGAGGCTACCCAGCACGTGCTGAAGATCGTGACCGACGAGGGCGCCGAGGGCTACTGTTTTGGGGCAACGCCAGGGATCATCGAACAGGTGGTCAAGCCCAGGCTGGTCGGACAGGACCCCTTCGACCGCGAGCGGCTGTGGCAGCGGCTCCGCGAAGCGCAGCGGCTGCATTTGGGCAGTCTGTCCGACCGCGTGCTCGGCGTCGTGGACATGGCCCTCTGGGACCTGGCCGGGCGAACGCTGGGCCTGCCGATCCACAAGCTGCTGGGCGGTTACCGCGACACGGTCCGGGCCTACGCCAGTACGATGTGCGGCGACGACGTCGAAGGCGGGCTCAACACACCCCAGTCCTACGCCGACTTCGCACTCCAGTGCCTGGCCAAGGGCTACACCGCCTTCAAGCTGCACACGATCATGCCGCCTATCCCCGGCGCACCCAATCCGAAGCTGGACGTAGCCTGCTGCCGCGCCGTGCGCGAGGCGGTAGGCGAGGACGTGCCGCTGATGCTGGACAGCTTTCACGACTACAGCCGCGAGGACGCCTACTACATCGGACGGGAGATCGAGAAGCTGAACTTCGCCTGGTTTGAGGAGCCGATGCCCGAGCACAGCATCTCCTCCTACGTCTGGCTGAGCGAGCAGCTCACGCTGCCGATCATGGGACCGGAAACCGCCGAGGGGAAGATGTACACGCGCGCCGAGTGGATCCTGCGCCGCGCCGCGGACATGTCCCGCGCCGGCGTGGGCGACGTCGGCGGCATCACGCCGCTGATGAAGACGGTCCACCTCTGCGAGTCCTTCGGCGTGCGGCTCGAGGTCCACGGCGGCGGGGCCGGCAACTTGCAGGCGCTCTGTGCCATGGGCATCCCAGGCGAGTACTACGAGCGCGGACTCCTCCACCCCTTCCTGGACTACGAGCAACCCGCTCCCTGGCTCAATACGCTGGACGACCCGATGGATGCCGAAGGCTACGTCCACGTATCGGCATTACCTGGGCTGGGTCAAGACATCAACTGGGCGTACATTCGGGACAACGTCGTCTCACGTTGAATTGACGCCGATCAGGGTCGGTGACTAGACTGGGAGCTCGGGCGCGGCAGGAATGCCGAGCTGCTGGGCTCGTCGGCATTCCTGCCGCGCCCAGCAACGAATTCATAGGAGGCAACTGACCAATGGCCGTTACAACCTCGTCGCTTCGCGCTCAGGTAGAGCGGGACGGGTATGTCGTTATGCAGAACGCCGTTCCAAAGGAAAACCTGGAAGCCGTGATCGACGACATCTGGCAGCACGCTGGCGCCAAGCCCGACGATCGGGAGTCGTGGTACAAACCCGGCATCGTCTCCACCGCCGGAATGGTGGAGATGTACCAATACCAGTCGATGTGGAACAACCGGCAGCATCCGCGACTGCACGAGGTGTTCGGCGACATCCTCGGTACGGAGAAGCTGTGGGTCAGCCTGGATCGCACCAATCTGAAGCCGCCGGCCGATCCGCGCCATCCCGAGCACGACCACAAGGGCTTCATCCACTGGGATACGGATACGTCCAAGTACCCCGATGTCCCTTTCGGCGTCCAGGGCGTGCTGGCGCTCACCGACACCGACGACCGCATGGGCGGCTTCCAGTGCGTGCCGGAGCTGTATCGCGAGCTTGACTCCTGGATACCCCGGCAGCCGGCGGATCGCCACCCGCGCAACCCCGACATCAGCGGCTTCTCGATCACCAAGGTGCCCGCGAAGGCCGGTGACATTGTCATCTGGAGCCGCCTCCTACCGCACGGCAACGGCCACAACGTCTCCGACCGGCCACGCCTGGCGCAATACATCACCATGTCCCCGGCGCGAGAAGACGACGAGGAGTACCGACAGGCGCGCATCAATTCCTGGCGCCACCACGAGCCCGGCCCGCGCTTCCCCGGCGACCCGCGTCGTATCGAGCAGCAGATCAAAGAGCCGGCCGAGCTGACGGCGTTGGGACGGAAGCTGCTGGGGATCGATCGCTGGTAGGCCGCGAGCGTCAGTTCGCTCGACCCCGGTGCTTGGCATCGGCTGGATTCTGGGGACTACGAGTGCGGCGTATCGACGTGATGCGCCGGCGCCTCTTGGCGACGCTTGCTGGTGATTGAATGCGTCTCTTCGCTTCGGACGGAGTCGTGGTGAATCGCTGCAGCCAGCCCCAACCTCGAGTCTCCGGCCCCATCAGCAACTCCCAGGACCGGGTAATGCCTAGTCCGAAGATGACCAGCAAAATGACGGCGAGGTCGGAGAGTAGTTGACTGTCGTTCGGCGTGCGGATGAGCGCGCTGCCGATCCAGAACTCATAGCCGTAAATGATCAGACTGGCCACCAGAAATATACTGGCCCGCGATGCTCGACGCCAGGTTGGCCAGTCACGTCGCAGTTGCGTCCCCAGGAATACGACGTTGAGTAGGCCCATCACGCTCAACGTATCGGCAAACCCGCCAACATTGGCAGTCGGGATCAATCCGCCCATCGAGGTGAAGAAGCCGTTCAGCAAGGCGGTGAAGGCGCTCGCGGCCAGGATGCGGTGCTCCGCTGTCGCCGCCGGGCCCACCACCTTGTTGGGCGATACTGAAATGGCTACAAAGAGGAGACCGGCTAGTGCCGCGCCGGCACTCGCACCAGTGGCGAAGTAGCTGGCAAACGCGTCAGCAGCCACGACCTTTCCCTCCCACGGCAGGGTACTCGCTGTCGGAAGCGCCGCGGACCGCTCTCTTCGCTGGGCCTCCTCACCAAGACAACGGATCAGGAGAGGCGCGGCAGCCTAACGCGAGAACGGCGCGGGCGTGCCGCCGATCGGGAGCCGCTGCTGCCAGCCGCGCACCCGGAAGGCCAGCGCGATGAGCACGATGCCAAAGATGATGGCGTACCAGGCGATGAGCCAGACCAGCGCCACCGCCCCGGCGCCCGGATGCACCAAGACCACGACGCCAAAGAGCACCGACAGGATGCCGCCGAGCCCCAGTAGCCACTCGCCCTGGATCTCGTCGCGCAGGCGGACGGCGGCGATGACTTCCATCACGCCGGTGACGATCGCCCAGGCGCCGATCAGGAAGAGCAGGACAATCGCGGTGATGCCCGGCCAGACGAAGGTGAGGATGCCGGCGACGATGCCGGCCAGCCCTTCGACCAGCAAGACACCCCAACTGCGATGCCGCTCCGCCGCCCGGATCGCCGCGCCGACGGCGACCACACCGTCCACAAGCAGATAGGCGCCGATGAGGACGACCAGTGCGATCACGGTCAGCCCCGGCCAGACGAGGGCGAGTATGCCGAAGACGATAGCTACAACCCCGCGCAAGGCCAAGGTCCACCAGTTGCGCGCCAGATGACCGAGCATGCGCCGCCTCCTCTCTCCCGAGCACTACCTGACGGCGATTATGCGCCAGGTGGGCGGCCGTTGCAACCGCGCGAGCGACCGCGGCAGCACGAGCGAGGGCTCTGCCTACTTCAAGATGCTATACTGTCGCCGCTTCACCGGGTGCCAATGGACCGACCGGAAATCAACGCCAATTGTAGCTAGGGAGGGATACGATGATCATCGTTCGCAACGTGTTCCAGGCCAAATACGGGAAAGGTGACGAGCTGGTCAGCCTCTTCAAGGAGATGGGACAGCGAGCCGGCAGTCAACAGTTTCGCCAGCGCATCCTTACCGACCAGAGCGGCCTCTTCTTCACCGTCGTCAGCGAGATGGAGATGGAGAGTCTGGCGGCCTGGGAGCGCTTCACCAGAGAGGGCTTCGCCGACCCACAGTTTGCCGCCTGGTTCGAGCGCATGGTACCCCTGGTCGAGTCTGGACATCGAGAGTTCTATCGCGTCGAGGAATAGGCTAGCCACCTGAGAAACCCGGCACTGAAGGTTGCTCTCACGGCCGGATGACCGTGCCGTCGTCCATGCGGATGGCTTCCCAAGCGCCGTTGTAGCGGTGCTCGGGGAAGGGGTACTTGGCCGCCAGCTCCTCGTTCACGTCGATGCCCAGGCCGGGCTGGTCGTTCGCCCAGATGTAGCCGTTACGTATCTCCGGACAGCCGGGGAAGACCTCGCGTGTTTCCGGACGGAAGTTGGTCTCCTCCTGAATGCCAAAGTTGTAACAGGCCAGATCGAGGTGGACGTTGGCGGCGTGGCCGACTGGCGAAACGTCGCCAGGACCGTGCCAGGCCGTGCGCACGCCGAAGAACTCGCACAGCGCCGCTAGCTTGCGCGCCGGGCCGAGCCCACCGATCTGGGAGATGTGGACACGGATGAAGTCGATCAGCCGGTCCTTGATCAGCGGCACGTACTCCTGCGGGTTGTTGAACAGCTCGCCCATGGCGATCGGCGTGGTCGTCTGCTGGCGCAGGAGCTGGAAGTAGCCGACGTCCTCCGGCGCGAAGGGATCCTCCAGGAAGAA
>Ga0102924_1000863_pt1 | contig 36437 bp, 38 predicted proteins | sample PaiPotPPM11metaG_FD_80116 | JGI IMG/M metagenome (GOLD analysis project Ga0102924, IMG submission 80116) | Iron sulfur acid spring bacterial and archeal communities from Banff, Canada, to study Microbial Dark Matter (Phase II) - Paint Pots PPM... ...
AGGTTCCCGGAAAATCGCTGACCTGAGACTGGCCGAGCTGCTGGCCGGCCTATCACTGGTGACCGATCTCGCCGCGGTCCATCCCCCGGAGCAGGCGCTGCGCGCCTGCGTGCTGGCGACCGGCATGGCCAGCGACCTGGGACTGAGCCGCGAGGACGCTTCGGATGTCTACTACACGACCTTGCTTCGCTTTGTCGGCTGCACGGCTCCCATGCCCGAGTACGCCACGACCTTCGGCGAAGCCGACAACGACTTGCGGCCCAGGGGAGACATGACGGACCTCACCAACCCCAGCGATGCCTTCGCGCTTTTAGCCAGCTTTGGAAGGTCGATACCAGTATGGCGCCGGCCCGCGTTGTGGGCCGCCTTCCTCCTGCGCGGTCGGTCGGTTGCGCGAAGCGGCGTCCGGGCCGACTGCGAGGTCGCCGCCCGGATGGCGCGTCGCTTTTATCTCAACGACAGGGTCGCGGCATGCCTGTACCAAACCTTCGAGCGATGGGACGGTCACGGAATGCCGAAGGGGCTCGCGAAGGATGCGATCGCTCTCCCAGCTCGCGTCGCTCACGTCGCCTTCGCCGCAGTCATGTTCCACGACGTCGGCGGGCGGGAGGTCACCGTGGATGCGATCCGGCGCTGGTCGGGCCGAGGACTGGACCCCGATATCGCGCAGGCCTTCCTGCGTCGGTCGGACGAGTTGCTGAAGACGGTCGAAGGCGAGGACATCTGGATGGATGCGCTCGCTGCCGAACCCGCACCCCAGCAGCTGGTATCCGAGGGCCGCCTGGACGAGGTAGTCCAAGGATTCGCGGACTTCGTTGACCTCAAGTCCACCTACCTGCACGGTCACTCCGCCGGGGTGGCGGCTCTTGCCGAAGGCGCAGCGCGTGCCTGTAACTTATCTGAGTTGGAGGCGACCAACCTCCGCCGGGCAGGATTCCTCCACGACCTGGGACGGGCCTGCGTGGCGACCAGCGTCTGGGACAAACCTGGCGCGCTCACAACGGGCGAGCGGGAGCAGGTACGACTCCATCCTTATCACACCGAGCGCATCCTCTCTCGCTCGCCGGTACTGGCACCCGTGGCCCAGCTGGCTGGCATGCATCACGAACGCATCGACGGCTCTGGCTATCACCGGGGCGCACCCGCGGCCGCCCAGCCCCGGGGTGCTCGAATCCTGGCCGCGGCCGACGTCTACCACGCGCTAGGGGAAGAACGCCCGCACCGCCGCGCGCTGTCGCCTGAGGCGGCGGCGCGGGTCCTGGAGGCGCAGCCCGGCCTCGACCGCGAAGCGGTCACGGCGGTCCTGAAGGCCGCGGGTCAACGGTCGCAACGGAAACGCCCGGCCTGGCCAGCGGGCTTGACTGACCGCGAGGTCGAGGTCCTCCGCCTCCTGGCCCGCGGCCGCTCGATGCGGGAGATCAGTGACCGGCTCTTCATCTCCATCTCGACGGTGCACACCCACGTAGCCCACATCTACGAAAAGGCAAGCGTGACGACCCGCGCCGGTGGCGCCCTTTTCGCGATGGAGCACGGCTTGCTCGAACCCTAAAAGTCGACAGAACTGTCGATATACAGCCGGTCATCGAGGATGTACCGTGGCGCCCGAGGTGAAAGAAATGAGCAAAGGAACCGAGTTCGTCAACAACTGGCTGGATGCCGTCAATCGAGGCGATCTCGACATGCTGGTCGGCATGTGTCAGCCGGACGTGGAATTGTCAAACCCGGACGGAGTCTCCCGAGGCGCTGAGAGCGTCCGGGTCATGTTCAAGCCCATCGTCGACGCCTTCTCAGAAAGGCAGAGCCAGGTCAGCAACATTGTCGAAAGTGGTGACACCGTGGTCGCCGAATTCGTCTTCAGCGGGAAGCACACGGGACCGCTTGCCTCGCCGCAGGGCGCTGTTCCACCCACCGGCAAAACGATCAGCTTTCCGATGATCGGCATCTACGAGCTGCGCAGCGGAAAGCTCGCGAACAGCCGCGGCCAGTACGATCGGTTGGCCGTGGTGAGCCAGTTGGGGCTGCTTGGCGCGCCGACCGGCGCAGTCAGCTAGGAGGACTGGCATGCCCCAAAGGGAGTGGATTCGGCTCGCCGGCTGGGCCGGCATCACCGCCGTCGTTCTGTACATCGTGGGGTTCAGCCTTTACCTCGCCGCCGGGTCGCCACCGGACTTCACGGACGCACCGAAGTTCACCACTTACGTCCACGAGCACGCGATGCTCATCATCGCCGCCGCAAGTCTGAATCTAGCTTTGTGAGACACGGATCAAACGTGACCGATCTACTCCAGAGCCAGCTTGACTACTACCGCGCCCGAGCGCAGGAATATGACGAGTGGTTTCTTCGCCAAGGGCGTTACGATCGTGGGCCGGAACTGAACCGCCGGTGGTTCGAAGAAATCGGCCAGGTACGGGACTGGTTAAGCGGCTGGGGGGACCTCGGTGACGTGCTCGAGCTGGCCGCGGGGACCGGCCTCTGGACCGAGGTGCTGCTAGCGCAATCGCGCTCCATCCATTGCGTGGATGCCGCCCCAGAGGTCATCGAAATTAACCGCGCGCGGGTGGCCGAATGGGCGACACCCGACCTACGAGGTCGCGAACATCTTTCAATGGCGACCCCCCCGCCGCTTTCACACGGTGTTCTTCGGCTTCCGGCATTCGCACGTCCCCGATAGCGAGTTTGCTGCGTTTTGGAACCTTGTCGACGAAGCGCTAGCGGAAGATGGACAGGTGCTGGTCGTGGATTCGCTTGCGGAGCCCACCTCAACTGCCGCGGATCACGTAATCGAACGTGCGGGAGAGGTGACCCGGCGGCTGAACGACGGTCGGGAATTTCGGATCGTCAAACAATTTTGGGACGCGAAAAGCGCTGGCCGAGCGGCTTCGCAGGACTGGATGGGAGGCGGATCTTCGGACGACCGCGACCTACTTCCTCTACGGATCTGTAACTCGAGGAGGTTGAGTGTTATCGGCGGCAGCGCTTCAGGTGGCGCTGATGACGATAACTTCCTCGAAGGACGACCCATCTACCTGGAGCGCGTAACAGCCGGTCGTCGTTGGGTAGACGTAGAACGCGTCACCGGCACCCAGATCGATCACGCGCTCGTAGAAAACGGCGCTGATCCCGCCGTTCGATGACACGGTGACACCCTTGTCCGAGGGATCCGCGGGGCTGCCGCTGAACTGTAGCCGGCCGGCTCCATCGAGGCGGTCTCCGCGGAATAGCACCGGACCCTGCCCTCCGTCGACGAGTACCCAGACTGTCTTGTTCCACGGGAACGCGCCATGCGGCAGCTCCCCGCCCAGATAGAAGGGGCCGCTCCCGCGCGGGTCCGCTATGTCGAGCTTGCGGCTCGTCACGGGTGTGACCGGACAAGTCGAGCCCGATTGCACGGCCGGCAGCTTCAGCGGTCGCGCGAGCAGGATGCGAGCGTCAGCTGTCGCTGTCGGGCTCGTTGGGGAGCTGGTCGGCGACGAAGGGGTAGGCCCGGAAGCTGCTAGGCCGCACCCAGTCAGCAGCGTGGCGAAGGCAAATGCACTCGCGAGCCGCCTCATTACCTCAGTACAACGCGGCGCGGCAATGGGTTCCCGCGAGCCATCAGCCCCTACGAAGAGTTGATCAGCCCTATCTAACGGATGGAACCGCGACCGAGACCTTTTGCCCGCCACAGGACGGACACGCGTGGACGGTCACGACCGTGGCCGCAACCAGGCTGACCGCATATTCGGTCAGCGGTCGGACCATCTGCTGGCATCCCTCGCAGCGAACCAGCTCGGTTTCGCTCTTCTCTTCAGTCACGGGCGAGTCCCTTAAAGAGAGCCTAGATCAGTTCAGGACAAGCGTCAAGGCTACGCACGAGCTCAACGCAGATTGAATAGGGATCCCGTGATGGCGAACCGCCCCGGTCCGGCGACGGTCAAGAAGGCGAAAAGGGCGAGGGTGGCACCAAGCAGGCTGACGTTGCGGAAGAAGCTCCCGCGCTGTGTCCGTCGCTGTGCGGCGTCGGAAAACGTCCAAAAGGGATGGAAGAGGAGCGTGGTGGGGATCAGGAACGCCGCCATCATCAGCGCGCCAGCGTCGGGCCAGATGCCCAGTACCATCGAGAGGATGGCGAGCACGAGCCAGACGCCGACGGGCCAGCCAGCGACATAGGGAACCGGGATCCGGCCACGGGCGGTTGCCACAAAGCGGGCGTGGTTCGCGATGTGACCCTGGGCGGAGACGGCGAACAGTGCCACGAAGAGGATGCGACCGACGAGGAAGATCGCGCTGGCCGTGGTGCTCATCCGACTCTCGTGGTAACTCCCAGGACAGTTAAACAATTCCAAATGCTTGAGCTTGGGTCAAGTATTCGGACGGGAGCCGGGACGGCTGGCTATGAGCGCCTGCGGTCGGGCCCGGGCTGCGTCTTCGAGCGCGACGCTACCGACAGCACGAAGATGATGGCGGCCGCGCCCAGGATGGCGGTGAGGATTGGCACACCGCCGGCGGTCATGTCGCCCGGGATCTTCCAGCGAAACATCTCGACCAGAAGCCAGGAGCCGAGCAGGGCGCTAAAGATCGCGCCCACCAGACCATACGGAAGTCGACCCTGGGTCATCCGCTCGGCGACGAAACCACAGACCGCAGCGATCAGGACCAGCACGACCAGGTTCTCAAGGTTCATTCAAACGCCTCCACCTCGAGTAACCGCCGGGCTTCAAGCCTCCTGTTCCTGGCGACCCTCTTCCATGGTGTTGTGGCGACGCCGCGACGGGCTCGTTACGAGTGAGGTCCATGGCGATAATCAAGACATGCCGCAGCTCGACCGCAAGACTCGCGCCGACCTACCGGACAGCGCCTTCGCCTATATCGACTCGAACGGCCGCCGGCGGCTACCGATCAACGACGAAGCCCACGTCCGCAACGCGCTCGCGCGCTTCAACCAGACGAGTTTCGAAGACGAGGCGGCCCGAGACCGGGCGCGAACCAGGCTGCTCCGGGCCGCCAAGAAGTACGGCATCGTACCCGTCGGCTTCATGACCGGTCAGCTGCGGTCGCAGAGCCGGCAGGCGGCCGCTGGTCAGGCCGTCATCGAGCTCGGCGGGGTCGGCACGCCCGAGCAGCTGGAAGAACGGCTGCGACTTGTGCTCAGCGACCCGACACTTTCGGTCCTTTACTGGTCCGAGTCAGTTGGAGCCTACCTCGACGGCACCGGGCAGGCGGCGGCCCTGCCCAGCGAGATAGACAGTCGTACCGTTACCCTGCTCGATCGTCTCGGGCGGCCGATGACCGCCCTCGTGCACGACCGCCGCGTGCTCACGGATCCCGAGCTGACCAGGAGCGTAATCGCAACCGTCAAGCTCGCCATCGAAAACCAGTGGATGCATAGCGAGATCCAGGCCCGCGCCAGTGAGGCGCGCACGCTCCCGACCGGCTTCGTCACGTTCTTGTTCAGCGACATCGAAGACTCGACCGGACTCGTCCGACGCCTTGGCGATCGATACGAGCGATTCCTGGGAGAGGTTCGACGCCTGCTCCGTGCCGCGATCGCTGCCGCCGGCGGTCGCGAGGTGGAAGTACGCGCCGACGAGATGTTTGCCGTGTTCGAGCAGGCGGCGGCCGGCGTCGAAGCCGCGGTCGCGATCCAGCGCAACGTCCTCGCCCGCAGCTGGCCGGACGGCTTACCCGTCAGGATTCGGATCGGTCTGCATGCGGGACGGCCGACCCTGACGGACACCGGATACCTGGGACTTACCGTTCATACCGCGGCCCGGATCTGCTTTGCGAGCCATGGCGGCCAGATCCTGCTGTCACGCACGGTTGTCGAGGCCGTGGCAGGGGCCACGCCGGACGGGGTCCGCTTCAAAGACCTGGGTCAGCATCAGTTCCATGGCCTGCCGGCGCCCGAGGCGCTCTTCCAGGTTGAGGCCGATGACCTTCCCGCCGCCTTCCCGCCGCCGAGAACGCTCGCCGTTTCGCCCGCGGCGACCTAGACGGCTGCGGCTACCGGTTGCCGGTCGCGACGCTCCAGTGCGCGGCCACCCGGTCCGCCGAGAGCGCGGTGGGGTAGATCGCGACCTCCTCGAATACCGCGTTATTGAAGAACCCGTCGAAACGACGTCCGATGGACAGCGGACCATCGATCTGTGCGGGGGTTGCAACCGCCGGGTGCGCACTGTCGAGCTGGCCGTTGATATACAGGGAGGCGACGTTCCCGTCGTAGGTGGCGACCACGTAATACCAGGTGTTCAAGGCGAGGGTCGTCGAGGAGACAAGGGCGGGATCTGGGCTTGCCGTCAGCCGAAACTCGAGCCGGCCGCTGTAGCTGTCGTTCAGCAGTTCGAAATAGTCCTTGGCGACATAGATGCCGTAGCCGGATTCGCTGGTCTTCTTGATCCAGAGCTCGATCGTGATGCGTGTGGTCTTCAGGCTGGGTGAGCTCGGGACGGTGGCCCCAGCGGTATGGCCGTCAAATTCGACTGCCGTGGATTTGTCACCTGCCAACGCGCCTGGCTGCCCGAGCTTGACGGTGCCGGTGTAGGTGCCATCGTTTCCATTGGTCGTGGCGTCGGTCATGGTCGTCCCGGATGTTTCGCCCATCCGCCAGTAGCCCGCGGGAGCATCGGCAAGGATGGCACCGCTGTAGCTCGGGCGGGCGGTGGGCGCGGCCGGCGCTCCCGGCCCTCCGGGAGCTGCCGCCGGGGTGGTCGCGCAGGCGGATAAGACAACGGCCAGCAGCACGAGTGGGATCGCCTTCCTCACCTAGATGCAACGGGACCCCCTAGTGGCGCCTTGCAGGACCGCCCGCCAACCGCGTCGGGTTCGGGCACACTCTGTTTGATGGCCAACCCGGGGACGCTCGCTCGCCTCCATCGCGAAATCCTTGAGTGCACCCGCTGTGTGGCGGCGGGATACCTGGCAGCGGCAGCGCCGGTGCTCAGCGGATATGCCGACAACCGCATCATGCTGGTCGGGCAGGCGCCCGGTGCCGTTGAGGCCGTTGCGCGGCTCCCCTTCCAGGGGCGCTCAAAAAAGGTGCTGATGGCCTGGATGGAACGGGCCGGCTTCGCCTCGGAGGCGCAGGTCAGGCGCCGTGTCTACATGACCTCGATCACCAAGTGCTTTCCGGGCAAGGGTACCGGTGGGGGAGACCGGCGCCCGAGCCGCGCCGAGGTCGACCTCTGCCGCCCGCACCTCGATCGGCAGCTCGCGCTGATCAAGCCGGACCTCGTGATCGCGGTCGGCGGGCTTGCCCATGAGCGCTTCCTACCGGGCCGCCCGCTCGATCGCCTGGTCGGCCGCCTCTTCGACCTCTCCGGGGCGGAGGTGTCGGCCCGGACCCAAGCCCGACCCCTGCTCGCGCCGCTGCCGCATCCGTCGGGTGCCAGCCGCTGGCTGAATGACCCAGAGAACCGGGTCCTTCTCGACCGTGCGCTGCGACGGATGCGACCGATCGTCCGCGGTTTGCTTGACGGTCAATAAGCGGGCGCATAAACTTCCGACAACATGCCGGAAGATCGGAAACGCGACGCGGTCGAGCCTGAAAAAGCGCCGCCCGCCCCACTGACCCGTCCGGAGGAGGAGTCGGCCGCGGGCAAATCGGCCGAGAGCATCCTGGCCGCGATTTTCTCCCCCGTTCCGGAGGCGAGCCCGCTGGAGCAGCTCGAGCAGACCATCCGGCATCCGAAGAAGCTGATCTACGTCGCCATGTCCAACCGCAACTTCTACTGGCGGATGCACGTCTCGAAGCTGGTGCTCGACGAAGGCTACGTGCCGATCAATCCCTTCATGCTGTTCGACTACTACCTGCTTCACACCGTGCCGAAACAGCTGGTGCGCGAGGCGATCAATAATCTTCTCGCCCGCTGTGACGAGGTGTGGGTCTTTGGCACGATGAGCCTCGGCGTCAAGGTGCAGCTCGGGATCGCCAAGCGTCTGAAAAAGCCGCTGCGCTTTTACGACATCGCCGAGCTGCCAGAACAGGTCTACCGGATCTCGGAGAAGCTGGCCCAGGAAGAGGGGCGGGACTGAACCGCTAGATGCGCGTGATCAGGTCGCGCTCCAGGCTCTTGCGCGTCTGAAGCACCAGCTGGCGAAGCGACCCGCGCTCGACGACCGCCCACTCGATCTGGCGGAGCGCACTGTAGAGACCCTTGAGAGCTTTGATCGCATCGCCCAGCTCGATGTCGGCGGGGGCCTGGATCTCGGTCAGCGGACGGCCGCTGCACCAGTCGTAGGTGAAGTTGACGTAGTCGCCCGACAGCGGCCGGAAGTTCTCCTCGCCGCGGTCTTTCTCGCGTGCCGAGAAGCGGTAATAGATGATGCGTAAGCGCTTCTGGGCCAGGGCGATGGCGCTGGTCGGAAAGCGCCGGCGCGGACGGGGACGGTCGCGGTTGCGATCCTCGGCGGTGACCATGACCAGCGATGCCGCCAGCTCCGCGGGCGTGAGCTCTTCCAGCCAGCCGTCCGCGATCGCCTCGGTGATGATCAAGCTGTTCTCGCCGTAGATGCGGGACGCGAGCAGGCCTTTGTCGGTCGGGACCTCACCGTCCAGGAACCCGAGCTCGCCGAGCACGCCGCGCAGCGCGTGCATGCGCCGCCGGTACTCGCCCTGGCTGCGCTGGGCGTCCTGTTCCGATGCCCGGATGCGTGCCCGCAAATCCTTCACCTCGGCATGATGTGCCCGATGCTCCGCGAGGAACGGGCACTTACGGCAGGGCAACTGGTAGAGCTTCTGCTGCCAGATCGCGAGCTGCTCTCTCAGCTCGCGCAGTGTGTGGCCACCCGCGTCCCTGGCGCCGCTGCCGCGCCTCCGCCGGCCGCGGCCTCGACCGCCCTGCCAGTGGTCGCGGCGGAGCTTTCGCATCTGGACCCGAAGCGATGCGATTTCCTCTTCGGCGCGGGTGAAGGAGCTGAAGGTCCGCTCGGTGCAGCACGGCTCGCCCTCGGCCTGGAAGCGCGTGGCGGTGACGTCAGCGAGGCGCTGGACCAGGTTGGCCAGCCGGGCGTCGAGATTGCTGCGCGCCACCGTCTTCTGGTATTGGCCGAAGGACTGCTCCATCAGCGCGTCGACTTCGTCCGGTCGATGGTAGCGGAGCAGGTTGAGCACCATGTTGTAGGTTGGGGCGAACTTGCTCTCCACCGTCATCTCTTCGCCGGTCGCCGCCGCGTAGATGGCGCCGATGTCGACGTCGGGTTCCTTGAGGATGACCCCATGCCCGATCGGGTCGATGCCGCGCCGTCCCGCCCGGCCCATCAGCTGGGTCAACTCGCCGGAGGTGAGTGGCGCGAAGTCGCGCCCGTCGAACTTCGTGAAGGACGAAACCACACAGGCCCGCGCCGGCATGTGGATGCCAAGCGACAGCGTTTCGGTCGCAAACACGACTTTGATCAAGCCGCGCTGGAAGAGCTCTTCGACGAGTTCCTCCAGGTAGGGGAGCAGGCCCGCGTGATGCATGGCCAACCCACGACGGAGGGTCTCGCCGTCCAGGAGACCACGGTAGAGCCTGGCTTCATCGGGATCCTCGATCTGATCCAGTCGAGCCTTGACCACCTGGTCGATGATGGCCTTCTCCGCGTCGGTGGTGAGGTCGAAACCGTGGGCCGCGCAGCGGGCCAGCGCCTCGCGGCAGCCGCGCCGGGAAAAAATGAAATAGATCGCGGGCAGAAACTCTCGAAGTCGTAGGCGATCGACGACCGGTAGCAGGTCATTCTCGGGCGGCCGCCGAAACTGGGAGAGCCGCCGGTCGGTCGAATCCTCGGACTGCGTCCGCTGGCGGGTCTCTCGTGGAATCGCCCCCTGGTCATCGAGCAACGGGTAGAAGTCATTGCGCATGGCAAGCCAGAGTCGCAGCTCGACCGGACGTTTGGTCACGCTGACGGTGGCGATGTCGCCCCGCTGTTGACTCATCCAGCCTGCCACTTCCTCGAAGTTGCTGATGGTCGCCGAGAGCCCGATGAACTTGATGTGCTGCGGGGCCTGGATGATGATCTCTTCCCAGACCGCTCCGCGTGGGAAGTCATCGATGTAGTGGACCTCGTCGAGGATGACGTAGTGGACGCGCTGCAGCCGCTGCGGATCCTCATAGATAAGGTTGCGCAGGATCTCGGTCGTCATGACAACCACCGGGGCGGCCGGGTTGATGCTGTTTTCACCGGTCACCAGCCCGACGTAGCCTTCTCCGTGTAGCCGGCGGTAGTCGCGAAACTTCTGGTTGGAAAGGGCCTTGAGCGGGGTCGTATAGATAGCGCGGGCATCGGTTTCGAGCGCGCGGTAGATGGCGTAATCGGCGATCACCGTTTTGCCCGAGCTGGTCGGGGCCGAGACCAGCACGCCCTGGTGGGCTTCGAGCTTTTCGATCGCCTCGATCTGGAACGCATCGAGCGGCCAGGGAAGCGTCGCCTGAAACGCATCGATCAGCGATTGTGGCGTCGCGCTAATGGGCTGGCTCAACTAGAACCCATCGTAAGGAGTTCGCCGGCGATCGAGTCGGCCTCAGTCTTCGGGGGGAATCCGCGGCAGCGCCTGAAGGCGACGCTTCAGTTCCGCCACCTCGTCGGCGGTCAGTGGCCGTGATGGCCGGGCAACCGTCGGATCGTCGATGACGCCCCACGAATGCAGCACATACTTGAGGCTGCTCAGGGTGGCGGCGTTCGCGGACCCGCCGTGGGCGACCTCCGCCAGGTCGTCGTAGCGTGTCGCCAGGGCCTGCGCGGAGCGAGCCCCCGGCCAGTCGCCCGCCACGGCGGATTCATACGCCATTACGCAGGCTCTCGGCACCACGTTCGAGTTCGCCGGAATGGCGCCGTGTGCGCCGGCCACCACTCCGAGGTCGATCAGGGTGCGGGTGCCAAGGAAGAGCCGGAACTGCGACTCGCGTTGCTCCTCCCGAATCGCGGCCGCGAGCGCGCGAAACCATTGGAGATCATTCTGGCTGTCCTTGATCCCAGAGGCCGTCCCCTCGCGCGCCAGCTGCAGGGTGGCCTCCAGCGTCATCCGAACCTTGACCGTCTGCGGGATGTTGTAGATGAAGAGCGGCTGCTCGGGGAACGCCAGCTTGAGGGTTCGATAGTGGGTCATGACCTCGTCCATCGAATGCAGGTAGTAATGCGGCGGGGTGCAAGCCAGTGCATCCGCGCCGGCCTCGACGGCGTGCCGCGCATGGCGCAGCGCGAGCGCCGTCGAGCTGTCGCCAACGTTTGCGATCACCGGAACGCGACCGGCGACGTGCTCGACGGTCAGGGCCACCGCCCGCGCGCGCTCGGTCTCGAGCAGCAACGGGAACTCGCCGGTCGTGCCCATCACCCAGATGCCGTGCACGCCGCCGTCGACCAGGAAGTCGATCAGGCGGCGCAGCGAAGCCTCGTCGATCTTCTCGTCGTGGTTCAACGGCGTCAGCATCGGGCAGAAGATGCCGTGGAATGGCGCCATCGCTAGGATCGCTTCTTTAGCGGGCCGACCAGCTCGGCCGTGGCCGAGCGGTCGCGATCCTTCAGCCAGCGCAAGCGAGTCTCCTCGACTTCCTCGGTGTAGCGCTGCCGGCTGCGGCGCATCGCCTTCGCGACCGCATTGCGGACCAGCGGTTCCGGGCCCTTGGCGAGCCGCTCGAGGATCGACTTTGCCGCCGGCCAGTGGAAGGACCCGATGGCGCTGGAGAAGGCCATCGCCACATTCCACCGAACGATCTGGTCCCGGTCCTTTGACCATTCGCGCAAAGCGCGCAGCGTTTCCTTGGGGTCCACCCGGAGGAGGGCGTCACCCAGGGTGTAGGCGCCGAGGTTGCGACGAACGTAGGGCTGCTCGTCCCGCAACAAGGGTTGGAGCAGCTGCAGCAGGTCCGGCACCCGCTCGGGCTTGTCGCGCCGCGCCGCGTACTTCACCGCCAGCACCACGGCGCGGCGAAGATTCTCCGAGCGCGAGGATCGCAGGGTCTCGAGACGCCCACGGATACGGGCGAAGTCGCGATCGAGCAGCGTCCCGAGCAATCCGCCGGCCGCTTCCCGGACTTCCCAGTGCGGGTCCTCGGCCAGCATCTCGGCGGTCCGCAAGACCATGACCGGGTCCTCGGGATAACGGCTGGCGAGCAGCAAGCACGCGACCTGTCGCGCGGTCGGTGAGGGTGAGCTGGCGAGCGCCTCGATCCAGCGGCTGGCGCGGCTCGACTGTGTGGCAAGCGCGACGGCAAGTCGCTCACCAACCTGCTGCCGAAGGGCCGCCGGACTTGCCGGCTGTCCGTGATGGAGTTGCCCATCGAGGGCGGCGACCACGCCAGCCGGATCATCACGGGCGAGCGCGGCCAGCACGGCGGACAGCGGACCTTCCTCCACCGTGCCGATGTCATTGGCGCGGGCGATCTGGCTCATGTCCGGAGGATCTCGATGCGATGCTGGTGCAAGACAGCGCCGCCGTTGTGGTCTTCGGCGAAGTCGACGACTTTGCTCAACACTTCATTGGCATGCCGGCTGTCGTTGGTCGCACAGGTTACCCCGATCGCCAGCGTCTGCCAGCGGTCCAGGTCGGCCACTTCGGCGACCGAGACGTTGAAGCGGCTACGAATTCGTTGCACCAACGACCGGCTCACCTGGCGTTTTCCCTTGAGGCTGTGGTTGTCCGGCAATTGGAAAATGAGCTCGCAGGTGCCCACAACCATGTCTGTATCCATAGGATACGTAACATCTCGACAAAGGCTGATGGTGCCGCGAAAAGTTCTCTTATAGTGGCGGCATGAGCGCGGCCCTGAAGGCATCCGAGCCTGCGCCCCACCCGACCGACCTGCCGGAGACGGTGCCGGCGCTCTTTCAGCACACGGCGGCGCGCCGTCCTGATCAACCCGCCCTCTTCTTCAAGTCCGGCGAGCGCTGGGTGCCCATCAACTGGTCGGAATATGGTCTGGCGGTGAAGCGGCTGGGCAACGCCCTGCTGGCGGAGGGCCTTCACCCACAGGATCGTGTCGCCATCTGGTCGGGGAACCGCCCCGAATGGCAGATCGCGGACCTCGCGATCCTCCATGCCGGCCTCGTAACCGTCGCCATCTATCAGACGCTCGCGCCGGACCAGGTGAAGTATTTACTCAGCCACTCGGAGTCGAAGGTCCTCATCGTCGAGGATGCCAAGTTGTTCGACCAGGCGTCCGCGATGCGTCGTGAGCTGCCGGCGTTGCAGCGCGTCATCCTGCTCCAGGGCGAAATTCCTGGCGTCGAGGGATGGGCGATCAGCTGGGAGCAGGCGATGCAGCGCGGAGACGAGTTCGGCCGCGGGCGGCCGGGGCTACTCGCCAGTCGATACCAGGCGTTGGAGCCCGATGATACCGCCAGCCTGATCTACACCTCGGGTACGACCGGCATCCCGAAGGCCGCCATGCTGACCCACCGCAACCTCACCTGGACCGCGATCGCCACCCTCGAGTGTTTCCGGGGCGACGCCAATGATCGGGTGGTGTCCTATCTGCCACTGGCGCACATTCTCGAGCGGGTCGTCAGCCACCTGCGCCAACTCTGCACCGGCTGCCAGGTCTATTTCTGTCCCAACATCGACCAGGTGAGGGAGGTGGTGCGCGAAGTGCGCCCAACCTATTTCACCTCGGTGCCGCGGCTCTGGGAAAAGATGTTTGCGGGGATTCGCGCCGAGATGGACAAGGTCCGCGGCCCGCGGCGGGTCATTCGGGATTGGGCGCTCCTGATGGGAGCGTTGCGAACCGCCGCCTACGAGCACGGCAAGGCGCCGTCGCCCTGGGTGCAGTGGCAATGGGCCATGGCCGACCGGCTGGTCTTCAGCAAAATCCGTCAAAGGCTCGGCTTTGACAAGGTCCGGATCTGCATCAGCGGCTCGGCGGCCGTGTCCCCCGACATCCTGCGGTTCTTCTATGGCCTTGGCATCGAGATTCTCGAGGGCTACGGTCTGACCGAGACCACCGCGCCGGCCAGCTTCAACCGACCGGGCGAAGCCCGCTTCGGCACCGTCGGCCGGCCTCTGCCGGGGGTCGAGATCCGGATCGCGCCCGACGGCGAGATCCTGGTCAAGGGCAACAACGTGTTCAGCGGCTACTTCAAGGACGTGAAGGCGACGCGCGAGGCACTGGTGGACGGCTGGCTGCAGACCGGCGACATCGGGGAGCTGGACAAGGACGGTTTCCTCAAGATCACCGATCGAAAGAAGGATCTGTTCAAGACCTCGGGCGGAAAATACGTGGCACCGGGTGCGATCGAAACCAGCCTTCGCGACCACCGCGGCATCGCGCAGGCGGTCGTGCTCGGCGATGGACGGCCCTTCGTAGCCGCGCTGATCACGCTCGACCCGGAGGTCGCCGAAACCAAAGATGGCCCCAAGGACCCGGGGGCACGGCGGCTGGTCGACGAAGCGGTCGCCGACGTCAACCATGGCCTCTCCCATCCCGAACAGATCAAGAAGTGGACGATCATGGACGCCGACTTCGTCGTCGGCGACGAGTTGACCCCGACGATGAAGGTCAAGCGAAAGCGGATCGCCGAGAAATACGCCGCCGAGATCGAAGCCCTCTACAACGAGAAGAAGACGGCCTGACCTCCGTGCCTCGCGCTGCGTTGATCAACGGATCCGCAGATACGGGTTTCCGATCCGCTCGGCGCCGATGGTCGTGTTGGGGCCGTGGCCCGGGTAGACGACGGTATTGTCGGGAAGCGTCAGCAGTTGCCCATGCAGGCTGAGCAACATTTGCTGCGGGCTCGAGCCGGGCAGATCGACGCGACCGATTTTTCCCGCGAGCAGCGTGTCGCCGGTGAAAACATGGTTGCCGACCTTGTACGACAGGCCGCCCGGGGTATGGCCCGGCGTGATCAGGACATCAAGGGCGAACTGGCCGAACGGCAGCGTGTCCATCGAGAGCAAGTAGCGCTCCGCCGACTTCAGGTAGGTGGTGGCGTCCGCCAGGTGCATGGCCGTCGTCGCGTGAGTCGCGGCCTTGACCTCGTCCTTCGCGCCAGTATGACCCGCATGGGCGTGGGTGAAGACGATCCACTTCACGTTGAGCCCGTCAAGCTGGGAAAGGATTTTTGGCGCATCACCGCCGGGGTCGATGACGACAGCTTCCTTGGTATCGGCGCAGGCGACCACGTAGCAGTTGGTGTCCTTCTCTCCGACGTGCACCTTCTGAATCGAGAGCCGAGCCATATTTCAAGATTAGTGCGGCCCCCACCCTGCCCTCCCCCAGAGGGGGAGGGGAAATGGGTGGCGGCTTGTTACGCTTTACGAAGTGGCTGAAGCTCGCCAGGTCGTCAAGTACACCTTCCTCAAAGTCGACCCGCTGGTGCTCGGCTGGCCAATCGACGAGCGGGAGGCGGCCGTCCACGAGTTCACGGACCTGCTCGAGGTCGGTCCGACGGCCGAGTCGCTGCTCGCCTACTCCACGGTGGGGTTGCGCGGCGACTGCGACCTCCTCATCTGGCAGGCCGCCGACACCGTCGACGTGATTCAGCGGGCGGAGTCGCAATGGCGCGGCACGCGCCTTGGGCCGTATTTGCGGGTGGCCCACTCGTTCCTGGCCATGATGAAGCCCTCCCCCTACCTGGGGCGCCACAAGCACCCCGACCAGGAGGGACGGCGGACCCGACTGAAACCGTCCGGCGCGCGCTACCTCTTTGTCTACCCCATGGTGAAGAAGCGCATGTGGTACCGCCTTGCCTACGACAAGCGCAAGGCGATGATGGTCGAGCACTTCGCGATCGGTCACCGCTATCCGCAAGTCAAGATCAACACCGCGTACTCCTTTGGCCTCGACGACCAGGAATTCGTGGTGGCCTTCGAGTGCGACGAGCCCGCCGCCTTCCTCGACCTGGTCATGGAGTTGCGGGAATCACAGGCCAGTCGCTACACGGAACGGGAGACGCCGATCTTCACCTGCGTCCTGATGGCGCCCTCCGACGCGCTGCAACTCGCACTCGGGCTGAACGTCCCGGACCGGGACGAGGAGCGCGACCTTCAGCAACAGGTCAGCCTGATCGCGGGCGGATGAGGGCGGTCGAGGCGGGCGAAGTCGGCCGGCCGGCGGCCGATCACCTGCTGCCGACCCTGGTTCGGGCGGCGCGCCGCGAAATGGTCCATCGCCGGCCTGTCTGGTTCATGCGGCAGGCCGGTCGTTCGCTGCCTGAATACCGCAAGATCCGCGAGTCCTACGACCTCTTTACGATCTGCCAGAACCCGGAGCTCTGCGCGGAGGTGACCCTCCAGCCGGTGCGGCGCCTCGGCGTCGACGGGGCGGTGCTCTTCGCCGACATCATGCTGCCGGTTGCCTTCGGGATGGGCGTCGAGCTGCAGCTGGTGGATGGGGTTGGGCCGGTGGTCGAACACCCAATTCGCGCGCAGGCCGACATAGATAGGTTGCAGTTTCGGCCTGCGGCGGAAGCGGTCCCCTTCGTCCTTAAGACCATCAAGCTGCTTCGCCGTCAGCTCGATCCCTCGATCGCCGTCATCGGCTTCTCGGGGGCACCGTTCACCCTGGCCGGCTACCTGATCGAGGGCAAACCGTCCCGCGACTTCCTGACGACCAAGACCATGATGTACGCAGAACCGGCGCTCTGGGATGCGCTCATGGCGCGTCTCTCGCACCTGGTGCTCGAGTACCTGTTGGCCCAGATTCAGGCGGGCGCCCAGCTGGTCCAGGTCTTCGACAGCTGGGTCGGCGCGCTGTCGCCATCCGACTACCGGCGCTACGTCTTGCCCCACATGACCGGCATCTTTAACGGCTTGCAACGCGCCGCGGCACCTTCGATCCATTTCGGGACTGGATCCGCCGGCATCCTTTCATTGATGAGGGAGGCTGGCGGCGACGTGATCGGCGTGGACTGGCGGGTCGACCTGGGCGAGGCCTGGCGCGTCATCGGGTACGACCGTGGCATCCAGGGCAACCTGGATCCCGCCTTGTTGCTGGGGCCCTGGCCCGTGGTCGAAGACGGGGCGCGTCGCGTGATCGAGGCCGCTGGGGACCGCCCGGGCCATATCTTCAACCTCGGCCACGGGGTGCTCCCGAACAGCCCCGTCGAGCACCTGCAGCGACTGGTGGAGTACGTCCATGCCGCCTAGACACACCGCGGTGCTGCTGATGGCGTACGGCAGCCCGAATCGCCTCGAAGACGTCGAACCGTACTTCACGGATATCCGCGGCGGACGGACGCCGTCGCGCGAAGCGATCGAAGAGCTGACCTCGCGTTATCGCCGGGTGGGGGTTCCAACGCCGCTGCTGGCGGTCTCGATGGAGCTCGGGCGGGAGCTCGAGCGGCTGCTCAACCTCGATCCTCCCGACGATCAGATCTACACCGTTCACCTCGGCATGAAGCACTGGACACCGCACATCGCCACCGCGGTCGAAGAGGTCGTCGAGAGTGGCGCCGACCGACTGATCGCGATCGTGCTGGCTCCTCACTACTCGAAGATCAGCACGGAAGGCTATCGGCGCCAGGTCGAGGCGGCGCTGGCGACCGCGCCAAGGACAGCGGCGCCCAACGGCGCCGCCGCGCCGCCCAGCCTGGAGTTCGTGGAGAGCTGGCACGAACTGGACGGCTACCTCGACGCGGTCGCCGAGAACGTGCAGAGGGTGCGGGCGGAGTTCGCCCACCCCGAGGACGTCGTCGCGGTCTTCACGGCGCACAGCCTGCCGGCGCGCATCATCAGTGAGGGCGATCCCTACCAGGATCAGCTGCTGCGCACCTCGGAGCTGGTCGCCCGTCGGGCGGGCATCGAGCAGTGGCGCTTCTCGTATCAGAGCCAGAGCCAGACCGGGGAGCCGTGGCTGGGCCCGGACCTGGTCGACACCGTCGAAGAGCTGGCCGCCCACGGCCATCGCGCGATCCTGGTCGCCTCGGTCGGGTTCATCGCCGACCACCTCGAGATCCTCTACGACATCGACATCGAGGCGAAGGAGAAAGCCGATGCCCTTGGGATCGAGTTGCGTCGCACGCCGATGCTGAATGCCGATCCTCGCCTGGCACGGGCCTTGCATGCACTGGTGGCGCAGCGCGTCGCAGCCGTGTCGACGGTCCGTTCGTGAATTAAAATAGCCTGCTCATGATCTTCCTTTCCCGCATGTTGGCGATCACGCGCGGCCATCGGGGCTTGCTCTCGATCGCGGTGTTTGGCTCGGTCCTTTACACGGCGCTCAGCATCCTGCCCGCCTTGATCATCCGGCAGATGTTGACCGCGCTCGCGCACCCGTCGCCGGCCGCCACGCTCGTCTGGCTCGGCCTCGCCATGGTGGGCGCAACGGCGCTGATGGCCATCAGTCGCTACCTGGAAGGTGGGTTCGGCCACATCGCCGCCTTCAAGGTCCTACACGACATGCGGATGCGCATCTACGAGCAGCTGCAGCGGCTGTCGATGGGATATCACACCCGGCAACAGTCGGGCACGATCGCGGCCAAGGTCATCGGCGACGTCGAGACCATTGAGTTCTTCACCGCGCACGCCGGCATCCAGCTGATCAGCGCGGCGACGGTCCCTTTGCTGATCGGCGTCGTGATGCTGCTCGTCAACTGGAAGCTCGCCCTGGTTGCCCTTGCGCCTCTGCTGCTGATCCTGTTCATCCTGGTGGCGTTCAGACGATCAGCCATCCAGGCATTCAAGCGCTACCGCGACGAGCTGGGTCGGTTGAATGGGATCATCATCGACTACATCCAGGGCGTCGGCGTGCTAAAAGCATTTGCGGCGCTCGGCCATGCCCGGCGCGCCATCGATGAGCGAAGCGATGAGCTGAAGAAGGCCTCGACCCAGGCCAACCTGATTCATACGTGGTACTTCGCCGGCGTCGAGTGGATGGCCGCCATCCCGGTCGCGCTGGTGCTGCTGGTCGGCGGCCTGATGGCCAACGCCGGCCAGCTCAGCGTCGCGAACCTCGTGTTCTTCGTCTTCCTTACCACGCTGCTCTACCGGCCGATCACCGAGCTCAACCGGCAGCTCGAAGGCCTGCGCAACGCCGAAGCCGCCACCGACCGGATCTTCGAGATCCTGAATACGCCGGTCGACGTGCAGGACTCCCCGGCCGCGCGGGTTCCGCCGCAGCCGCGGTACGACATCGCGCTCGATCATGTGACCTTTGCCTACGAAGCGGGGCGGCCCGTTCTGCACGACGTGTCGATCGACCTCAAGGAAGGGTCGGTACTCGCCCTGGTTGGGCCGAGCGGCGCGGGCAAGACGACGGTTGCGAACCTGATCGCCCGCTTCTGGGACCCGCAGCAGGGCGCGGTGCGGCTCGGCGGGGTCGACCTCCGCGAGCTACCGCTGGAGTACGTCCATGGCTCGATCAGCCTCGTGCTGCAGGACGTCTTTCTCTTCAACGACACCGTCAAGGCCAACATCAAGATCGGAAAACCCGATGCGAGCGACCCGCAGGTGGAGGCGGCGGCGCGGGCAGCGTATGCGCACGAGTTCGTGGAAGAACTGCCGAATGGCTACGACACGATCATCGGCGAACGCGGTGTCAGGCTGTCCGGCGGGCAGAAACAGCGAATCTCGATTGCGCGGGCGCTGCTGCACGACGCGCCCATCCTGATCCTCGATGAGGCCACCTCATCGGTCGACCCAGAGGCCGAACACCTGATCCAGGCCGCGCTGGCCCGGCTGGTCGCAGAGCGGACCGTGCTGGTCATCGCCCACCGGCTCTCGACCATACGGCAGGCGAGTGAAATCGTGGTCCTCGACAAGGGGCGGGTGGTCCAGCGGGGCCGTCACGATGACCTGGTCGATGCGCCCGGTCTCTATGCGACCCTCTACCGGGCGCAGCAGGTGGCCCGCCGATGGGATGTGGCGACGTCGCAACGCGCGGAGGAGGATCGGCTACCGCAGGCCGTCGAGTAGAACCTGGCGCAGCGCCTCGAGGCGCTCGAATTCCTCCATGCCGAGCTTGGTCGTGTTCTTCAAGTTGTGCGGGTACTTGATCTTCTGCACCGCGTCGATCAAGGACTGCACCTGGGCCTCAGTCAGCCGGTACTCGTAGTACGAGATCGTTTCGCCGTGGACCTGGCGCTGAAGGGGCAGATGATGGATCGGTGCCTGGACCGGCTCGGGGTCGGTCTCCGCGAGCACCTCGGGTGTGCTCGACGTCTCCCGAAAGAGCTCCGCTGACCCTTCCAGCGAAACCCGCTTAAACACGAGAGGCAACGGGCTGCTTTGTTTCCACCGGCGCAGCCGGCGCCCGCTTGATGACCGCCTTGGCGAGCGCCCGGTAGGCATTCGCGCCTTCTGAGCTGCCCGCGTACTGGAGGATCGACATGCCGGCGAGCGGCGTCTCCGCGAATCGGATGCTGTCCTTGATGACGACATCGAAGACAACGTCCCCGTAGCGCTCGCGCACCAGTTCCAGGACTTCCTGCGAGTGCAGCGTCCTCGACTTGTGGATAGTGGCGAGGATGCCGCTGATTCGAAGGTTGGGGTTGAGCTTGGCCCGCACCCGCTCGATCGTGTTGTGCAGCAGCTGCATGCCCTTCATGCCGAAGTACTCGCACTGCAGCGGGATGATGACCTCGGTGGAGGCCACCAGCGCGTTGACGCAGAGGAGGCCCAGCGAGGGTGGGCAATCGATCACCATGAAGTCGTACTCGTCCTGCCCGGGGGCAAGCTTTTCCTTGAGGAAGGTCTCGCGCCCCATCTCGGAAACCAGTTGGATCTCCGCACCGGAGAGCTCGATGTTCGAGGGGATGAAGTCGACGCCCAGGTTGCTGTGCTTCACCACGTGACCAAGGGTGACCTGCGGGTCGAGCAGCAGGTGATAGAGGGTCAGTTCGATCTGGTCGGGCTGCTTGAAGCCCATGTTGATGGTCAGATGGCCCTGGGGATCGAGGTCGATAAGGAGGACGCGCTTCCCGAGCTCAGCGAGTGCGCATCCCAGATTTACTGCTGTCGTCGTCTTGCCAACCCCGCCTTTCTGATTGGCAACTGCGATGACTCTGCTCAAACGGTGGTTAGACCTCTGTGCTGGAACGTGGTTGGGGCCTATTTAACTTGAATAGCGCGGCCGCGTCAAGCTCCAGTTCATTCCGGGCTGGTCGCGGAAGTCCTTTTGAATAGACTGTGGAGTGAGGAAATGATCTTTTACCCACTCGTTGCGACCCTGATCAGCGCGGCTTTTGCCATCACGCTCTGGGTCCAGTACCGGGCGAAGCCCCGGCCCTACCTGTTGGCCTGGTCGGTGGCGCTGGGGGTCTATGCGGTGGCCGCGCTCACCGAAGTGATCGGAGCCGCTGCCGGCTGGAATCCGCCCTTGTATCGCCTTTACTACTTCCTTGGCGGGATCACGGTGGTCGGGATCCTGGCACTTGGCAGCGTCTATCTGCTGGCGCCCCGCTTCGGTCGGACAGCTCTCGCGGCGCTACTAACGCTCGCCGGCATCGGCTTGGTCGGGATCCTGGGCGCCAGCCTGCAGGTCGGGCTGCTCGATACGCACCAGGTCCCGTCGGCGGATGTGATCAAGCTGCAGCACGGGGTCTTCAACGTCGCCGCGATTTTGATGGCCGCGATCTTGAATATCGTCGGCAGCGTGATCTTGATCGGGGGTGCGGTGTGGTCGTTCTTCAGCATGTTGCTGAGGGGCGCGCCCCCATCTCGCCTGGTTGGCAACATCCTGATCGCAGCCGGCGCCTTTATCGTCGCCGGCGCATCGATCCTATTCCGGCTCTTCCACGTCTACGACCTGTTCTACGTTGGCCAGGCGATCGGGGTCCTGGTCATGTTCGGTGGCTTCCTCGCCGCCCAGCGCGCCCCTCGCCGCGCCGCGAACCTGAATCGGGTCGCTTCGCGCTGAGCAAAGAACTACCATAAGCTCGCCGTTGCATCACGGCAGAGACCATGAGGACCTTTCGCATTTCGTGCACCTGGTGGGCCTCGAACGACGGGCAGCCTCCACCGGCGGCCGGGCGCGGGCCAAATCCCGACTCGGACGCTGTATTAAGGAGGCAACATGAGACTCGTAAAAGAAATACCCGCCGACGATAGCCAGGAAGAGTGGCTGGCGCGCGAGCGCGCCCACCTCTCCCAGGTCCTGTACCGCTACACCCCGATCGTCGTCGACCACGCCCAGGGTTCCTATCTCTACGGAGTCGACGGCCGCCGCTACCTGGATTTCGCCTCGGGTATCGCGGTCACCAACCTGGGGCATGGTCATCCCGCGGTTATCGCGGCGGCCAAAGCGCAGCTCGACAAGGTGGTACACACCTCGGTGGTCGCCCATCACCAGCCCGCCATCGAGCTTGCCGAGCGAATCGCGGCGCTGACACCAGGCAAGCTCGACAAAGTTTTCTTCGCGAACAGCGGGGCTGAGGCCGTCGAGGGCGCGATCAAGCTGGCCCGCTACACAACGGGACGCCCGGCGTTGATCGGGTTCCAGGGTGCCTTTCACGGTCGCACCTATGGGGCCCTCTCGCTGACCGCGTCGAAGAGTTACTACCGCGAGCGCTACGAACCGTTCCTGCCGGGCGTGTACCACGTGCCCTACCCGTACCCTTATCGAAACCCGACCGGGGCCGGCGACCAGGCGACGCTCGATTACGTCTTCAGTTACATCGATGAGATGCTGGACACGAGGGTTCCACCGAAGAACATCGCGGCCTTCATCGTCGAGCCCGTGCTGGGCGAGGGTGGCTACGTCGTGCCGCCGGCAGGTTTCATGCCGCGACTGCGAGCCCTCTGCGATCAGCACGGCATCCTGCTGATCGCCGACGAGGTCCAGTCTGGCTACGGACGGACAGGCAAAATGTTCGCATGCGAACACACCGGCGTTGTGCCCGACATCATGACGCTGGCCAAGTCGATCGCCTCCGGCCTGCCGCTGAGTGCGGTCGTCGCCACGTCGAAGCTGATGGACCAGTGGGAGCCGGCCGCGCACGGCTCGACCTTCGGCGGCAACCCGGTGTCCTGTGCCGCCGGCATCGCGACGCTGGACGTCTTCGAGCGCGAGGGCATCCTCGAGAACGCGGTCGCACGAGGAGGCGAGTTGATCCGGCGGCTGCGCGAGCTGCAGCGGCGGATGCCGGCGATCGGTGAGGTGCGTGGACTCGGGCTGATGGTGGGGGTGGAACTCGTCAACAAGGACGGATCAGCCAACAAGGACCTGCAGAAGAAGGTCCGCCAGGTCTGCCTCGATTCCGGGATGGTGGTGCTCAGCTGCGGGCCGCACGACAACGTGCTCCGGCTGGTGCCACCGCTCAACCTGTCGGAAGCGGAGCTCGACGAAGGATGGGAGATCTTGAACGCGGCTTTTCAGGAGGTGGCAGCATGAGCCAGACGATGACCAGCGAGCGTGGCCAGAAAACGCAGGCCAAGACCTACAAGAACTACATCGGCGGTCAGTGGGTGGAATCGAAGAGCGGAAAGACCTTCACCTCCACGAACCCCGCGCACAAGGACCAGGTCCTGGGCGTGATGCAAGCATCGAACGCGGACGACGTCAATGCCGCGATCGAGGCGGCCCAGAAAGCCTCGACCGGCTGGCGGCATACGCCGGCGCCGGCACGGGGCGAGATCATCCTCAAAGCCGCCCTGATCATCGAGGCGCGCAAGGCGGAGCTGGCGAGGCTGATGACCCAGGAGATGGGCAAGGTCCTCAAAGAGGCGGGCGGTGATGTCCAGGAAGCGATCGACATGGGCAAATATGCGGCCGGTCTCGGTCGCCATCCGCACGGCGAGACCGTGCCGTCCGAGCTGAAGAACAAGTGGGCGATGACGGTGCGCGTGCCGCTCGGCGTGGTCGCCTGCATCACGCCATGGAACTTTCCGATGGCGATTCCCTCGTGGAAAATCTTTCCGGCGCTGATGGCGGGCAACGCGGTGGTCTTCAAGCCCGCGTCCGACACGCCGATCGTGGCCACCAAGCTGGTCGAGATCCTGGAAGAGGCGGGATTGCCCGGCGGCGTGTTGAATCTTGTCACCGGCAGCGGCAAGGACGTGGGCGACGTGCTGGTCAAGGACCCGCGGATCCAGGGCATCTCGTTCACCGGCTCGACCGACGCCGGGCGGCACATCGCGGAGATCGCCGGCCGCAACCTGAAGCGGCTTGGTCTCGAGCTCGGTGGCAAGAACGCCATCGTCGTGCTCGATGACGCCGACCTGCCACTGGCCGTCGACGGCGCCCTGTGGGCGGCCTTCGGGACGTCGGGCCAGCGCTGCACCGCCGCCTCGCGGCTGATCGTCGACCGCAAGGTCGCGGCCGATTTTGTCGACCTGCTCCAGGAGCGGGCCGCCAAGATGAAGGTTGGCGACGGGCTGCAGGCGGACACCGACATGGGACCGGTGATCAACGAAGCCGCGCTCAAGAAGGTCCACGAGTACACGGAGATCGGCAAGAAGGAACACGCCCGGCTGGTGCACGGTGGCGACTTCGCCGGCAGTGAGGGCTGGTTCTACCGGCCGACGATTTTCGCCGACGGCACGAAGGACATGCGCATGGCACAGGAGGAAATCTTCGGTCCGTCCACGCTGGTGCTGCCGGTCAGCAACCTCGAGGAAGCGCTCGACGTCGCCAACTCGACGCAGTACGGACTTTCCATGTCGATCTACACCAACGACTTGCGCAAGGCCTTCCACGCGATGGACGAGATGCAGTCGGGGATCGTCTATGTCAACGCGCCCACCATCGGCGCCGAGATCCAGCTGCCCTTCGGCGGTGTCAAGAACACCGGCAACGGGCATCGCGAGGCCGGCACGGTGGCGCTCGACGAGTTCACCGAGTGGAAAACGATCTACGTCGACTACAGCGGTCGCCTGCAGCGCGCGCAGATCGATACGGGGGAATAAAGACCGCGGTCAGCACGCAGAACATCCAGTTCATCGACGTCGGGCAGCGGAGGGTCCGGTACCTCGACCAGGGATCGGGCCATCCGCTGCTTTTGTGTCATGGCTTCATCGGGTCGCTGGAGAACTTCCACACGTGGGGGCCGGCGTTCGGCCATCACCGCCGCGTGTTGATCCCTGACCTGCCCGGGTGTGGCGAGACCGCGGCCGGCGATCCGCCGTTCACGGTGTCGACCCACGCGGAGTTCCTCCACGCCTTCGCGCAACGGCTCGGACTCGAGGAACACGACGTCGGCGGCATCTGCCTCGGCGCAACCGTTGCCCTCGAGTACGCCTCCCGCTTCCACGACAAGATCTCACGGTTGGTCTTGCACACGCCGATCTACTCGCCGCACACGTTGCGGCCGGCGTTCAAGCGGCAGGTCGCCGCGTTCACCGCCGGCCCGGTCTTCTGGTGCGTCGACCGGCTCCGGCGGAATCGAACGGTCTCAGATCTCTATAAGCGATTTTTGGTTGAAGGCCCGGGCGTCGATCCCTACGATGCGCAAGTGAACTTCGACAACCAGCAGCGTGCCGACGGGCGCGCCGCCCGTCAGTGGTTGCGCGACGGGATCAGCCGCGACTATCGCGAGTTCCTCAAAGGCTGGCGCAAACCGGCCCTCGTGGTGGTGGCGGCCGACGATCGCACCGTCGATGTGAACGCCATCCGCAATCTGCGCGATCTGATGCCGCAAGCCGAGATCCGCGTGATCGCATCCGCCGGCCACGGCTGGACCCCGACCTTGATTGCAGCACAGGTCGAGGCCATTTCTGCGTTTCTCAAGACGTGAGCGAGCACGACTTCAACACCACCGGGCTCAAACCATGGGGCGGGCTCCAGCCATCACCCGCCGGTGCAGCGCCTGACATTCGCATCCTCGGCGTGCCAATGGATCGGGGTTCGGTGTACCGGCCCGGTGCCGCGAAGGCGCCGGCGGAGCTGCGAAAGCTGTCCGCCATCTTCGCGCCGGTCAGTGAGCAGGCCGAATTGTTCGACACGGTCACGGTCCAGGACGACGGCGACCTGACGCTGGTCGATGGCGACATGGGCGTGAATGTCGAGGCGGTCGCCGCGGAAATCGAAAAGACGCCGACGGGCACGCTGCCGATCGTGCTGGGCGGCGACCACACGACCGCGAGCCCGACCCTGATCGCACAGCAGCGCCGCCTCAACGGACGGATGAGCATCCTCTACATTGACGCGCACCCGGACCTGAACGATTCCTCTCGCCATAGCCGCTGGTCGAACGGCTGCGCTTTACGGCGGGGCCTCGAGTTGGGGCAGATCGACCCGCGGAAAGTCACGCTGCTGGGATGCCGGGACTACGACTGGGAAGAGGTGGAGTTCATCCGTAAGATGGGCATCACCCTGATCCCCGCCGCCACCGCCCATCGCTGGACCGGCAGTCAGCTCGCGGACGAGATCGGCTCGCGAATCGGCGGCGACGCCCTGCACATCTCGCTCGACATCGACTCGCTCGATCCCTCGATCGCGCCAGGAACCGGCGTCCCCTCGGCCGGCGGGCTGACCTCGCGCGAGCTGCTCGATTTCCTTCGCCAGCTCCGCGGTGTGCGGCTCGCCGGGCTCGATGTCGACGAAGTCGCGCCGCCGCTCGACGTCGGGCACGTCACGAGCCTCGCCGCGCTCAAGTTCATCTTCGAGTACATCGGGATGGTGAAGCTCGGAACAACGGCCTGATGTAGCCATCGTCGGCGCCGGCGTCATGGGCTGCAGCCTGGCCTATCACCTGGCCCGCGCCGGACGGCGGGTGGTCGTCATCGATCGGGGCAAGATCGGTCAGGGCGCGACCGCGGCCTGCGCCGGTGGCATTCGGGCCCAGTTCTCGACCGAGGTCAACGTCCGCATCGGGATGGAGGCCAAGCGCGTGCTCGCAAACTTTGTGGAGGAGACCGGCCAGAGCGCCGACTATCGCCAGGTCGGGTACCTCTTCTTACTGACGACCGACGATGAGCGGCAGCGCTTCGCCGATAACGTTCGGCTCCAGCACCGGCTGGGCATGGAGGACGTGGTCGAGCTCACTCTAGCGGAGGCACGCGCGATGGTGCCCGGGCTTCGCACCGATGATCTCTGCGGCGCGACCTTCTGTCCGAGCGACGGGCTCGCCGGTCCGAACGAGGTGACCTACGGGTATGCGAATGCCGCTCGGCGCTTCGGCGCCGTCATCCTCGAGGACATGCCGCTTGACGGATTCCTCACGGCCGGTGGAAGCGTCAGCGGCATCAGGACGCATGCTGGCGAAATCGCCTGCGCCGAGACCGTGATCTGCGCGGGCCCGTGGTCGGCGCCGGTGGGCGCCATGCTCGGTCGGACGATCGCTATCGAGCCCTCCCGCCGCCAGGTCTTTGTCACGGAGCGGTTCGATGGGATCGGCCGCCGGAGCCCGATGACGATCGACTTTCATACCTCTTTCTATTTCCACCCTGAAGCGGACGGCGTCCTGTTCGGCATGAGCGACCCCGCCACGCCGCCCGGCGACGATACGGCAGTCGACTGGTCGTTTCTCGACCGCATCACCGCCGTCGCCGAGCGACGCTGGCCGCGGCTGCTCGACGCGCGCGTGAAATCCGCCTGGGCCGGGCTTTACGAGAACACGCCGGATTTCCAGCCGCTGATCGGTCCGCTCCAGGCGGGCCTGTGGATTGCGGCCGGCTTTTCCGGCCACGGGTTCATGATGGCGCCCGTGATCGGCCGCTGGCTGGCGAGTTGGATGACAGATGGCGGCCCGACCGCCGACCTCGGCGCCTTTGCGCCCGATCGGTTTGCCGCCGGCAGCCTCCAGCCCGAGCGCAACGTGGTCTAATGGGCGTCGCCTTGCGGCGCGTGGTCCTGCTCCTGGTTCTCGGCGCCTTGAGTGCCTGCGACGCACCGACAGTCGGGCTCGCCCACGCCGCGCCGGCGGCGGTGGTCGACGGCCACGAGATTTCGATGAAGACCTACCAGGCCCGCCTGGAGGTCAGCCGTCACCGAGACCCATTCGCGGGCATCCCGGAGGCGATTCCGAGCCCGGCGCCGACGCAGCGGCTCGAAGACTTCACGATCGAGCAGTTGGTGCGCGAAGAGATCGTGCGCCAGGAAGCCGAGAAGCGTGGCCTAACTGTCAGCGACCGTGCTGTGCAGTCCCGGATCGATTCGCTGCGCACTCGCGCCGGTTCGGCTGCCTTCAGTGCCGCGCTGAGCCGCAACGGGTTCACCGACGACAGCTTCCGCGCCTACGAGCGCGCCTTGCTGACCGAGGTGGCACTGATACAGGCCATGGCGAAGGACCGCGCCGGCTCCGCGGCGCAGGAGCTGAAGTCGGGTCACGCCTTCGCGGCGGTCGCGGCGCGCTGGAGCGACGACACCGGAACCTTCTCTCGTGGCGGCGATTCCGGCTGGTTACGGCCGGACGAGATCCCGGAGCCCGCGCTCGCGGCGGCGGTGCAATCACTCGAGACCGGGAGTGTGACCGGCATCATCCAGACGAATCGCGGTGAGGTGATTGCCACCGTGATGGAGCGGCGCGCCGACCAGGTGCACCTCGCGGTCATCCTTGTGCTCGCGCCCGCCGTCGACCTCTTCGGGCCCATCGGCACGCCCACCTGGTTCACGAAGTCCATCGATGACCGCGAGGCGGCGCTCCGCCGCGCCGGTCGGATCGACGTCAAGGTCGCCCGACATGCCGGGGGATGAGGGCGAACGCTGGCGCGTTTTTCTCGCGATCGAGATTCCGGACGCCGTGCGCGAGGCGCTGACCGGCCCGCTCGAGGCGCAGCAGGAGCTCCGCGGGGCAATTCGGATCAACCCGGTCGACCGTATGCATCTGACGCTGCATTTCCTCGGTCATCTGGCGCGCCCAATGGTTGAGCAGCTGCAGCCGGCGCTGGCCGCCGTCGTCTTACGGCATCAGCGCTTTCGTCTGGCCGCGCAGGGCGTGGGCGCATTTCCCAATATCAGTCGCCCGCGGGTACTCTGGGCAGGCATCACTGGCGACGATCTGCCGCGGCTGACCGCGTTGCAGTTGGAGCTGGGTGATGGGCTGCGTACCGCCGACGTGACTGTCGAAGGCGACCGGTTCCATCCGCACCTCACGTTGGGCCGGGTCCGCAGGCCGCTCACTGCGCCAGAGCGTGCCGTGCTGCGCGACTGGTCCACTCGCTGGGGTGCCGCGGCCTTCGGCGAGGTTCCGGTCGATCAGGTGCGCCTGATGCGCAGTCAGCTCGGCGGCGGACCGCCACGCTACACGACGCTGGCGACGTTCGATCTACAATAGGGCCTCTCCGCGATGCGCCCATAGCTCAGCCTGGATAGAGCACCGGGCTACGGACCCGGGTGCGGGGGTTCAAATCCTCCTGGGCGCATTTCTTCTTTACCGCTGAGGCGCCCTCAGCGAAATTCGTCCGCGGTTCGACTCCGGCCCGGCCACACCCAGCTTTACACAGGTCGAACCGATCCCTATAGTCGATCCGCAGCTTCGTCGTGGCTGAGCAGCATGGAGGGCTTGATGACAAGGGAAGAGGCGGAGGGCCTGCTTGCTGTCGCGCGTGAAGCGAAGCTCCTGGGGCCAAACGCCAAAAGCTGGATTGCCCGTCACGGACCCAAACGCCAGGACTTTGTCGACGCGGTGCGCGTCCTGGCTGAGAATGGAGACACAGAGGCGGCAGCTGAGCTGGGCGCCAATGTCTGGCGGCTCTGGCTCGTGCTGGGGGACATCGCCGGCGGGCGGCAGATGCTTTCAGCCGCTCTAGACGGGGGTCAAGGCAAGCCATCGCGCGTCCGGGCACTCGCGCTCTACGGAGACGGAGCGCTCGCCTTCCGTGCGGGCGCGCAGCAGGACTCGCAGGTCAGGAACGAAGAAGCACTCGCGGTAGCACGCACGATCGGCGACCGAGAGGCGGAGGCGCTCGCGCTGGTGGGGCTCAGCCGCGTCGCCTTGCGCAACGGTGACTACGCCCGCGTTCAGTCGCTGGCAGCCACGGCGCGCACGCTTACGCGGGATCTGGACCCTGCTGCCGAGGTCGCGCCGCTGCACCTGCTCGCGGCCGGGACCCGCCTTGCCGGCGACTACAACCGGGCGATTGACCTCTATGCTCAAAGCCTGGAGCTGAACCGGCGCCTCGGGGACAGCAGGATGGTCGGCATGGAATTGCACAACATCGGCCACGTCGAGATCCATCGGGGCAAGGTTGAGGAGGCCGAGCGCAGCTTTCAGGAATGCGCCAGCATCAGGAATCAGGACGACCCATATGAGGCGGCGATGACCCACCTCAACCAGGCCTGCCTCGCCTTCGCGCGCGGCGAGCATGAGCCTGCGGCGGAGCTGCTCCGGCGCACGCAATCAACGCTCGACGGTGCTGGCATCGTCCTCGACCCAGACGACGCCTTCGAGGTCAAATGGCTGCGGGAGCGGGTCGGGTCGTCAGTCCACTGACGCTTCCGCGTTATCGGGTGGAGCGACGGCGGCGGGCCGGCACCGCGGCCGCGGCTATGACTTCCTGCGGCTGCGCGATCTTCCAGCGAAAGGTCGTGTCGAGTCTGGCCCTGGCTCGCCCTATGATTTGGCGCGATGCCGCGCGCGGCTCGCACCGACATCGTTCAACCGGACGGCCGGCACGTCCACCTTTACGGCGACTTCGCATCGGCACCGGCGGGCTACCAGGCGCCGGCGATGCCCAATGGTGTCTACGAGCGCCGTTGGAACCCGCTGCGTCGCGAATGGGTGCTGGTGGCGGCATCGCGCCAGGCGCGCACGTTCTTACCGGATCGCGCTGACTGCCCGCTCTGCCCTTCGCGACCGGGACATTCGACCGAGATCCCCGCGGCCCGCTACGAGGCCGCCGTTTTCGAGAATCGCTTTCCGGCGATGGTGCCCTGGCCGCCGGCGGGCGGATCTTGCGAAGTCGTGGTCTACACCGATGAGCACGAAGGATCGTTTGCGACGCTGCCGGCATCGCGGCTCGAGCGATTGGCCGAGGTCTGGACCGATCGCTATCGGGAACTGAGCGCCCGCCGGGGCATCAAGTACGTCTATATCTTCGAGAACCGCGGCGAACAGGTCGGGGTCACGCTGCATCACCCGCACGGTCAGATTTACGCCTACCCATTCGTGCCACCGGTGGCGGCGAGCGAACTGGCTCGGCGCACCGGCGCCTGCCTGCAATGCGAGCTGGTTGCCGACGAGCTGAAAGGACGGCATCGCGTGCTGATCAACGAGGGGGGCATGGTGGCCTATGTCCCGGCGTACGCCCGCTGGCCTTACGAGGTTCACGTCGCGCCACGGGCGCATCGAGCGGCGTTCCCGGATCTCTCGCCGGCGGGTCGGCTGGCGCTACTGGTCGCGATGCAGCGGATCACGCGCGCCTACGATCGCCTGTTCGAGGTGCCGATGCCCTACATGATGGCGATGCACCAGTCGCCGGCGGCGGTCATCGAGCAGGCGCACCTGCATGTCGAGTTCTATCCGATCATGCGCGAGCGAGGAAAGCTGAAGTACCTGGCGGGTTCCGAATCGGGTGCCGGGGTCTTCATCAACGACACGCTGGCTGAGGAATCCGCGCAGCGGCTCCGCGACGTTCTCGACGAGCCGACGCCGTCACCGGCGGCCGGCGACCGGCCGTAGGGAAGGGGTCTCGGCGCCGTTATTTTGGTATGGATCTGCTGCGGGGGTTCCTCACCCTTTTTGCCCTGCTCAACGCCGCCTCCTGGGCGGCGCTGGCGGCCGCCTGGGCCTTCCGGCCGGATTGGTCCGAACGGCTTCCGATGCAGTTAGGCACGCACGAGCGGTACCGGAAGGCAGCCCCCGCGTGGGCGCGCCTGGCTGTCGCGCTGGCGGGCTTCTGGACGCTGGCGGCGGGCCTCTACCTCACCGCCGGCCATAACACGGGGGCCTTGATCGTCATCGCCCTGTTCACGGCCGCGGCCTCCTGCTTGATTGTCGCGATCGGCGCCGCGGCCGCCGTCTACCGCGCGCTCAAGCCCGAACCCCTACCGATCACGCTGGAGGGCGGCCAGCAGCCGCTCTAACCGACCGACCGCTTCGTTCAGGTCGCGGCTGATCGAGGCGAGTTCCGTGGCGGCCCCCGCGTGCAGGTCGCCCAGCCGGGCGAGCTCAGAGAGGCGATAGCCGGCGCCCATCACGGTGTTCTTCAACCGGCGGAGCTGCTCCTCGGTCGGCGGCAGATCAGCCATGGGTGGGCGCTGCCACCTGAAGGCGTACAAGGGCTGAAGCCAGCGCCCCGGCCAGGGCGGCGTTGCGTTCGAGCAGGGCGACGTTGGCCTGGATTACTCGATCTCCGAGTCGGGCCTGCAGCCGGCTCAACTCCGCCGGCGTCCGATCCGGGCCTCGAACCGGCGCCGACTCGTCGGCGCCTAACTCGGCGATCGGGATCGCGAGGTCTGACGTGAGGGGCTGGCTGACGACCGCGCCGGCGCCGTGAAGCTCCCAGTGGGCGCCAAGGATCGCCGCCAGCTCGTCGACGGTGTCGGCTCGGACCGGGAGGCGAAGACCGGCCGATGTCGCCAGGAACCCGGCCAGCAGCGACGACTTCCAGCCGATGACCGGCACCCCAAGCGTCTCGAGGCGTTCGAGCGTAGCTCCGGCGTCGAGCGTCGACTTGGGGCCGGCGCAGACGACGCAGACCGCGCGCCGGCTCAACTCGGTCAGGTCCGCGGACACGTCCTGGCCGTCGCGCCCTGGGTGGACGCCGCCGATGCCGCCGGTGCTGACGACCCGGATCCCGGCCAACGACGCGGCCGCAATCGTCGCGGCCACCGTCGTGCCGCCAAAACCCGGATTCCTCACCGCGGCTGCGAGGTTCCAGGGTGAGACTTTGACGGCGTCGCGGCGTTCCGCGAGCGTGGCGCAATCCTCGAGCGAGAGACCGACTCGGAGCGCGCCCTCGAAGACCGCGACCACCGCGGGTGTCGCCCCCGCCTCGGCACAGGCCACCCACTGCCGGCGGACCGCGTCCATCGCCGCCGCTTTCGGCAGGCCGTGTGTGATCACCGCCGACTCGAGCGCGACGATCGGCTTGCCACTCTCGAGCGCGTGGTCCAGGTCTGGCGAGATTGTCAACGCGGCCACGTGCCGATCTTACGTCGGTATATTCATTGGGCCTGCGGGCGTAGCCGAATTGGTACAGGCGCACGGCTTAGGACCGTGTGGCGTAAGCCATAAGGGTTCGAGTCCCTTCGCCCGCATATTCAGACGGCGCGGAAAACTGCCTGGATCACGGCCAAGCGGTTCTCCTCGAAGTTGCGTACCTGATTGCGGCTCTTTGTCGCGAGGTCCGGCACATAGACGTGTACGCCGAGGACCGGGCGGTCGGCTGCAGCCGCCCAGGCATGGAAGAACTGGATAGCGTCGCCTGTTCGATCCGTCCAGTGCACCACCTCGAACCCCGCGCCCCTGACCAGTATCCGAGTCTCCGCAGGTGTCACCAGGAAGCTAATCGAGGGGTCATCGGCCCAGGGAACCGGAAAGGCGATGGGTTGCTCTGGGCCCGCCTGCACGTCGTGCAGCGCGAACGTCGCGCCTGGGCGCAGAACTCGACGGATCTCGCGATAGAGTCGCGCTTTGTCCGCGATATTCATCGAGGCGTGCTGGGTCCATGCCCCATCGAAGGTGCCGTCAGCGAACGGAAGGTCTAGCGCACTTCCCTGGCAAACCGTAACTCGCTCGGACAGGCCGGTCGCGCGGTTGAGCATTTCCGCGGCCCGGCAATAGTCCGCCGTGAGGTCCAGTGTCGTAACCCGGCAACCGAAACGGCCAGCGAGCAGGCGGGCTGGACCGCCTAGCCCCGCGCCCACATCGATGATGTGGCTGTCCGGGGGAAAGGCGGCCATCTCGGCGAGCTCGATGGAGGCGCGGCGGCCGCCGATGTGAAATTCCTCGAGGGGAGCGAGGTCATCCGGGGTCAGGTGATCCGGATCCTTTCCAGCTGCGCGCAATGCCGATTGGATCGCCGTCGCCACGTCAGTCCGGGCATATTGTGCCTCGACCGCATCAGCCCCGGCCCGTCCCATGTGAGCACAGTAGGCGTCGAGCCGGCCCCAGTCAAATGGCCTTTAGGCGGGACGTGCAAGGCCCACCTGGACGTATGCGAGCCTGGTTCGAACTGATAGCGTAAGACTCCGTGGCAGCGGTGAAGGTCGATACAGAGCGCAAGCCTGGTTCGCAGGTCGTCCTCTCGGTCGAGGTCGACGCCGACCAGGTTTCCCGCTCGATCGACCAGGCGTACAGCCGGCTGGCGCCGCGGGTCCGCATTGCCGGCTTCCGACCGGGCAAGGCGCCGCGACCGATGATCGAACGCGAGATCGGCTGGTCGACCCTGCGCCAGGAGGCCCTTGACCTGATCCTGCCAACCGCCTACAACTCCGCGCTCGACGAGGCCGGGCTCGACCCGATCGACGTACCCCGGGTCGAGGTGCAGCAGTTTGATCGCGGCCAACCGATGAAGTTCACGGCCACCGTATCGATCAAGCCGGAAATCACGCTGAAGGATTACAAGGACATCCGCGTGCCGCGGCCGCAGACCGAGATTGGCGGTAACGATGTGGACGAGGCCATCGAGCGGCTGCGCAACCGTTACGCCGAGCTGCATGCGGTCGAGCGGCCGGTGCACGCCGGCGATTTCCTGACGGTCGACACCCACATCGTCAAATCGGGCGCGGTCCTGATCGGCGAAAGCCAGACGGATGCCCAGCTCGAGGTTGACAAGGAACGGCTGATTCCGGGACTCGCTGAGGGCCTCACCGGGCAGGCCCCGGGCGAGACCCGCGATATCCGCCTGACCCTTCCCACGGATTACCCAAAGAAGGATCTCGCTGGGTCTGACGTCATCTTTCGCGTCACTGTGAAGTCGATCAAGGAGCGCCAGCTACCGCCAGCCGAGGAACTCCCGCAACTGATGGCACCGAGCGAGGGCGGCCACGACACGCCGGCCCGGCAGACCCTCGAGGAGCTTCGGCACGACATCCGCGAAGAGCTCCAGGATGCCGCCAGCCGGGGCGATGAGCAGCGTTTCGAGAACGATGTGCTCAAGGCACTCGATGAGCGGATGGAAGCCGAGGTTCCCGAGGCTCTGATCGAGCGCGAGGTCAACCGGCGCGTCCGCGAGCTGGAGGTCCGGCTCGAGGAGCAGGGCCTGAAGATGGAGCGCTACCTGCAGTACACGAACACCTCGCTGGACGTCCTCCAAGCAGAGCAGCGTCCCCAGGCCGTGCAGAAGGTCCGGCTCGAGCTCGCGCTCGAAACGGTGGCCGAGCGCGAGGGGCTGACGGTCTCCGACGCCGAGGTGGAGGAGGCGGTCGCCAACGCCCTGGCGGAGGAGGACCACACCGGCCATCAACATGGGGATCTCCGCACCGCCGATCCGGTGCGTGCCTACTTCCGGCACCAGCTTTTGATGCGAAAGACCATTGACTTTTTGAGTGCGGTGGCCTCGCCAGAATCTTCGGATACAATGGAGCCGCCTTCGGCAACGAAGGAGCTCGAGGGTGCGGGGAAGTCGGCGTCGCGCGGGGAGCGTCAGACCAAAGGGAAGAAAGAACGCTGACCGAACTGCGTATTTAAAAGTGAGTACGCAGACGACTGGATTGTAAGAATTGGACCCTATAATGGCGACAGGAGAGCCTCGCATGAATTTCGAACGGCTCAGCCGGCGTCCCGAAGCCCTCATTCCCATGGTCATCGAGACCACCAACCGCGGGGAGCGAGCCTTCGACATCTACTCCCGGCTGCTCAAGGACCGCATCATCTTCATCGGCACGCCTATCGACGATCAGGTGGCCAACGTCGTCATGGCGCAGCTGCTCTTCCTCGCCTCAGAGGACCCCGACAAGGACATCAACATCTACATCAACAGCCCCGGCGGTGTCGTCACCGCGGGCCTCGCGATCTACGACACCATGCGCTATGTCAGCCCGCGCGTCTCGACCGTCTGCATGGGGCTGGCGGCCAGCATGGCCACGGTCCTGCTCGCTGGCGGGACCAAGGGCATGCGCTTCGCGCTGCCCAACACCCGGATCCTGATTCACCAGCCGTCCGGTGGCTTCCAGGGGCAGGCGAGTGACATCCAGATCCACGCCCAGGAGATCCTGCGCATCCGCAAGACCCTCAATGACATCCTGGCCACGCACACCGGTCAGCCGATCGAGAAGATCGAGCGCGACACGGAGCGCGACTTCTTCATGAGCGCGGATGAAGCCAAGACCTACGGCATCATCGACGACATCATCGTCAGCACCGCGCGCGATGTCGACGGCGCCGCGGCCAAGAAGGACGGCCGCCTCGAGTTGAGCACCGCGGGCAGCAGCCGGCCTGAGCCGCGTCTCCAGCCCGAACCCGAACGAGAAGGTCCCAAGACATCCCGATGAACGAACGCGAGGATCGCCGCCGGCACACGCGCTGCTCTTTCTGCGGGAAGGATCAGTCACAGGTACGCAAGCTGGTCGCCGGTCCGGGCGTCTACATCTGCGACCAGTGCATCGACCTCTGCCAGGAAGTCCTGGAAGAGGACACCAAGACCACGTCGCAAAAGCGCACCAAGGGCGGGCTGATCCCGAACCCGAAGACGATCAACGCGGCGCTCGACCAGTACGTCGTCGGCCAGGACCACGCCAAGCGCGTGCTCTCGGTCGCCGTCTACAACCACTACAAGCGGATCGCTCACAGC
>Ga0102924_1000864_pt1 | contig 36385 bp, 41 predicted proteins | sample PaiPotPPM11metaG_FD_80116 | JGI IMG/M metagenome (GOLD analysis project Ga0102924, IMG submission 80116) | Iron sulfur acid spring bacterial and archeal communities from Banff, Canada, to study Microbial Dark Matter (Phase II) - Paint Pots PPM... ...
CCGCCGGCCTCCAGACCGGGCCGCTGTGGGAGGCCATCCTGGCGGGCCAGGCGCACGAACACGAGCCCCAGCTGGCCGGGATCATCCTGACCGCCTGGGCCTCGGTCGTCGGCTACCTGTCGGTCGAGATCTTCGGCAGCCTCACCGCCCTGATCACGGATACCGACCGCCTCTACGACGCACACGTCCGCGCCGTGATGCTCACCATGGGATACAACCCCTAGCCGGCGGACGCAAGATCCAGAGCCTTGCGGTAGGCCAGGGTTCTGCCCCGGCCCCCGCGCACGCGCCGCATCTTCGGGGGGCGCTGTGATGACGGCTGATACCATCGTTTGCGCGGCGCAATATTGCTGGTCAGCGGCTGTTTACGGGTTATGGCGGGGCTAGTGTGACCTCGTGATTGGCCCTGGCTGGAGCGAGGTCGTCGCCCTAGTCGTGGCGTACCTGATTGCGGTGGTAACGACTCCGGCGGGCATCTCCGGGGCGGTGCTCTTGCTGCCCTTCCAGGTGAGTGTGCTGGGCACGCCGAGCCCGTCGGTGACCCCGACCAACCTGCTGTACAACGTCGTGGCGACACCGGGGGCGCTGTACCGCTACTGGCGGCAGGGACAGACCGGCGGGCGGTTGGCCCTGGTGCTCATCGGCGGGACGTTGCCGGGTGTCATCGCCGGGTCAGTGATCCGCGTGAAGCTGCTCCCCGGCTCACGCGTTTTCGATGTGGTGGTCGCAGCGGTCCTGGTCCCGTTGGGCGTCTGGCTGCTGCTGTCCCGGGGTTCCCTCACGGACGCGCCGGGACGCCAGGACAGGCAGATCCCGGCTTTGATGCTGGCGGTGCTGGCCGTCGTGGTTGGGTGCGTGGGCGGTATCTACGGGATCGGCGGCGGCGCGATCCTGGCACCGGCCCTTGATCGGATCGGGCCGCAAGCCGTCTGAGGTCGCTCCGGCTGCGCTTGCCTCAACGTTCGTGACCTCGGTCGGGGGCGTGGTCACGTTCACGATCTTGTCCCTGCACCAGCACATTTCCGTGGCTCCGGACTGGCCGACCGGTATCGCCCTGGGCCTGGGGGGCCTGGCCGGCGGCTATATCGGCGCGCGCATCCAGTCCCGGCTGCCCGATGTCTTGATCCGCCGCCTAGTCGGCGTCCTTGTCATCGGCATCGGCGCCTATTACCTTTCCTCAGGCCTGAGGTAACCCCGCTTAGCCTCAGGCACGCGACAGCGAGGGCCAACGCGCCCGGGGTGACGACCACGTTGTAGAGCAAGTTGCTCGGGGTGACCGCCGGGCTCGGCGTGCCCAGCACGCTGACCTGAAATGGCAGCGGAAGCGACGTTCCCGTCCGGTTGCTCTATTCGGCCCGCACGCTGTCTGAGGTCATCTACCGCGACGAGCTCGACGGCCAGCACGACGGGGTAGAGATCACCTGCACCCTGACCCGGGAGCAGCCCGCCGGGTGGACCGGCTACGCGCGCCGGGTCGACCGGGCGCTGCTGGCCGAGACCGCGTGGCCGGCGGGAAAGAACCCGCTCGCGTTCGTGTGCGGGCCGACAAGCTTCGTGGAGACCGTGGCCGCGGGGCTGGTTGCGCTCGGCTACGAGCCTGGCCGGGTCAAGACGGAACGGTTCGGCGGTACTGGAGGACCATGATGGACGAACTCGACGGAAACGCCGCTGCCGGCCTGCTGCAAGAGATCTTCGGGACGGAGATGACCGTCGCCGTCGCGACGTGCGCGTCGTGCGGGGCCGTCGCGCCGATCGGCGCGAGCGGCCTCTACACGGGCGGCCCGGGGACGGTCATCCGCTGCCGCAGCTGCGACGGCGTGCTCGTGGTCATCACCCAGATCCGGGGTAGGCACTGCGTCGACTTGATGGGCATCCGCGCGCTCGACATGCCGCAGCCTGCATGATTACAGTGTTACAGTTCCGGTATGAGCGAGGTTCCGACTCTGTATGAGTGGGCGGGTGGCCGGGACCCGATCGAGCGGATGATCGGCTGCTTCTATGACCGGGTCGAGCGCGATGACCTGCTCAGCCCGTTCTTCCCGGGCGGGGTTAGCGCCGCGCACCGCGAGCACGTCACCACCTGGTGGTGTGAGGTCTTCGGCGGGCCCGCCGGGTACACCGAGCGGCTCGGCGGCTATCAGGCCATGCTGGCTCATCATCGTGACCTGGGCATCACCGCCGGGCAGCGGTTCCGGTTCGCGTCGCTGATGAGCCTGGCCGCCGATGACGCGGACCTGCCGTCGGACCCGGAGTTCCGGGCTGCCCTGGTCGGCTACCTGGAGTGGGGCACCCGGCTGGCCATGCACAACTCCCAGCCCGGCGCCGAGGTCGTGCAGCAGGCCCCAGTGCCGCACTGGGGCTGGGGCGTCGCCCCGCCCTATCAGCCCTGATCAAGGGTTAGGGATTGCGGGTGCTGAGTCACTGGCCCTGCACCAAGCCTGGCAGGCCAGTCCGGCGCATTCGGTCGGCAGCCGCCGAATGCGCCAGACTCCGCTGCGGGCCCACCCGGTGATCACCGCGCCGGCCGGTGCCGCGCTCGCCGTCGGCGGCGTCATGTACCCAGCCGGAATCGTGCGACCACCGGGCGGTGGTCTGAGTCCGGGTCCATGTCCCGGATGACCTCGAAGCCGGTAATCGACTCGAGCGGAAGGGTGGTGTAGACCCGGTCGCAGCGGTAGGCCAGCTTGTCGTTGCGGGTGTGCCCGACCGTCGGGACGGTATCGCGGACGTGCGCGCCGACGTCAGTCATGTACTCGGCCAGCGCCCGCGCCGCACGGTCGTCCTGCTTGCGCCGTGCCTTCCCGGGGTGGATGCCCTCAATGTCGGGTATGGCGTCACCCGCAGGGACCGCGTTCCAGTCGCCGCCCGCGATCAGCGGGCCAGGATGCTCGCACAGCAGGCCGAACGCCTCCGCCTCGATCTCCCGCAGCGAGGGCGAGATCGGGGCAAGGTGGGCGCTGGCGAACCGCAGCAGGCCATCAACGCCCTCGACCTCAGCGATGACCAGTGCCACGGCGTGCCACCACGGGGGCCGTTCCTCATGGCGCGGCTCGACGACCCGGATGCCGGAAGACTCCCGGACGAACACGGCGACGTCGCCACCCGGACCGCGGTTTGACCTGGCGAAGTAGCCGCGCATCTGCAGCGCCTTCCACGTGCTGAACTGCCAGAAGATCCGCCACTGGGGAAACGACTCCCGCAACATCTGCACCGCGATCCCGCCAGCGACCCCCGGAGCAGGCTCCTCACCGAGGTCGCCGACGGCGCTGTCCGGCCGTGCCTTCGCTGCTGCCGCAGGCTGCCAGCCCGCCAAGGTGTCCCAGGTCGAAAAGGGCACCCGTCCCGCCTCCGTGGCCGACGTGCGGCTGTGGTGCCGGGTCTGCGCCGCGTCCCAGCAACGGACCGACGAACTGCTCGCCGAGCAGGCCGCGGTTGCCCGGCTGTGGATCTCATTCCGCGACCTGGGCAGGAAAACCGGGCTCAACGCCACCCAGAAGCTGCTGTCCGGCGACATGTGGGAACGTGTCCAGCTCTACCGCGGCTACCAGACCAAGGTCATGCCCGGCCTGCTGCAAACCGAGTCCTACATGACCGCCGTCATGACCGGCGTCCGCCGCGAGCGCGGCGTGGAAACCGACGATGTCGCCGAGGCCGTCGCCGAGCGGATCGGCCGCCAGGGTTACCTGCTCCAGCCCGGCCGGCAGTTTGTCTTCCTCCTCGAAGAACCCGTGCTGCGGTTCGCCTTTACGGCACCGCCGTGCAGCGCGACCAGCTCGCCCACCTGCTGACCGCCATGCGGCTGCCGTCGGTCCAGCTGGCCGTCATCCCCATGGACGCCGACCGGCGCGGCCTCCGCCCGCGCGAGTCGTTCGACATCACCGACACCTCGCTGGTCACCGTTGAGATGGTCACCGGATTCCTGTCCCTGACTCACCCCGGGTGGAACTTCCAGAACGGCGACGGCACGAACCCCCGCCACTACACCTTCAGCTCCGATCCCCGTACCATCCGCGACATCACCGCCGCCTTCGAGATCGCCTGGGACCGGGCCACCCCTCACACCGAATACAAGACCGGCCAATAGCACTCTTGAGACGCGAACTGCTGACGTCCGTCGCGGCTGCACTCACGATGGCGCCAACTGGCGTTAACAAGCGCGCACCTGCCTCAACCCGCGTGAACAACCTGGTCGCAGCGCGGTACCCTGCAGAAATGCGCATCCGTACTCCTTCAGTCAATGGCTGACGATGCCGAGGCAGACACGGCCACCGGAGGGCGAGTTCGCCAGGCGGCTCGACCGTCTATTCCGGACGGTTCACCCCAAAGACCGCGGGCCTTACACGCCTGCCGAGGCGGCCGACTCGATCAACAACGCCGCCGGCGAGCGCGTGGTCTCAGGAACCTACCTGTGGCTGCTACGGACCGGCCAGCGGGACAACCCGACGATGAAGCACCTCATCGCGATCGCCCGGTTCTTCGGGGTGCCGCCGACTTATTTCTTCCCCGACGACGCCATGCGCGAGGATGCCGTGCCCGCCGAGTTGACGGCCGCGCTCAGCGACGACAAGGTACGCGAGATGGCCCTGCGCGCGGCCGGGCTGTCCGATCGGTCACTGAAGGCGATCACGGACATGATCGACAGCGCCCGGGCGGTCGAGGGGCTTCCAGACGGCCAGGCCAGCAACACTGGTTGACAGCGAGCGACGGAACCTGAGGAAGAGAAGGCAGCGCCGCCGAAAGGCCGCCCGGTCCAACGCGGACATGGCCACGGGCGCCCCGGGGGCCGCATGAGTCCCGAGCAGCGGCGCCTGCGCGCCCAGATCGCGGCCAACACCCGGTGGTCTCGCCCCATGGCCCCCGAGGACGCAGCCGACACCGCCCGGTCCGCCTTCTACGCCCGCCTTGAAGGGCAGGTCGACCCGCACGGCAAGCTTCCGCCCGGCGAGCGCGACCGTCTCGTCGCGCCGCGGCGAGGGCACTCTCAGCCAGGTTGAATTCCGCGAAATCGAGAGAGCAAAAGCCTTTGCTAACCGCTTTATAAAATCAGTACCAGCGAGCGCCCCTGCCGGCATCCCGGTAGGGGCGCTCGCATCCCATGGAGAATGATTCCCATCTCAATGTATCTCCGTGAAAGCTCAAGATACTTTCGGCGCCAGTCAGGGCAGTTCACCGCGTCCGCCGCATGTGAGCAGGTCAAGGCAGCTGAGATTAGCCAAGCTGGCACCCGTACCCCGAAAAGCGGACCCAGCCGGACCCACCGCTTTCTCGCCGATGGGTCACCTGCTTGCGAGCATCATGGAAACACGGAAATAAAGCATCGTGAGGCTTTCAGAGCGGTGTCTGTAGCGCGTTCGAAGCGGTGACTCTAACTGTGCGGCGGGCCTCGGCGATCCGTACGCTGGACCAGTGCTCGCCCTGACCTTGGTCGCCTTCTCCCTCGGGCTGTCCAACCTCGCCGCAGCCATCGGGATCGGGATCTCCGGCACCAGCGCCCGGACCAGGCTGCGCGTCGGCATTGTCTTCGCCCTGTTCGAAGCTGGCATGCCGATCGCCGGACTGGCGCTCGGTCGCGGGCTGGCCGGGACCCTCGGAAGCACCACGCACTGGATCGGCGCGGGCCTGCTCATCGCGACCGGCGCCTGGGCACTCCTCCAGGCCATCCGCAGCGACCCAGACCCCGCCCCGGCAGCAGCCGACCAGCGCACCAGCCGACTGGTCATCACCGGGCTCGCGCTCAGCATCGACAACCTCGCGGTCGGCTTCGCACTGGGCACCTACCACGTCAACCCCGCCCTCGCGGCGGCAATCATCGGCGCGGTCAGCGTCGCCCTCTCCCTCATTGGCCTGGAACTGGGCGCGCGGATCGGCGCCAGAACCGGCAACCGCGGGGAACTCCTCGGCGGCCTGATCCTTATCGCAGTCGGCACCGCGGTCGCGGCGGGCCTTATCTAGAGCCGACCCGAGGAACACGACCGCATCGGCTCCACGAGGACCGCGGTCGTCAACGGTGCGGATCACGGCGATTGGGCAGTACCAGGCCTGCTGATGCGCGTCTGTCAGTCCGCGTCGTACAGTGTGAGCTGCTGACGGTGGAAGCCGAAGTGCCGGGTGGGATACCTGTACCGGTCGTACGGAGGTGAACAACAGCCACGGACGGCCCGGCTCCTTCGCTCCGCCCCGTTACAGGGCTTCACCGCTACTACGGGCCGGTCCGCCAGCGTGCCCGGCGACGGTACTCTGACGCCCTGCGGGACACTCCCGGCCAGGGCTCTCCCTCTCGCCGCCGCTGAGACGGCAGTTTCCGGGCACGCCTTCCCGGGTTCCGCATGAGAGCCGCGGACCAGGCTCACGCCACCTCGACGCCGCCTGGCCAGTAAATGGGTATCCGCCAGGCTCATCCCGGAACACGCACATTCGCCCCGGTTCTGATGTCGTCTGAATTTGTGACGACGCTTCAACAGTGATCGTCTTCCCGGTCCCCGCCTGACACCTCACCGGCGCCGCGTGAGCGGAACCAGTGGAAGCGCATGTGCGGGGCGTTGCCGAGGAAGTAGCGAGTTCTGACCGATGATTTTGATCATCATTGTCCGTTTAGCGTGGTGACGCCGGGCTGTCGGCTGCAGGCGGGGTGAAGGCGCCGAGCAGCGTGGCGGTGATGAGCCGGGGCGCGTCGCCGGCGTCGAGGCGGCCGGCCGCGACGTCCTCGGCCGCGGCGTGCATGAGGCTGAAGGACGTGGTGGTGAGCCAGTGCACCGGCATGTCGCTCCGGAAAGCGCCCGTACGCTGACCGCACTCGATGAGGTCCTGCACCTGGCGTAGCACCGGATCGTGGATGCCCCGGATTCGCTCGTTGGGGAGTTCCCGGTGCCCGGCGAGCAGGATGTTGCGGAAGCGGTGGACGATCTGCCAGGACGCGGCGACTAGGCGGGCGAGTTCCTCTCTCGGGTCGCCCGCGGTGTCGATCGCGGCGAGTATCGCGTCCGCGTGCTCGATGGCTCTGCCCATGACGGCGTCGACGAGTTCGGCGCGGTTCTTGAAATGGCCGTAGAGGGTGATCCGGCCGACGCCAGCGGCTGCGGCGATGTCGGCGATGCTCACCTCGGGGTCGCGCGCGAGGCAGTCCGTCGCCGCGTCCAGGATCGCCGCAACGTTGCGCCGGGCGTCGGCCCGCTGCGCCCGCGGCCCCGTGGTCTGCGGCCCCGTGGTCTGCGGCCCCGTGGTCTGCGGCCCCGTGGTCTGCGGCACTGTGCCAGGTGCATCACTCGAAGGCATCGGCAAAAACCCAGCCAGCCCGTCGCCCTCGCACTGCACACCGCACTCGGGCTGCTGATGCTGGTCGCCGGTGTCACCGTGCTGGTCCGTGCCATCCGGGCGCGGCGCCGGCTGGCGATCGCAGCCTCCGCTCTCGGCTTCGCCGCCATCATCGGTGCTGCAGTCTCTGGCGCCACATTCGTCAGCAGCGACCACGACAGCGCTTCGCTGGCCATGGGCCTGCTCACCGGCGTGGCGCTGCTTTGCTACCTCGCCAACCTGCTGACCGTCGTCCCGTCCGCTAAGGCATCGGAGGGATAAGGGATGGCTACCGAGGAGGTCACGCCCTCCAGTTCCGGCAGCGATGGCTCGTACACGGGCAGTCCTCGTCTGGTTGTTACAGGTCACAATCAGACTCCGATCATAACCAGTACAGATGCGGTACCCCCACGAATGTGTCGCACACCCAAGTTGGCCGCGCGTCCTTCGGTGTTGTCGCACGTGCGTGGCATGCTAGCTCTAGGGCCGACGCCCGGTTCGTGATCATGCCAGACGGGAGGCACGGAGATGTCTCAGGAAGGCGCTGCCGAGAGTGGTCAGGGCGAGCAGGGGCTGAGGCTGTCCAAGAGCGCATCACTGGCCCGGGCGCTGGCGGAGACAGTCCATGCTGGTGAGGTCGGGTCGCTGACCGGGTTGCTGAGAGAGCATCCGGGTCTGGCCTCGGCGCGGATCGCTGACGACAAGGGCGGCTCGGGAACGCCGCTCCACATGGCGGCCGACTGGCCTGGGTTCTTCCCACGCGGGCCGGAGGTCGTCGCCGTGCTGATCGCCGCCGGCGCCGATCCCAGCGCTCCGGTGGAGGGAAGCTGGCACGCCGAGACGCCGCTGCACTGGGCGGCCAGCAGCGATGACGTCGAGGTGGCCAGGGCGCTGATCGACGGCGGCGCCGACATCGAGGCGACCGGAGCGTCAATCGCTGGCGGCACCCCGCTCGATGACGCGGTCGGGTACGGCTGCTGGCGGGTGGCTCGCCTGCTCGTCGAACGCGGCGCACGCGTTGACCGGCTCTGGCACGCCGCGGCGCTCGGCATGATGACCCGTGCCGAGGAACTGCTGGCCGCTTCGCCCTCGGCACGGCAGCAGCTCACGGACGCTTTCTGGCAGGCCTGCCACGGCGGTGAGCGGCGTATGGCCGAGTACCTGCTCGCCCTCGGAGCCGACCTGAACGGCACCCCGTCATGGGGCGACAGCAGGCCCCTGGACGCGGCCGACGGCATCGACACCGGTCGCCAGGCTCTCGTGAACTGGCTACGCGACCAGGGAGCCGTGAAGTCCGGCGAAGCCGCCACGTAAGCCGACGCTCAATGCCGGAGCGGAGCCGCCTTGATCACGTGAGTGGCGCGGCAAGGCCTCATGAACAGGCCCGCCCTCGGGAATGAAGTGAACGGCCAGCGTAGAGGTCACCACGTCGAACGAGAGGTCAGCCAGGTTCAGGTCCTAGGCCACCCCGACGGCGACCGAGCAGCCGCCCGGAGCACCTCAATGCCCGTTCGGCGTGACGGCGGCGGCCAGCAGGCGGGCTAGGTAATCGCCCCCGCAGCCGAGGTCCAGTACCCGGTCACCGGCCCGGTACCGCTGAGGCCGGCGATCCGGGTGTACACCCAGCGGGGGCCACCGAACGCGATCTGGGTGACGATCTCATTCACGCGGACGCGGTGGGTCGCCGCGCCCGCCTCGTCGTGGCGTTCATGACCTGTCTGCTGCGGCATCCCGCATGCTCCTTACTTGGTGATGACAGCGGGCTGGCCGCCAGCCGAGGCGGTCTCGGGGGTGGCCGACAGGGCCAGGAAGGCGAGGAACAGGATCAGCGCTGCGCTGGTCACCAGTCGCCCGGTCCGGCCGATGCCGCGGACTATGGCCTGGTCGGTGGAGCCCGCGCAGGAAGCCGACGGGCAGCGCGACCAATGCCAGCAGGCTGATCGCCACGCCCGGATGACCGCGGCCGGGCTGTCGCTGGCACGGTTCCGGGTGCTGGACGCCCTGCAGTCCGCAGGCCGGATACGCATGAACGAGCTGAGCGCCGCAGTCGGGATCGTCCCCCGCAGCGTGACGACCATCGTCGATGCCCTGAAAAGAAAGCATGGTGACGCGGCTGCCCGACCCTGGCGACCGGCGTGCGACGCTACTCGAGCTCACCGGCGAGGGACGCAGCCAGCTAAGCCGGCTCCGGGCGATGCACGACTCGTCCGCGGCGGAACTGTTCGACGTGCTCACCGCCACCGAGAAAGACCAGCTTGCCGGGCTCCTCCGGCGCCTCCAGGCGGCCGCTGACACCGGCCCGGGCCCAGACTCCCCCGCCACTCCCCGCCCGGCCAGCTCGTAGCGCGGACTCCGCGCGGAGCTCCGCGAAGGTAGCGCAGTGGCTCGGTCCCGAGCTGGCGGGTGGCGTCAGGCGTCCCGCCGATTGATGGTGACGGCGGCGGCGATGAGCACCGCGGCGGTGTAGCCGCAGAGCACGGCGAACCCGGTCCACGGGGACAGCAGGTGGCCGGGCGGGGTGAACTTGGTGGGGCCGATGAGCGCCTGCCCGGCGGCTGACGGCAGGTAGGGGTTGACGTGGTTCTGCCATGCCGCTGGCAGCGCGCCGACGGAGACGGGCAGGAAGATCAGCACTGCTATGAGCACGGCGAGGGCGCCGGCGGTGCGGCGGATCAGCGCGCCGAGGCCGAGTGCTAGCAGCCCGAGCATCGCCAGGTACAAGGCGGCGCCCAGGACCGCCCGCAGGGTCCCGGGGCCGCCGAGGTGCTCCTGGATGCCCTTGCCTGCGAAGATCGCCTGGCCGAGGAAGTACGCCGCGAGCGAGGCGGCGAGCCCGGTGAGGAAGGCGATAGTGGTGAACACGGCAGCCTTGGCGGCCAGCACGGTGACGCGCTGCGGCGTGGCGGTGAGCGTGGAGCGGATCGACCCGGTCGCGTACTCCCCGGTGACCGTCAGCACGCCGAGCACGCCGATGGCCAGCTGGGCGAGGAAGAACCCGCTTTCGCTGTAGGCGGCAGGGTCGAGTGCGGCACGGCTAGCGGGGGTGAGATGCCTGGCGTAGGCGGCGCACAGTAGGGCGCCGAACCCGGCCATGGCGGCCGCGGCGGCCAGCAGCGTCCAGTAGCTGGACCTCAGCGTGCGCAGCTTGGTCCACTCGGCCAGCGCGATGCCGGCGAACAACGGCCCGCGCGGCCCGGGAGCCTCAGCGCGCGCCGGAACCGCCGCCTGCGTCATGTCCGGGCTCCCGGTGCGGCGGCCGCCCGGTGCGGCCGGTAGTCCGCGGCGTCCCCGGTCAGCGCCATGAATGCCTCCTCCAGCGACGGCCGCCGGGTCACGAGCTGGTGCAGGGCGATCTGGTGCCGGGCGGCCAGGTCGCCGACGGCGGCAGCACTGATGCCGCGCACGGCTAGGCTCTCGCCGTCGGAGCCCGCCCCGACGGCGGCACCCTGCTCGCCCAGCAGCTGCGCTAGCCGGCTGGTCTCGGGTGAGTGGACCTCGACCCAGCCGCCGGACGCGCGGCGGGTGAACTCCTCCACGCTGGTGTCGGCGATCAGCCTGCCACGGCCGATGACGATCAGGTGATCGGCGGTGTTTTCCATCTCGCTCATCAGGTGGCTGGAGACGAGCACGGTGCGGCCCTCGGCCGCCAGCGAGCGCAGCAGGCCGCGGATCCAGGCGACGCCGTCGGGATCCAGGCCGTTGACCGGCTCATCGAGCAGCAGGACGGCGGGGTCGCCGAGCAGGGCGGCGGCGATGCCCAGCCGCTGGGTCATGCCGAGCGAGAACCCGCCTGCCCGCTTGCCTGCCACCTTGCCGAGCCCGGTGAGGCCGAGGACCTCATCGACCCGGTGGGCCTGTATCCCGCTGGCGTGCGCGAGCGCGAGCAGGTGCCCGGCCGCGCTGCGGCCGGGATGGACCGCGCTGGCCTCCAGCATCGCACCCACCTGCCACAGCGGGCGCCGCAGCCCGCGGTAGGGGCGGCCGTCCACGGTGACCGTGCCGGCGGTGGGCCGGTCCAGGCCCACGATCAGCCGCATGGTGGTGGACTTGCCGGCCCCGTTCGGGCCGAGGAACCCGGTCACCCGCCCGGGCAGCACGTCGAAGGTCAGGCCGTCCACGGCAAGCGCCGGGCCGTACCGCTTGGTCAGCCCGCGGGCCGCGATCATGCTCCCGCCTCTCCCTTCTCCGTCTGCCGCGGCGGCCCGGCAGGCGTGTAGAACTGGCGGACGATCCGGTCGGCGACCTCATCGCCCGGCTGCCCGGCGTGCTCCAGCCGCCAGTTCTGCAGCAGCGACAGCGGCAGCTGGGACAGCAGGTCGATGTCCGCACCCGGCGCGAGCTCGCCCCGCGCGGCGGCCCGGGTCACGATCTGGCGGACGCAGCCGGTCAGCATCCCACCCAGCCCCCGGTGCCAGGCCGCGCGCAGCTCCGGGTTGACCGCGATCTCGCTGCTCACCCCGGCTAGCGCCCGCTGCGCGGCGCCGCGGGAGGCCAGCAGCGCCCGCAGGAACGCCCGCATGTCGCCGGGCAGGCTGCCGGTGTCCGGGACGTCCGGCACCGCGCGGGCGCGATGCGCCAGCGCGTCGGTCACCAGCGCCAGCTTGTCCGGAAAGCGCCGGTACAGGCTGTCCTTGCTCACCTTCGCCCGCGCTGCCGCCTGCTCCATCGTCAGGTGCCCGTAACCGGCCTCGCCCAGCAGGTCCATCACCGCTGACCGGATCGCCGCGTCGACCCCCGGATCACGGGGGCGTCCCCGCCTGGCGCGGGGCTTGTCTGGCCCGTCCGGTACGCCTGCGGGCAGCGCACTGCTGGACACGCCTAACCCCCTGTCCCGCCTCGGAACGCCGATTACCGGACGTTCGCGTCTGCTAATCCGAAGATTAGCCAGACGGCAGTGTCCGGTAAAGCGGAACGGCGAAACACCGGGATAGTCAGCCTCAGACCTGGCCGCCGGCTACCGCCGCTATTCGGCAGTCGGCATCGCGTGGACCACGCGGACCGCGGCGGCGATGTCCTCGCTGGCAGCCGGGAGCACTCTTTGCGGTATCCCGCCAACTCCGCCTGCCGCTACCTGGCCGAGGGCACCCGGCACGGCAAGACCAGCGTCTACGCCCTCGTCGACAACCACGTGGCACGGCCGCTCGACGAGGCCGTCAACCACGGCGAGCACCTGTGCCGCCGCGTAGGAGCAGGACGATGACGCGGCACCCAGGCCGGCCGCGATGGCGAGGGTGCCCTCCTGCGCGGCCGTGAGGCTGTCCAGCAGGGCCTGCCTGCCGGATAGCAGCTTGCCGAGCGCGGTCTTGCGGCCGGCCAGCTGCGCGCGCAGGGCCGCGATGCCGTCCTCGGTGTGCTGCAGCTGCGCTTGGACGGAGGCCAGGTGCCGCGCGCTGTCAAGCAGCTGCGCGGCCTGCGTCTGGTGGGTGCTGGCCAGCTGCTGCATCAGGGAGGCCTGGCCGAGGATCACGGCCGGGTCGGCGGAGCTAAGCAGCCCGGCGTCCGATGTCGGATGCGCACGCCCCGCCGGGGAGGTCCGGGATGGACGCGACGGCGATCGCCGGGGCGCTGCTGACGCCCGAGGGCCGGGCCGACCCCTACCCTTTGTACGCCCGCGCCCCTGAGCCGGGAGCGGTCCTTGACGCCGGGGACGGCTGGCACCTGGTGGACCGGTCGCTTCAGGCGATCACGGACATGATCGACAGCGCCCGCACGGTCGAGGGGCTCCCGGACGACGCCGGTCTTGAAGGTTGACACGTTCCATACACGTCAGTTTAAATAACTCAGAGCTAAACAACTGACATTCGCTGCTGACTCCTCGCTGTCGCGGAAGTCAGGCAAGCCCAGGGACACCGCTCCCCCGTCCCGCGACTCACGGAGCGATGCCGCATGCCCGAAGGCACCAGCACTGACAGCAGGACCATCCGACTGCTTCCTGTCACGACACCCGGCCCAACCGCCCCGCCGCTTGGCGACTGGCACGGCCGCGGCCTATGCGTCGGCGAGGACCCGGACGTCTTCTTTCCCTCCCAAGGCGCCCCCGGCACTAAGGCCAGGAAGATCTGCGCCGCGTGCCCAGTCCACCAAGACTGTCTCGAGTACGCGACAGAGGCCGACGAGTTCGGTATCTGGGGCGGCCTGGACCAGCAGGAACGCCGGAACCTGCGAAAGCGGCGGCAGTGGCGCCGGAAGGCGGACCGCACTAGGGCAAGCGAGTGCGGCCAGGCCGCAGAGACCGCATGACTCCCGAGCAGCGGCGCCTGCGCGCCCAGATCGCGGCCAATACCCGCTGGTCGCGGCCCATGGCCCGCGAGGACGCCGCCGAGGCCGCCCGGTCCGCCTTCTACGCGCGCCTTGAGCGCCAGGTCGACCCACATGGCAAGCTCTCGCCTGGAGAGCGTGACCGCCTTGTGCGCTGCGCGGCGAGGGCATTCTCCGCGAGGCTGAATTCCGCGAAATCGCGAAAGCAACGGTCCGCCCTCCCCGCGTTATATCATCCAGAATAGCCGTGCCCTTGCCGCCACCCCCGGCAGGGGCACTGGCATTTCATCAGGAGATGCCAGCATTCATAGGCGCAGTCAAGAAAAGGCAAGAGTCGCAGCCGGCCAACCCGCAGAGCATGCCTGCGCACCATCTAGATCATGACGTTCCAGCAGGCCAGGCTCACCAACCCGGTCACACCGCCGACAAAGACCGAAAACGGGCCCCAGCTAGGCCGACCGCTTTATTGCCGCTAGGTCACCTGCTTGCGAGCATCATGGAAATACGAAAATGAAGCAGCATAAGGCTTTCAGCGTGCTAGTGTCCTGAGTCGATGATGCGTTGGCAGTAGGCAGCGAGGGTTTCGAGGATCTCGTCGGCGGACTTGGTCCACACGAACGGCTTCGGGGCCGTGTTCCACTCGTTGATCCACTTGCGGATGTCTGTTTCCAGCTCGGTGACGGTGCGGTGGGCGGAGCGGCGCAGCTTGCGGTTGGTGAGCTCAGCGAACCAGCGCTCGACCAGGTTCAGCCATGACGAGCTGGTCGGCGTGAAGTGCAGGTGGAACCGCGGGTGCTTCACCAGCCAGTCCTTGATCGCCGGGGTCTTGTGCGTGGCGTAGTTGTCCAGCACCAGGTGCAGGTCCAGGTCCTTCGGCACGGCGGCGTCGATCAGCTTCAGGAAGCGCAGGAACTCCTGGTGGCGGTGCCGGCGGTAGGGCTGGGCGATGACCGAGCCGCTGGCCAGGTCATAGGCGGCGAACAGGCTGGTCGTGCCGTTGCGGACGTAGTCATGCGTCATGCGGGCAGGGGTCGTGGGCAGCATCGGCAGGATCGGGGCGGTCCGGTCCAGGGCCTGGATCTGCGACTTCTCGTCCACGCACAGGACCAGCGCGTGCTCGGGCGGGCTCATGTAAAGGCCGACGACGTCGCGGACCTTGCCGATGAACTCCGGGTCCGTGCTGAGCTTCCACGTCTCGACGACGTGCGGCTTGAGGCCGAACGCCCGCCAGATCCGCGACACCGACGACTGCGACAGGCCCGTCTCCGCGGCCATCGACCGGGTCGACCAGTGGCTGTCCTGCCCGCGGCCCTTCTCGGTCAGCGTCCGCGTGACCAGCACCTCGACCTGCTCGTCGGTGATCTTCCGCGCTGCCCCGGGCCGCGGCGCGTCGCCCAGGCCGTCCATCCGGCGCTCCGTGAACCGCACCCGCCACTTGCGGACCGACTCCCGCGATAGCCCGGTCCGCTCCGCGACCCTGGTCAGCGGCGCGACCCCGCCCTCCTCGGCGCAGGCCAGCACCACCCGCGCCCGCTCCGCCAGCGACTGCGACGCCGTCCGCTTCCGAGACAAAGCCTCCAGCGACGCGCGCTCAGCATCAGACAAGACCAGCGGTACAAGCTTCGGACTTGGCACCAGCCAAGCCTACAACCTGCGAACCTTTCAAGGACTCAGGACACTAGCATCCCTAATTGGGCGTAACGCTTAGGAGGCGGTCGCTCTATCCACTGAGCTATTGGGGCCTACCGGAGCCCAATGTTACCTGGGATGGGGCGTGCTCGTCGCCCCCGGGAAGATGTGGTGCGGGTGGGAGGAAGCCGCAGTCGTTCTGGATGATCCGCGACAGTGGCCGTGGAGCGGGGAAGCTGCCGGTCACGGAAAGCTTGGATTGTTACACGATCTCTGGAGGACATCTCCAGGTTCGCCTAGAAAATAGCAGCTGAGTGCCTAGCAGCGTTGCGCCTGTGGGACGATCGTGTTAACGTCCAACTTAAGATTGTTGAACACTTCGAAGAACCAGGCCTGAAGGTGGCCGAGGGACCGCCGGCGTCGGCATGGCGCTGCGCTGGCACCGCTCGCCTCGTCGCCTGCTGCCCTGAACGGCCTGTTGGCATCGCTGGTTGGGTCTCATTGGAGAGAGACGGGTGAGCTGGATTGGGCGTCCGCCGCGGCGCGGCCGTGAATGCTGAATTCACTGGGCCGCTTCAAACGTCACCGTTAACTCGGAATCGAAGTCACCGTTAACTCATTACCTGACGTCTCGGTCAACACACCGCCGAACGTCATGCCATCTCAGCTTATCGGCATCAATTGGCAGCTGCATGCTGCCCTCGGCCGACCAAGTGAAAGGGATCCACAATGTCCAATGCCCTGCGACTGTCTGCTGCCATCGCGACGTATGGCCACACCAAGGCCCTGAAGACCAAGCAGCTACAGCCCGCCGGATGCGAACTGGACTTCGTTGAAGTCGAGCCCATTATCGCGGCATTCCGAAGAATGATTCGCACGCTCGAATTCGACGTCTGTGAACTGGCTCCCACGACGTACCTCGCGGCCCGGGACGCGGGCATTCCCATCACCGCCCTGCCGATATTCCTGATGCGGCGCTTCCACCACGGCGACATGGTGTGCCGCCCCGGCAGCGGAATCTCCGCGCCCAAGGACCTGGAAGGGCGCAAGGTCGGCGTTCGCGCTTACACGGTGTCCACCGGCGTGTGGGCGCGTGGCATCCTGCAGCACGAGTACGGCGTCGACCCGGATTCCATCACCTGGGTTGTCGACGACGAGGAGCACGTCACCTCTTACCAGTTGCCGACGAACGTCGTCACCACCGCGCCCGGGCAGTCGATCTCCGGGCTGTTCCACGAGGGTGGCATCGACGCCGCGCTGACCGGGCCGGCCGGCATTGGCCGTTCTGGTGCGCCTACCGCGGGCTGGGCCATCGCCGGGGCCGGCTTCGACGAGGCGCGCAAACCGTCAGAAGACTATTACCCGCTATTCCCCGGGGCCCGGGCGCTCGAGGCCGACTGGTACCGGCGGACTGGCATCTACCCCATCCACGGGCTTGTCGTCGTCAAGAACGAGATACTCGAGGCCAACCCGTGGCTCGCCAAGAGCCTCGTGGACGCGTTCACCGCGTCGAAGCGGCCTTTCCTTGAGTCACTGCGCGCCGGAATCGACGACGCCAAGGAGTTCGCGAGCTACACCTCGCTGCGCGAAATAGTGGGCGACGATCCGCTGCCTTACGGAATCGAGCCAAACGAGAAAAGCATTGAGGCGCTCATCGATTACTCGGTCGATCAGCACATCGCGACGCGCCGCTATGCCATCGACGAAGTGTTCGCCTCTTAGGCTGCCGCCCACGCGATCCAATCCGCTCGAACTAGGGAGTTTACGCAAATGACCCGCGCACTGGTGGATATCCATCCGCACGTGATCTCCAACGACGACGTGAAGTACCCCAAGGCACCGCTCGGCGGTGTCCAGTCCAAGTGGTCGCAGGAGCGCCCGGTCGACTGGGAGCAACTCTCGGCCGCGATGGACGAGGCCGGCGTCACCCGGGCCGCCGTGGTCCAGTCTTCGACGACTTACGGCCACGACAACTCCTACCTGGCCGACTGCGTCGACCGGGCAGGCGGGAAGATCACCGGCGTCTGTTCCGTGGGCTTCATGGACGACGACGCGATCGGCCAGATGGAGCACTGGATCGGCGAGCGCGGGATGTCCGGCGTCCGGTTGTTCACCACGGGCAGCACGATGGGCCAGAGCGCCTGGCTCGACGACGCCAAGACCAAGCCCGCCTGGGCGTACGCGGCCGAGCACCGCATCCCCGTGTGCGTCCAGCTCACCGCGCCCGCCCTGCCCCAACTGGAGAACGTGCTCAAGGAGTTCCCCGACCTGATCGTCATCCTCGACCACGTGGCCATGTCGTCCTTCACCGACGGCCCGCCGTACACCGCCGCCGACCCGGTCTACGGCCTGGCCCGCTTCGACGGCGTGAACCTTAAGGTCACGTCCCGCGTGCTGCTGAGCGGCAAGCAGAGCAGCGGCGGGTCGGCGGGCGCGCTGCGGGAGCTCATCCGCCACTTCGGCAGCGACCGGATCGCGTGGGGTTCTAACTACCCGGCGAACGAGGGCACGCTCAGCAGCCTCGTGCGCCTGCTTGAGGAGGCGACGGCCGGGCTCGGCGGCACCGACGCGGACAACATCTACAGCGGCACGGCCCTCAGGCTTTACCAGAAACTCGCGTAGCCCGCCCCAGTCCTTTTTCACGAGCACTTCCAGCACGCGAGGAGAAGATCAGGATGCCGAACCAGATAACTGTTGTCACCGGCGACTACCCGCACACGGCCAGGCTCAAGTCGACGTCCGCGTTCGCCGGCGCCGCCGCCGAGTTCCCGCGGATCAACCCGGTCCACGACGCGTTCGACGACATGGTCCGCAGCCAGAAGTACGACGTGTGCGAGATGGCGATCGGCGCCTTCCTCCAGGCCTATGAGGCGGGGAAGCCGCTGCTCTTGCTGCCGGCCGTCATGGTGGGCGGGTTCCACTACAAGAGCATCTACGCGGCGCCCGGTGCTCCCGTCGCGCCCGCCGAGCTGAAGGGCAAGCGCATCGGGGTGCGCTCCTACAGCCAGACGACCGGGCTGTGGGTACGGGGCTGGCTGTCCGCTGACTACGGAGTCACGCCCGACAGCGTTACCTGGGTGACCACCGAGGGCTCGCACTCCGACGCGTACGACGACCCGGACAACGTGGTGCGAACCGAGAACTCGCTAGCCGGCGATCTGCGCAGCGGGCAGATCAGCGCGGCGATCCTCGGGACCGGGGCGCCGGAGGACCTGGTGCCGCTCATCCCTGACTGGGAGAGCAAGTCGCGCGCCTGGCACGCCAAGCACGGGACGGTGCCGATCAACCACATGGTGACCGCGACGAGTGACCTCGTCGTGCGGCACCCGGACGTGCTGAACGCCGTCTACCAGAGCATTGCCGACGGGATCGCCGAGAACGCCGCCAAGCCGGCGGATCCGGCGGCGCTGCCGTCGGCCATCCGCTGCGGACTCAGCAACGTGCGCGAGGCGGTCCGCCTCGCCGCCGACTACGCGCTGGAGCAGGGCCTGATCTCCAGGCCGGTCGATGACATCGACGCGCTGTTCGCGATCAAGGGCGAGTGACATGCCCAGCCGTCCCGCTGTCGTTTCGCGGATCGACCGCGCAGCCGAAGAGCACGTCAAAGGCCTAGCCGAACTTGGCGTCGCCACCGTGCACGAGGCATACAACCGCACCGGCCTCATGCACGGGATCCGGCCGGTAACCGGCGGCGTGACCGCTGGCGGTACCGCGATCACCTGCCTGAACTTCGCCGGCGACAACCTCATGCTGCACGCGGCGATCGACATCGCCCAGCCGGGAGACATGATCATCGTCGCGGTGACGTCCCCTTCGTCCCACGGCATGTTCGGCGAACTCCTAGCCACCAGCGCCCGGGCGCACGGCGTCACCGCCGTCGTGCTTGACGCGGCCGCGCGCGATACGGCCGAACTACGCGACATGCGGTTCCCGACGTGGGCGCGCACCGTGTCGGCGGCCGGCACCGTGAAGGCGGCCCCCGGCTGGGTCAACATCCCGGTCAGCTGCGGCGGGCTGGTGGTCTTCCCCGGCGACGTGGTCGTGGCGGACGACGACGGCGTGGTGGTGGTGTCGCGCGCTGACGCCGCCGAGGTGCTTGAGAACGCGGCCCGCCGACGCGACCGCGAGGCCGCGCTGCGACCGCGGTTCGCCGCCGGGGAAAGCAGCCTGGACACGGGCAACCTGCGCGGAATGCTTGCCCCCTACCTGCAACAGGACGAAGCATGATCATTGACGCCCACGGGCACTACACGACCGCGCCGGCCGCTCATTGGGAGTACCGCCGAGCGCTGCTCGACGCGCAGGACGATCCGGCGCGGGTGCGCGGCGTGCCCCCGGCCAGCATCTCCGATGACGAGATCCGGCAGAGCGTCGAAGGCGCGCAGCTCCGCCTGCAGCGCGAGCGCGGCACCGACCTCACCATCTTCTCGCCGCAGGCGTCCGGCATGGCCCATCACGAGGGCGGTCCGGTGGTCAGCGCCGTGTGGTCGGCGGCCTGCAACGACCTCATCAGCCGGGTCTGCCGTCTGTACCCGGACAACTTCATCGGGGTTGGCCAGCTCCCGCAGTCGCCGGGGGTCAGCCCCGAGTCCTGCGTCGGGGAGCTGCGCCGGTGCGTCGAGGAACTCGGCTTCATCGGCGTCAACCTCAATCCCGACCCGTCCGGCGGTTACTGGACCGATCCCCCGATGACCGACGAGTGGTGGTTCCCGGTCTACGAGGCCATGGTCGAACTCGACGTGCCGGCGATGATTCACGTGAGCGCGTCGTGCAACCCGAACTTCCACACCACGGGCGGGCACTACCTGGCCGCGGACACCACGGTCTTCATGCAGCTGCTCAAGTCGAAGCTCTTCGAACGGTTCCCGACGCTCCGCCTCGTGCTGCCGCACGGCGGCGGCGCGGTCCCGTACCACTGGGGCCGGTACCGCGGCATCGCGCAAGACCTCGGCGTCGGCCCGCTGGACGAGCTGCTTCTCGACAACGTCTACTTCGACACCTGCGTCTACCACGCACCGGGCATCAGGCTGCTCGCCGAAGTCATCCCGGCCAAGAACATCATCTTCGCGTCGGAGATGGTCGGCGCGGTGCGCGGCATCGACCCCCAGACCGGTCATTACTACGACGACACGCGGCGTTACGTCGATGGCCTGACGACCCTTGACGCGGCCGAGCGCGCCGCGGTGTTCGAGGGCAACGCCCGCCGGGTCTACCCCCGGATCGAGCACGCGCGATGACGTTCTACGACGAATGGCTGGCGGCCTGGGAGGAGACCGAGGCCGCCAAGCGCGCCAGCCGCAAGGTCATCCACGCGGAAGAACTGGACTGGGTCGAAACGCCGCAGGACCACCTGGCCGCCCTGCTGATCGCCCCGGAGACCGGCTTCCGGACGATGGGCTCGCTCACCATGATCGCGGAGATCCCGGTTGGCTGGCACACCGGCGAGCACAAGCACGGCGAAGAGACCATCTACATCATCGCCGGGTCGGGCAGCTCGGTCGTCGACGGCACCCGGTACGACTGGGGGCGGGGAAGCGTGCTCGCGATCCCCTTCGGCGCGCGGCACCAGCACTTCAACACCGGTCCCGAGCCGGTGCGCTACTTCTCGGTCCTGTCGGTTCACCTGGAGCGGTTCGCCGGGCTGCACCGAACCGTCCAGTTCGCCCACTGCGGAGCGGGCGTTGACCGGTCCGGCCTCCCGGTCAGCGCCGACGGACTCGACTCGTCCGGCCGCCGCATCGCCCTGCGCGGTGCCGACGCGGCGGGGCCCGGGCCCGGTGGGGCTGGCGACGGACACGCCCCCGGCGGACACGCCCCGTTCGCGGAGACGCTCACGGCGGACGAGATGGCGCTGCTGTCGGGCCAGACGCTGGTCGTCGGTGACATCGACGGATTCCACAAGGTCATGCACCTGCACCGCGCCGAAGCGGACGTGCAGAAGTTCATGCGGGTCGGCCGGGACGAGAACCAGTTCTCCGTGCACGAGCAGGAGATCAGCGCCATCCTGCGGGACCCGCCGAAGGCGTACAGCGGCAAGCACGCTCACCAAGAGGCGCTGCTGTACGTGCTTGACGGCTTCGGCCATTCGGTGATCGAGGGCGAGACCGTGCCCTGGCGCCCGGGAAGCGCGCTGCACGTTCAGGGGCCGCAGACCGTCCACCAGCACTTCGTGGAGAGCTCGACGCCGTCCCGGATGCTACGCGTATCGAGCGGTCTGCGGTACTTCTTCGAGCCCATCCTCAAGACCGAGTGGCCGTACCTGTTCATCTCACCGCGCCAAATACTGTCACGAGAGGAAAAGGACAATGCGCAACATACGTCCGACTAGAAGACTGCGCAGACTTGGGGTGGCGGCCGTGGCGGCGCTCCTGGCGTCCGGTGCCGTCGCCGCCTGCAGTTCGTCCGGTAGCAGTGGTACCAGCAGCGCCGGCCCGCAGGCCGCCGGTGGCTCAGGCACCGTCAGCATCACCTTCGGCGACCTCAGCCCCAACAGCACGCTGACTCCGTTCTACGTGGCCGTGGACCAGGGGTTCTTCAAGAAGGTCGGGCTGGATGTCACCGTGCAGAAGTTCACCGGCGGCGGTGCGACGTCGGTGGCCGCGCTGGCGACCGGTTCGGTCCAGATCGCATCGGGCGGGCCGACGAACTTCATCGGCGACATGGCCAAGGGCGTGATCAACGGCAAGCTGTTCGGCCTGACCGTGGACAGCGGCTACGACCTCGTGGTCCCCAAGGGCATCACGAGCATCTCGCAGCTCAGCGGTAAGACCGTCGGAGTCTCCGGCATCAACAGCTCGGACGACATTTTCCTGGACGCGACGCTGCAGCACTACGGCATCTCCGCTAGTGCCGTCACCACGATCACCGCCGGGACCACCGCGGAGCGCCTGATCGCGCTGTCCTCGGGCAAGATCCAGGCCATCGCGGACCAGGCGGCGTTCCGGCCGTCCGAGCTCGCCGTCGGCAGTGTGCTGCTCAAGGCCGAGGACAACCCGGTCAAGCTGCCGACCGTCGCGTTCTACGCGGACTCGTCCTTCATCCAGTCGAATCCGGGTGCGCTGAAGAAGTTCATCAGCGCGATGATCACGGCCACGGCGTGGGCCAAGCAGACAGCCAACGAGCAGGCGGTGGTCGCGGACTGCGAGCAGGGCAGCGGGAGCACGGCGACCGAGTGCGAGCAGACGATCACCTGGGCGAAGAGCCAGGGCTCGGAAGACCCGTACACCTGGTCCTCGACCTACGGCCTTGACAGCACAAGCCTGCAGAACGCTGTCCAGGCGGTCTCGCTGGTCATCCCCCAGGCCAAGAGCCTGACCCTCAATGACGTGATCGACACGGCCTTCGCCGGTACGAAGCCCTAGCGAAGTGCCCAGGCCGCCGGACCGCCCTCAGGCACGGAAGGGACAAGGAAGTTCATGAGCACGCAAACTGAGGTATCCGGGCCCCCGATGGCGGGGCGCGCCGCACCGGCCCGGAGCGCACCGGGCCGCACCTGGGCCCGGTCCCGGCCCGTACTGCTCGGTACGGCCTCCGTGATCCTGCTCTTGGTGATCTGGCAGGTAGTCACCGAACTGAACCTGGTCAAGCAGATCTTCTTGCCGACCCCGCTGCAAGTGTTTGACGCGCTGAAGTCGGTGTTCAGCGGCGGCCCGATCTGGAACGACCTGGCCGTTTCCGGCGAGGAATTCGTCATCGGCCTCGGGATCTCGATAGCGATCGGGGCCGCGCTCGGGATCCTGACCGGCTGGTACAAGCCGGTTGACGAATTCTTCAAGCCGATCGTGGTCGCCTTGAATTCAATGCCGCAAGTGGCCGTCATCCCGGTGCTCATCCTCATCTTCGGCATCGGGATCACGCCCAAGGTAATCGTGGTCTGCCTCAGCTGCGCGCCGGTCATTCTGATGAACACCGCCGCCGGCGTCGGCAACGTCGACGAGCGGCTGATGCGAGTCGCGCGCAGCTTCGGCGCATCCGACTGGCAGGCGATCAGAACGATCGTGTTCCCGGAGGTCGTGCCGTTCTTCATGACCGGCCTGAGGATCTCCATTGGGCGCGCGATCATCGGCGTCGTCGTTGGCGAGATCTTCGCCTCCAAGGCGGGCCTCGGCAGCCTCCTCATCACGGCGAGCGACTCCTTCAACATGCCGGTCATGTACGCATCCGTGATCATCATCACCGCCCTGGGGATCCTGCTCACCCAGGTGGCCGCGTGGCTCGAACGGCGGATGCAGGTGTGGCGCACGTAGTTGGGCGCCGACCGCGCGGAAACGCATCTCGCAAGCAAACGGACAAGGGGAAGGCATGAAAGGCAGTCTGACTAATCGCCGGAACGCGGTGGACGTCCCCGCGAGCGCCGGCGGCGCCAAGCTGGTCGCGGAGGACGTCGCGGTCACCTACCAGTCCCGGGGCCGGGAAACGCTCGCGGTCTCCGGCGTCAACCTGACCCTGGCCGACGGTGAGTTCGTGGCGATCGTCGGGCCGAGCGGATCGGGGAAAAGCACGTTCCTCATGGCCGTGGACGGGCTGATCCCGCTGTCGGCCGGGCGCATCACCGTCAACGGCCGGACGGTTACCAGGCCGGGCGCCGACCAGGCGGTCGTCTTCCAGGACGCCAGCCTGCTGCCCTGGCGGACCGTCCTCGACAACGTCACGTACGGGCTCGAACTCGCGCACCGGCCGAAGCGGGAGCGCGAGGAGATCGGCCGGGCGCTGATCAACGTCACCGGGCTCGGCGGGTTCGAGGGCTACTACCCACGCCAGTTGTCCGGCGGCATGCAGCAGCGGGTCAACATCGCCCGGGCGCTCGCCGCCGATCCCGAGGTCCTGCTGCTCGACGAGCCATTCTCCGGACTGGACGCGCAGACCAGGGAGACAATGCAGGGAGAGTTGCTCAAGATCTGGGATGAGCGGAAGAAGACGGCGGTCTTCGTAACCCACCAGATCGACGAGGCGGTGTACCTTGCTGACCGGGTCATCGCGTTTAGCGCCCGGCCCGCCCGCATCGTGGCGGAGTGGAAGGTTCCGTTCGAGCGGCCGCGACCGCTCGAACTGAAGCAGAGCCCCGAAGGGCACGCCCTTGAGCGCGAGATCTGGCACGTCGTACGGGCGGAGGGCAAGATGAAGCCCTGAGCCGCTCAGGCGGCCGTCCGCGGCGAATTCAAATACGCAGCTCTTGGCATGCACCGGATGGGGAAGGAATGACCTCAGTTGGCTGTAGACGACGTCCGCCTGGATGGCGCGGACGGAATGTCCGCAAATCGGTACGAGCAGGCGTACGACCAGCTGGTTGCCATTCTTCTCTCGGGCAAATATGAGCCGAACACCCGCCTGACCGAGGCTGAGCTGACGCAACTGCTGAACGTGTCGCGCGGCACGATCCGGTCGGTTCTCGTGCGGCTGGCCCAGGAAGGGTACGTGACGAGCGAGGTTAATCGCGGAGTCAGGACCCGGCTATTCTCCGTCGCGGACGCGGTGGACATCCTGGAAGCACGGGAAGTTCTGGAGGGGGCGCTGGCGGCCAAGGCGGCCGAGCGGGCCACCCAGGAGGAACTCGACGAGCTGACGCGAACGGTGGGCGTCATGCGGGAGGCGCAGCTTACCGGCGACGAGCAGGAGTACTCCCGGCAGAACCGCCACTTTCATCGGGAGATCAGGAAGGCCGCGCATCAGGAGACCCTGGCCCGGTTCTTCGACGCGCTGCTCTACCCGCTGGTCATGCGCCAGTACCGGGACCTCGCGGCGCCGCATCCCCGGACCTTGTCACTCGAGGAGCACCAGGCGATCCTGTACGCCGTCATCACCCGTAACCCGGATGCGGCAAGCGCGGCCATGCGGCATCACATCTCCTCCGCGCGCCAGGGGCTCCTGCTCAGGAACGCGCCCAGCGGACGCTCCGCTCCAGATCAGGACCACGAATGACGTCGACCGTCGGAGAAGTAATCGTTGCCGCCATGGCCTGCCACGGCGCGGACTACGCGTTCTGTGTGCCGGGCGAGAGCTACCTGCCCGTCCTGGACGCCTTCCATGACGAGCCCGCGGTGCAGCCGATCGCGACCCACCACGAGGAGGGCGCGGGGTTCATGGCCCACGCCTGGGCCCGGGCCACTGGCCGGACCGGGGTCGCCATGGTTACCCGCGGCGCGGCCCCGGGCTGGCCCACCTCGCGGTCGCGCTGCACGCTGCCCGTCAGGACTCCGTTCCGATGGTCGCGCTTGCGGGCCAGGTGCCCACCGCGGCCGCCGGCCGGGAAAGCTTCCAGGAACTAGACCTTGTGCGCTTCGGCGAAGTTGTCGGCAAGGCGGGCATCGAGATCACCCACGCGGACCGCGCCCACGAGCAGATTGAACGTGCGTTCTACCTCGCGGCGGCCGGCCGGCCGGGACCCGTCGTCGTCAGCCTGGCCGAGGACCTCGGCTACGAGCGCACCGCCCACGGTTCGGTAAGCCCGCAGCCGGTCCCGCTGCCCGCGCCGAGCCCGGAAGCGCTACGGCGGGCCGCGGACATCGTGCGGGCGGCGAAGTCGGTCGCCATCGTTGCCGGGGGCGGGCTGGCCCCGCGGGACGGCAGCGCGATTCTCGTCCGGCTCGCCGAACACGTCGGCGCCGCGGTGTACAACGGCTGGCGTCGCTTCGACGCGTTCCCGAACCCGCACCCGCAGTTCGCGGGGAACCTGCCCTGGCTGCCGGCCGAGCTCACCGCGGCGCTGCGCGGCGCCGAAGTGGTCCTCGCCGTGGGCACCCGGATGGGTGACTTCACCTCGCTCGGCTACACCGTTCCCGGCGCCGGCCAGCGACTCGTCCAGATCGACATCTGCCCGGACTCCATCGTGGCGACCCGCGGCGGTGACGTCGCGATCGTCGGCGACGCCCAGGCCACGTGCTCTGCGCTGCTCGGCCTGCTGGCGGACGACCCGGGCGAGCCACTGCTCGTCGAGCGGAGGCGGTTGGCTGCGCTCGAGGCGGGACGCCGCTACGTCACGCGGTCGCGGCTAAGTCAGCGGAGCGCGCCGGACGAGGTCGTCGACGTCGGCGTGGCGATCGAGGCGCTGCGCGAACTGCTGCCGCCGGAAGCGGCGATAACGTCGGACGCCGGGTCGTTCTCGGGCTACCTCAACCGCTACTACCGCTGGCGCGAACCCGGCACGTTCTTCGGCAGCACCTCGGGGTCGATGGGCTACGCGGTGCCCGCCGCCGTCGGCGTAAAGCTCGCCGACCCCGGGCGCCCGGTGGTCGCGGTGGCGGACGACGGCGGCTTCGCGATGACGATGAGCGAAGTGCACACCGCGGTCCGGCTCGGGCTCGGCGGGCTCGTATTCGTCGTGTTCGACAACGGGGTGTACGGGACGATCAAGGACCATCAGCGCCGGAAGTTTCCCGGGCGCCCCATCGCCATCGACCTGACCAGCGCGGATCTCGCGCAGGTCGCTTCTGGTCTCGGCGCCGCGGGTGTCCGGGTCAGGAGCGACGCCGAGTTCGCCGCGGCCTGCAAGGAAGCGATCGCATCGCCGGTGCCGACCGTTGTCCAGGCGATGACCTCGCCCGCGCAGATCAGCGCCTGGGCCGACTGAGGTCCGGGGTCGGAACGGCCAGCGGTCGCGGCGGCCCGCCACCTACCCGTGTGCTATGAAGGAGCCGCGACGATGTCCCGCGGACCGGCTCCGCGGCTGGCCCCCGCTGGTGCAGCCGCCGGTAAACGCCGTCTCGGGCCGCGGACATCGCCGACGCACCGGAAGCGTACGCGGCGCCGCTACGGCTTCCCTACGGGTTGGCTATGGCCCAATTCCGGGGGTTAAGCCGCGCGTTTGGCGGTATCTTAGTGGGCTCTATGGCATTTGCCAGTCCACCGTTCGGATGGAGGTCCTGCGTACTTGTGAGCGTGGAGGAAGCGGCCCCAGCGCAAAAGCAAGAGCAGGCGACCGCCGTCGACAGCGCCCGGGGAGGGGCGAAGAGTCGCGGGTTCCGCCCGGACATCCAGGGCATGCGGGCGCTTGCGGTGGGGATGGTGGTGATCTACCACCTGTACCCGTCGCGGCTCACCGGCGGCTTCGCCGGCGTGGACGTCTTCTTCGTGATCTCCGGGTTCCTGATCACCGGTCATCTGCTGCGCGAGTACCAGAAGTCCGGCAGGATCGCGCTGCTCGACTTCTGGGGGCGGCGGGCCAAGCGGCTCGTGCCCGCCGCGGCCCTCGTGCTCACCGTGACCTGGGTGGCCTCACGGCTGCTGCTTCCGGCGACGCGCCTGGCGGACACCGCATCTCAGATCAGGGCGAGTGCGCTTTATTACCAGAACTGGCAGCTCGCATGGAACGCGGTCAACTACCTCAAGTCGGACAGCGTGGCGAGCCCGGTACAGCACTTCTGGTCGCTCTCGGTCGAGGAGCAGTTCTACCTGGGCTGGCCGCTGCTGTTCCTCCTCGCCGCGCTGGTGGCCCTCTCCGTGCGCCGGCCCAAGGGACAGGCCGCGCAGACCGAGCAGACCGCGCAGCAGAGCAAGCGGAGGCGGGCTCGCGGTCACCACGTACTCCTGCTCCTCGCGGGCGCGGTCGTCGCGGGCTCGCTCTGGTACTCCGTGTACTACACGCGCGCGAACCCGGCGGGCGCCTACTTCGTGACCACCACCAGGATCTGGGAGCTCGGGCTCGGCGGCCTGGTCGCGCTGCTGCCCGTGCGGCTTACCGAGCGAATCGGAAGGCTCGGCATCCTCGGCTGGGCGGGCCTCGGCCTGGTGATCGCGTCGGCGTTCGTGCTGAGCGGGACTAATGCCTTCCCCGGCTACCTCGCCCTGCTGCCCGCGGGCGGCGCCGCGGCGTTGATTCTCGGCGGCTCGGCCGCGGGCCGCTTCGGGCCGCACCGGCTGACGTCGGTCAGGCCGCTGGTGTTCGTCGGGGGCATCTCGTACTCGCTGTACCTGTGGCACTGGCCGCTGATCGTCTTCTACACCGCGCGGGCGGGCCGGGCGCCCGGCGCGCTCACCGGGCCGGCCATTGTCGTGGCGGCCGTCCTGCTGTCCTGGCTGACCAAGGTCTGGGTCGAGGACAAGGTGCGGACCGCGTCGCTGCTGTCCGGGCACGGCTGGCGGTCCGTTTCCACGGCGCTCGCGGCGGTCGTGCCCGTCGTCTTGGTTTCGCTCTTCATCGCCTCCGAGCCCGCGCCGTTGAACGGGCCACTCGGGCCGAACTACCCGGGCGCCGCGGCCCTCGCCGACAAGGTGACCACGGTCAAGCCGGAACCGGTGCTGCCCACGCCGGCGGCGCTCACGCTGCCCGAGTACTGGGCGCAGGGGTGCCTGCTGGGCCAGGCCGCCGCCCTCCCCAAGGAATGCGTGTACGGCGACACCTCGCATCCGGTGCTGACCGTCGCGCTGGTCGGCGACTCGATAGCGGGCAACTGGTTCGCACCGCTGCAGAAGATCGCCCTGCAGCGGCACTGGAAGCTGGTCACCGAGCTGCACTCCATCTGCCCGCTCAGCTCGACGCTGATGATCACCCCGAACTACGGCGGCGCCTACACCGCCTGCCACACCTGGGGGACCACGGTGATGCGGGACCTGGAAACGAGCATCCGGCCCGACGTCGTCATCACCAGCAGCTCCGCGGGCCTGGCCACGGTCGCGCATCCGGCGGGCGGTGCGGCGGCGCAGGCGGACATCGGCACCGGCATGGCCAACTACTGGGCCCAGTTGCGGCGGCACGGCATCGCCGTCATCGCCATCAGGGAGTCGCCGGACGTCGGCCTGGACGCGCCGGACTGCATTTCCGATCACTCGGTGGCCAACTGCACCGTGCCGAAGGCCAAGGCGGTCGCGCAGGATCCGCCCACCGTCGATGCCACGCGGGCGGCGGGAGGCACGGTTCCGCTGATCGACATGAACTCGCTGATCTGCGGCCCGGCCACCTGCGCGCCGGTAGTAGGAAATGTCCTGGTCTACCAGGACAGCCATCACCTCACGAGCCAGTACGCGCTGACCACCACGCCCTACCTCGAGGACCGCCTTCTGCAGGCGAGCAAGCTGCTGTCGATGGCGTGAGCGGGACGGTCGCTTTGTGAAATCTTGCACAAGCTCACCGTGAGCTGACCCCCGAATGTCGCCGAAATCACGTTGTGCCAGGTCACCCTGGCTGGCCTAGACCAAAGAGGCGGGCCTACCCCGCACGCTTGGCGTACTCCTCGCGGGCATGTCATAAGTACTCTCCGTTACCGGCAATGCGAAGAGCGTGACGGATCCCTCACTGCAATAGCGAGCTTTCTCCTGTCAAGATGAATAAATCGCCAACTTCTCAAGCGATGAGCTTGACGAACCGAGAGGACCAAGTACGTGGTCGATGTTGATGCCATCTTGGAAGCCGCCCATCTGAAAAACGACCATGTGCGCGAGTACGTTCGCTACTGGGCCGGGATCACTGGCGCGGCCAACATCGAGGTCGTCAGCGCCGATGACGACTCAAGGCTCATCAAGGAAGCCCTCGAGGCCGGCGAGATCCTCACCGCGGGCGCAGAGCTCTACTACTCCCGCAGCTACTACAAGGACACCGCGCGCTCGGAAGAGCGCACGATCGTGGCGACGAGCGACCCGGCCGACAAGGGCGTCTACGACAACTGGTACCCCGCCGACGAGATGAAGGCCAAGCTCACCGGGCTGATGACCGGGGCGTCCACGGGCAAGACCATGTACGTCATCCCGTACCTGATGTCCGCGCCCGGCTCACCGCTCGAGAAGTACGCGGCGGGCGTCGAGCTGACCGACAACCGCAGCGTCGTCCTGCACATGAACCGGATGGCGAGGGTCGGCGTCGAGTTCATCAACAACCTGGCCGACCAGGACAGCTTCGTGCGCGCCGTGCACGTGACCGGCGACCTCGAGAACCTGGGCCAGGGCACGCCGGAGGACAAGCGCTACTTCGTCACCGTGGCCGACGAGCGGACGATCCTGCACTTCGGCTCCTCTTACGGCGGCAACGCGCTGCTCGGCAAGATCGCGCACGGGCTGCGCCAGGCCGCCTACGACGGCTGGTCGTCCAAGAAGTTCCTCGCCGAGCAGTTCATGCTGCTCGGCATCACCGACAAGGTGACCGGCAAGAAGTGGCACATCGCGGGCGGCTTCCCGAGCGCGTCGGGCAAGACCAACCTCGCGATGACCTTGCCGCCCGACGCTCTCGGGGACCAGTACCACGTCGAGTTCTACGGCGACGACATCGCCTGGATGTGGGTCGGCGAGGACGGCCGCCTCTACGGCATGAACCCCGAGAACGGCGTGTTCGGCGTGGCCAAGGACACCAACGAGCAGACCAACCCGGGTGCGATCGAGTCCATCGCGCCGGGCACCAAGGCGATCTTCACGAATATCGCCTACAACGAGAAGACCCACGAAACCTGGTTCGAGGGCCGCACGCCGAACCCGCCCGCGGACCTCGACGGCTGGCTGGACTGGAAGGGCAACCGGATCGCCGACCGCTCCGAGGTGGAGAAGAACGACCCCTGGGCCCACCCGAACAGCAGGTTCACCACCGCCCTCGCCAACGTGCCGAACATCGCGGACGACTACGACAACCCCGTCGGCGTGCCGATCGACGGCATCATCTTCGGCGGCAGGACCCGGGACCGCGAGCCGCTGATCCGGGCGATCACCGACGTGGCCGAGGGCGTCTACGACGGCCTCACGCTCGGCGCGGAGGCCACCTTCGCGGCCGACGGCCTCGACGGCCAGCTCCGCTACGACCCGATGTCCATGCGCCCGTTCATGTCCTACCCCGAGGGCCCGTACGCCGCGCACTGGCTCTCGATCATCAACGCGTGCGCCAACAAGCCGATCTTCGCCCACGTCAACTGGTTCCAGCGGGACGCGGAAGACGGCCACTTCCTCTGGCCCGGCTACCGCGACAACCTGCGCGCCCTGCTGTGGCTGATGCAACTGCGCGACGGCGAGGTGACCGGCGTGCAGTCGCCGGTCGGCATCCTGCCGGCCAAGGACGAGCTCAACACCGACGGCCTCGAGATCGACCCGGCCGACCTCGACCGGCTGCTGACCATCGACATCGCCCGGTGGCGGCAGGAGATCGGCTTCCGCCAGACGTACCTGGAGCAGTTCGCCGACCTCCCCGAGGCGATCTGGACGGCCCACCGCCGCGTCGCCAAGGCCCTGGGCGAGTAGGCGACCAGGCGACCAGGCATGACAACTACAGGCGGAACAACTAAAGGCAGCCGGAGATAAAGGCAGCCAGTCGCGGGCCGGTGCGAGCGCAGATCGCACCGGCCCGCGACGGCTTATGGAGCAGATCATCCCGAACGAAGTCGGCTTCCTGAACAGGCCAACTCGCTGCCCGAGGCCGGCTCGACGCGGGGCTAAGAGCGGGGCGGGGCTACCGATTCCCTTGATATCAGCGTGGGGGTCAGGACGCGGCGGTCGCCTAGGCGGTGGCCGCTGGTGATCTGGGCGAGCAGCAGGTCGATGCTGGCCGCCGCGACCGCGTCGAAGTCGGGGCGGACCGTCGTGAGCGGGGGGATGTAGTAGGCCGCCTCGGGCACGTCGTCGAAGCCGATGACGCTGACGTCGCCGGGGACGCGGCGGCCCCGTTCGTGGAGGGCGCGCAGGATGCCGAGCGCCAGGTGGTCGTTGGCCGCGAAGACGGCCGTGACGTCGTTCATCCGGGCCAGGATCTGGCCGTTGCGGTAACCGGACGCGGCCTGCCAGTCCGCCGACATGAGCGGGGGGATTTCCGCGCCCGCCTCGGTCAGCGCGCGGCGCCAGCCAGCCACGCGGCCGCGGGCGTCGAACCAGTCGTCGGGTCCGGAGACGTGCCAGACGGTGGAGTGCCCGGCGTCGAGCAGGTGCCTGGTGGCGGCGTACGCTCCCGCCTCCTGGTCCACGGTTACCAGTTCGGTCGGCCGGGCGGGGTCGCCGTCGATGGTCACCAGCGGGATGTCCTCCGGGAGGTCGTCGAGCGCGTCGTTCGCCGACTCCACCGGGGCGATGATGACCAGGCCGGCGACTCGCTGGTCGAGGTGGCGGCCGATCGCGTCGGCGATCGGCTGCCGGTCCAGCGTGCGGACGCTCTCAACGTTGACATTAAAGCCGCGCCGGACGGCTTCCTCGGCGAGTGCGCTGAGCGTGGCGGCCGGCCCGTACAGCGTGGAGGACCGGGAGACAACGCCGATGACCTGCGACGTTCCCGTTACGAGGAGGCGGGCGGCCTTGTTCGGCCGGTAGCCGAGCTCGTTGATGGCCGCCTGGACCCGGAGCCTGGTCTGCTCCCGCACGTTCGGATGGTCGTTCAGCACCCGCGAGACGGTCTGGTGTGAGACGCCTGCCAACTTGGCGACGTCGGTCATCGCCGGCTCCCGGGCGGGTCTGACCACGTAGTACCCCAATTGAATGTCGAATTGGCCCTTCTAAGCTGCGTCAACTGTATCCCCCGACGTCAGTTTGTGTCCGGGTCGCCGGGAGTTGCGCTTCCCGGCAGTTTTCAGCAGCTAGATTGTGAACGCTAACAGAATATCCGGTCAATACGCCAACCGCCTCACCTTGTCACTTTCTCGCGTCCGTACAGCTCAGCCTGGCCAGGGATCTCATCGGCGGCTCGCCGGGATTGCCCTGGCCACACGGTAACGAGATGACATCTGGGTATTGACACTCCACTTTGAGCACGTTAACAATCTGGGGCACGGGCGGGTATAACAAGGGAGACGAGACGACGTGATCGCGGACGGCAGCACCGCAGGCCAGCCCCTGGTTGTGGGCGTGGACTTCGGGACTCTCTCGGCGCGCGCGGTGGTGGTTCGGGCCAGCGACGGCGCCGAGCTCGGCAGCGGTGTCGGCGAGTACGCGCACGGCTCCATCGAACGGTTCCTGCCGTCCCCCGGCACCGGCAACATACCCCAGCCGCTGCCGCCGGACTGGGCGCTGCAGGACCCGGCGGACTGGCGGGCCGCGCTCGGCACCGCCGTCCGCGGCGCGCTGCGTGACGCCGCCGCCGACCCGGCGGCCGTGGTCGGCATCGGCACCGACTTCACCGCCTGCACCGTGCTGCCCGTGCTGCGGGACGGCACGCCGCTGTGCGAGGTTCCCTGGCTGCGCGAGCGCCCGCACGCCTGGCCCAAGCTATGGAAGCACCACGCCGCGCAGCCGCAGGCCGACCGGATCACCGACCTCGCGCACGCGCGCAAGGAGAGATGGATCGCCAGGTACGGCGGCCGGATCTCGTCCGAGTGGGAATTCGCCAAGGCGCTGCAGCTGCTCGAGGAGGACCCGGACACCTACCGGCGCACCGAACGGTGGATCGAGGCGGCCGACTGGATCATCTGGCAGCTGTGCGGCGTCGAGACGCGCAACGCCTGCACCGCCGGCTACAAGGGCATCTACCAGGACGGGCACTATCCGTCCGAGGACTACCTCGGGGCGCTCAACCCGGACTTCGCCGACTTCGCCAGGACCCGGCTGGCCGGCGTGCCGCTTTCGGCGCTCGGCACCCGCGCGGGCACGCTGACCGCCGCGGGCGCCGCGCTCACCGGGCTGCCCGAGGGCATCGCGGTCGCCACGGGCAACGTCGACGCGCACGTCACCGCGCCCGCCGCCCGGGCCATCGCGCCGGGCCAGATGCTGGCCATCATGGGCACCTCGACCTGCCATGTGATGAACAGCGACCGGCTCGCGGACGTGCCGGGCATCTGCGGCGTGGTGGACGGCGGGATCATCGCCGGCCGGTACGGCTACGAAGCGGGGCAGAGCGCGGTCGGCGACATCTTCGCCTGGTGGACGGGACTCGGCGTGCCGGAAAGCTACCTCGAAGAAGCCGCCGAACGCGGCCAGGACCTGCACGAGTACCTGTCGAGCCGGTCCGCGGGGCGGCCGGTCGGCGCGCACGGCCTCATCGCGCTCGACTGGATGGGCGGCAACCGGTCGATCCTCGTCGATCACCATCTGTCCGGCGTGATCGTCGGACTGACGCTCGCCACCACGCCAGAAGAGGTCTACCTGGCCCTGCTCGAGTCCACCGCCTACGGGACCCGGGTGATCGTCGAGGCCTTCGAGGTCGCCGGCCTCCCGGTCACCGAGTTCATCGTGGCGGGCGGGCTCAAGCGCAACCGGCTGCTGATGCAGATCTACGCCGACGTGCTGCGCCGCCCCATCTACGTGACCACCTCGGACCAGGGTCCCGCGCTCGGTTCCGCGATCCACGCCGCGGTCGCCGCGGGCCTGCACGCCGACGTGACCGCCGCGGCCGCCGTGATGGGCCGGGTCGACGAGACGGCCTACCGGCCCGACCCGGCCCGCGCCGACGCGTACGACGAGCTTTTCTCCGAGTACCGCACCCTGCACGACTACTTCTCCGGCAGACCGGAATGGGGAGGCAACGACGTGCTGCACCGGCTGCGCAACCGCAGGAACGGAGCGACCACCGGATGACCGCGCTGAACGACCACCTCAAGTCCCTGCGCGAGCAGGTCAGCGCGCTGCACGCGGAACTGGTCCGGTACGGGCTCGTCGTGTGGACGGCGGGCAACGTCTCCGGTCGCGTCCCCGGCCACGACCTCATGGTGATCAAGCCGAGCGGTGTCTCCTACGACGAACTCACGCCGGAATCGATGATCGTCTGCGACCTGGACGGCGGCGTGGTGGAGGGCGACCTCTCGCCCTCGAGCGACACCGCGGCGCACGCCTACGTCTACCGGCACATGCCGGAGGTCGGCGGCGTCGTCCACACCCACTCCACCTACGCCTGCGCCTGGGCGGCGCGCGGCGAGCCGGTCCCCTGCGTGCTCACCGCGATGGCGGACGAGTTCGGCGGTGAGATCCCGGTCGGGCCGTTCGCGCTGATCGGCGACGACTCCATCGGCCGGGGCATCGTCGAGACCCTCTCCGGCCACCGGTCCGCGGCCGTGCTGATGCGCAGCCACGGGGCGTTCACGATCGGCAAGGACGCCCGGGCGGCGGTCAAGGCGGCCGTGATGTGCGAGGACGTCGCCCGCAGCGTGCACCTCGCCCGTCAGCTCGGCGACCCGCTGCCGATCGCCCAGGCCGACATAGACCGCCTGTACGACCGCTACCAGAACGTCTACGGCCAGCCGGGAAAGCCCTGACCGGCCCGACCGCGCCGACAATATTGGACATTGACCCCGAACGGAGTCCCCCGCATCATGAGCACCTCCCCCACCCGAGAGATCTGGTTCGTTACCGGCAGCCAGGGCCTTTACGGCGAAGAGACCCTGCGCCAGGTGGCCAGCCAGTCCCAGGTGATCGCGGAGGCGCTCGACGCCGCGCCGGACATCGTGATCCGCGTGGTGTGGCAGCCGGTGCTCACCGACGCGGAGGCAATCAGGCGGCTGTGCCTCGACGCGAGCGCCGACGATTCCTGCATCGGCCTGATCGCGTGGATGCACACGTTCTCCCCCGCGAAGATGTGGATCGCCGGGCTCTCGTCACTGGGCAAGCCGCTGCTGCACCTGCATACGCAGGCCAACGTGGCGCTGCCGTGGGCCGACATCGACATGGACTTCATGAACCTGAACCAGGCGGCACACGGCGACCGCGAGTTCGGCTACATCCAGACCAGGCTCGGCATCGCGCGTAAGACCGTCGTCGGGCACGTGTCCGACCCCCGGGTCATCGCCTCGGTCGCGACCTGGGCGCGGGCCGCCGCCGGCTGGGCGGCCACCAGGTCGCTGCGGCTCGCGCGCTTCGGCGACAACATGCGCTACGTCGCCGTCACCGAGGGCGACAAGACCGAGGCCGAGGCCGTCTTCGGCGTCCAGGTCAACACCTGGGGCGTCAACGACCTGGTCGCGGCCGTGGACGCGGCCCCCAAGGACGGCATCGACGCGCTCGTCGCCGAGTACGCCGACCGCTACGACGTCGCGCCCGAGCTGTTGCCAGGCGGCGACCGGCACGAGTCGCTGCGCTACGGCGCGGCGATCGAGCTCGGCCTGCGGTCCTTCCTCGACGACGGCGGGTTCGGCGCGTTCACCACCAGCTTCGAGGACCTCGGCGGCCTGCGCCAGCTCCCCGGCCTCGCCGTGCAGCGGCTGATGGCCGACGGCTACGGCTTCGGCGCGGAAGGCGACTGGAAGACGGCCGTGCTCGTCCGCGCGGCCAAGGTCATGGGGGCCGGCCTGCCGGGCGGCGCCTCCCTCATGGAGGACTACACCTACGACCTCACTCCGGGGGAGGAGCGGATCCTCGGCGCCCACATGCTCGAGGTCTGCCCCACCCTCACCAC
>Ga0102924_1000870_pt1 | contig 36285 bp, 37 predicted proteins | sample PaiPotPPM11metaG_FD_80116 | JGI IMG/M metagenome (GOLD analysis project Ga0102924, IMG submission 80116) | Iron sulfur acid spring bacterial and archeal communities from Banff, Canada, to study Microbial Dark Matter (Phase II) - Paint Pots PPM... ...
ACCTCGTGGATCTGCCACAAATCGAGATGGTCGGTGCGCAACCGGCGCAGCGACTCCTCGAGCTGCTGCATCGCCACCTTGCCGTCGCGCCCGTGCGTACACACCTTCGTCATCAGGAAGACGCCGTCGCGCCGGCCGCCCTCGGCGAGAGCTTTGCCCATGCGCTCTTCGCTGACGTGTTTGTTGTATTCCCAAGCGTTGTCGAGGAACGTGATCCCGGCGTCGATCGCGGTCAACAGCAGACGGATCGCCTCGCGCTCGTCCTCGATCAGGCCCAGGTGGTAGCCGCCGAAGCCGATCGCCGCGACGGCGACGCCCGGTGCGATCTCACGCTGCGCAATCATGCAGACCACGTACCCACCTTCTAGGCGCCTGAGGCGAGACGGCGAATGTCGGTTCCCCGTGAGTTGGTTCGCGAAGCTCAAGACTGCGCTGACACGCACCCGCGAGGCGTTCGGCGGCGAGCTCGAAACGATGGCGCTTGCTCGCCGTCCGGTCGACGAAGCGCTGTGGGAAGATCTCGAGGAGATCTTGCTGGCGGCGGATTTCGGCGTGCCGACGACGCTGAAGATCGTCGACGCGTTGCGCGCCGTCGCGAAGCAGGATCGCTACGAGACGAGCGACCGCGTCGTCGAGCGGTTCCGGCGCGACGTGCAGAACTTCCTCACGCTCCCCGAGATGGGCCTCGCACTCGGCGCGAAGCCCGCGGTCGTGTTGGTGGTCGGCGTGAACGGCAGCGGCAAGACGACGACTATCGGGAAGCTTGCCGCATTGCTGCGCAGTCAGCGCCGCAAAGTGATGGTCGTTGCTGCGGATACGTTCCGCGCGGCCGCAGCGGAGCAGCTCGCGGTGTGGGCCGAGCGCGCCGGCGCCGAGTACCTCCGCGGCGCCGAAGGTTCGGATCCGTCATCCGTCGTCTTCGACGGGATGACCGCGGCGAAGGCGCGAGGTGTCGACGTCGTGCTGGTCGACACGGCCGGCCGCCTGCAAACGAAAACGAACTTGATGGAAGAGCTGAAGAAGATGCGGCGCGTGATCGAGCGCGAGACCGGCGCGCCGCCCGCGGAGACGCTGCTCGTCGTCGACGGGACGACCGGACAGAACGCGCTCTCGCAAGCGAAGCTCTTCAACGAAGCGACGCTGCTGACCGGCGTGGTGGTCACCAAGCTCGATTCGACCTCGAAAGGCGGCGTGCTGGTCGGCATCGTCGACCAGCTCGGCGTGCCGGTGAAATACGTCGGCCTAGGCGAAGCGATCGACGCATTGCAGCCGTTCGATCCAGCCGAGTTCACGAAGGCGCTGTTCGAAGTGACCGCGGCGGCGTAGCCGCGTCACCAAAGGCGGCGGAAGCGGCCCAGCCACGCGTCCATCTCCGCAAGTCCGGCTGGGTCGATGGCGTAGATGCGCCGCTGCGCGTCGCGCCGCACCTGAACGAGGCCTGCTTCGCGGAGCAGCTTCAGATGCTGCGACACCGCGGGCGCGGTCATGTCGAAGCGGCGCGCGATCTCGCCGGCGCGGAGTTCGCGCGTTGCGAGCATTTCGACGATCCGTCGCCGGGTGGGATCGGCCAGCGCCATGAACCCGAGCATTGGATGTGTTATTTCACAATCACTTAATTAAGTCAAGACCGAATAACACGGGCAATCGAACAGAGGTTCGATCCCTGGTCGCTCCGAAATACAGGGGCAATGACGCGCCCTTGCCGGCGCGGGTGCAGCGTGGGAATGTCCGGCGACGGCCTTCGTACTCTGCCACGCATCTGGCACTCTAGCGCGATACCGTCGGTACCAATCCCGACACGCACACCGCACGGAGCACCATGGCAGACGACAAGCAGACAGCCCTGAACAGCGCGCTCGCGCAGATCGAGCGTCAGTTCGGCAAAGGCTCGATCATGAAGATGGGCGAGTTCACCGACAAGATGGCGTTCGACGTCATTTCGACCGGTTCGATCGCGCTCGACCTCGCGCTCGGCGTCGGCGGCTTGCCGCGCGGCCGCATCGTGGAGATCTACGGCCCGGAATCGAGCGGTAAGACGACGCTCGCGCTGCACGTCATCGCCGAGGCGCAGAAAGCGGGCGGCACGGCGGCGTTCGTCGACGTCGAGCACGCGCTCGACCCGACCTACGCGCAAGGTCTGGGGATCGACCTCGACAACCTGCTCGTCTCACAGCCCGACGCCGGCGAACAGGCGCTCGAGATCGCGGAGATGCTCGTGCGTTCGAACGCCGTCGACGTGGTCGTGGTCGATTCGGTCGCCGCGCTCGTCACCAAGGCCGAGCTCGAAGGCGACATGGGCGACACGCACGTCGGCCTGCAGGCGCGGCTGATGTCGCAGGCGCTGCGCAAGCTGACCTCGGCGATCTCGCGCTCGAAGTGCGTCATGATCTTCATCAACCAGCTGCGCGAGAAGGTCGGCGTCATGTTCGGCAGTCCCGAGACGACCTCGGGCGGCCGCGCGCTGAAATTCTACGCGTCGGTCCGGCTCGACGTGCGCAAGCTCGAGCAGATCAAGGTCGGTCAGGACGTCGTCGGGACGCGCACCCGCGTGAAGGTCGTCAAGAACAAGGTCGCGCCGCCGTTCCGCATGGCCGAATTCGACATCACGTACGGCAAGGGCATCTCGAAGATGGGCTCGATCATCGACGTCGCGCTCGAACGGAACATCATCGGCAAGTCGGGCTCGTGGTACACCTACGGCGAGCAGCGCATCGGTCAGGGCCGCGAGAACGCGAAGTCGTTCCTCGAGGAGCACAGCGACACCGCGGCCGAGATCGAAGTGAAGATCCGCGAAGCCCTCAAGGCGACCGTATCGCCCAACGGCATCGCCAAGCCGGTGGGCGCCGTCGCCCCCGGCGACGACGACTGACCACCGCGCCAGGTGGCCTCAACCGCTCGGGTGACGGCGTTGCGTATGCTGGCGCAACGCCGTCTCACCGAGGCGCAGCTCGCCGCGAAACTGCAGCGCAAGGGGTACGACGACGAGGCGGTCGAGGCGGCAGTGGCGTCGTGCAGGCGTGATGGCCTGCTGGACGACGGCCTCTACGCGCTGCTCTACGTCGAGGGACGTCGCGCCGCCGTCGGCGACGCGCGCCTCGTCGCCGAGCTGGTGAAGCGCGGCATCGATCGCGACGCGGCGCGCGAGCGGGTCGACGCGGCGGCGCTTCCCGAACCGGAGCGGGTGGAGGCAGCCTACGAGAAGATCCGGCGTACGCATCCCGGCGTCTCCTACCAATCGGCGGCGCGAAAGCTGGAGCGGCTGGGATTTCCGGCCTCCCTGATCTACCGCGTCCTGCGCGAACGGGCGAGCGTGGAACTCGGCGACGTCCTGGCGGACCTGGCCTGACGAGTCCCATTCGGCGGGGACGGCGGCCTCTTTCCGTGCGGCTTTTTTCAAGGAAGGCCACAGGAGCGCATGGTACATTGCGATTCAACGATGCGATCTCTCGTCGGACGCGCGCTCCTGTGTACGCTCGCGATCTTTGCGTTGCTCGTGCCGCTGGCGGTTCCAGCGGTCGAGCTGGACGCGATCGCGAAGGCCGCGGCCGGGTACTCGACGGGCGATCCGAAGTTGGAATCGCTCTACCGCACGGCGCTGCTCAACACGAGCAAGCAGGTCACCCTCGCCTCCGACGGCACCGCCTACGTCAAGACGGGCGACATCCCGGCCGAGTGGTTGCGCGACGCCTCTGCGCAGGTGCGCCCGTACCTGTTCTTCGCAAAAGACGATCCGCAAGTCCAAACGCTCCTGCGCGGGATGATCGCCCGCATGGGCAAGTATCTGCAGGTCGATCCGTACGCCAATGCGTTCACGCTCGACTATCGGGTGTGGGAGCAGAAGTTCGAACTCGATTCGCTCGCCTATCCGATCACGCTGGCGTGGACGTACTGGAAGCAGACCGGGGACACGTCGATCTTCACCTCCGATCTGGCCGCCGGTTTCGACAAGGCGCTCGACACGATGGAGCGCGAGCAAGACCATCCGCGCAACTCGCACTACGTGCACCACGAACTTCCGGCGGGCAAGGGCAATCCGGTCGTCTACACCGGGATGATCTGGAGCGGCTTCCGACCCTCCGACGACGCCTGCACCTACAACTACCTCATCCCCTCGGAGATGATGGCGGTGGTGGCGCTGGGCGAGCTGCAAGAGATCGAGCGCGACGTTTACCACAACCTGATCAAAGCGCAGCGCGCGCGTGCGCTGCGCGACGAGGTGCAGACCGGCATCCAGACGTACGGCGTCGTGTTCACGCCGAACTACGGCTACGTGTACGCCTACGAAGTCGACGGGATGGGTCATGCGAACCTGATGGACGACGCGAACATCCCCTCGCTCCTCTCGGCGCCGTATCTGGGCTACACCAAGTCGTCGTCCTTCATCTATAAGAACACGCGGCGCTTCTTGCTCTCGCGGGACAACCCCACGTACTACGTCGGCAAGGTGGCGCGCGGCATCGGCTCGCCGCACACGAGCGACGGGTGGGTCTGGCCGCTGGCGATGCTGATGCAAGGCTTCACGGCCTCGAGCGAGGCAGAGCGCAAGGACGTGCTCAGCCAATTGCTGGCGTCCGATCCCGGCGACCACCTCCTCCACGAGTCGTTCAATCCCGACGATCCGATGAAATTCTCGCGCGCCGATTTCGGCTGGCCCAACGCCCTCTTCAGCGAGTACGTGATGACGACGTTCGAAGGCGTCCCATCGCTGCCGGTCGGAAGTACGAGCGACCTCGATTTCCGCGGAGACTAAGATGAGCATGTTCCCCAACCCGCACGACGACCGCCGGCCGGTCGATGTCGTGGTGGGGATTCAATGGGGCGATGAGGGCAAGGGGCGCATCATCGACCTGATGGCGCGCGAGTACGGCGTCATCGCGCGATTCGGCGGCGGCGACAACGCCGGGCACTCGATCGAGGTCGGCGACACGAAGCTCGCCTTGCACGTCGTCCCCTCCGGAGTGCTCGTCCCCGGGACGCGGCTCTTCATCGGCGGCGGGACGGTCGCGTCACTGCGCGGCCTGCTCGACGAGCTCGACACGCTGGCGAAGCTTGGCGTCGACATCGGCCGCATCACGATCTCCGACCGCGCGCACGTCGTCTTCCCGTACCATGCCACGCTCGACCGGCTGAGCGAAAAGCAGCGCGGCGGCGCCGCGATCGGGACGACCGGCCGGGGCATCGGGCCGGCCTACGTCGACCGGGTCGGACGGCTGGGCATTCAGTTCGGCGATCTGGCGAAACCCGAAGTTCTCGCAACCAAGATCCGCCACGCGATGCTGGCCCGGGCGCCGCTGTTCGTCGGGGCCGACGCGACGCCGAGTGAGGAAGACATCGTCGGCGAGACGCTCGAGCTGGCCCGGCGCATCGTGCCGCACGTCGTCCCCGGCGTTGCCTGGCTGCACGAAGCGATGGAGCGCGGCGAACGCGTCCTGGCGGAGGGCGCGCAAGGCACCATGCTCGACGTCACCTACGGCACGTATCCGTTCGTGACGAGTTCGCACACGCTCTCCGGGAGCGCGTGCATTGGTCTTGGCATCGGGCCGAAAACGGTCGGCGGCGTGCTCGGCGTGGCGAAGGCGTATTGCACGCGCGTCGGCGCCGGCCCATTTCCGTCGGAATTGACCGGCGAGGTCGGCGAGCGTCTCCGTACTGTGGGACGGGAGTTCGGCGTGACGACCGGCCGGCCGCGCCGTTGCGGCTGGTACGATGCCGTCGCCGCGCGCTACGCTACGCGACTCAACGGGCTCGACGCGATCGTCATCACCAAGCTCGACGTCCTCTCGGGATTCGACCAGCTGGGCATCGTGACGGGGTACCGGCGAGCGGACGGCACGCCGTGCGGGATCGAAGCAATCGGCGATCCCGAACTGCGGGTCGACATCGAAGAACATCCCGGATGGAGCGACGATCTGCGCGGCGTGCGCCGCATCGCCGACCTGCCGCCGAACGCTCGAGCGTTTGTGGACCGGCTCGCTGCACTGACCGGCGTGCCGGTCACGGCGGTGTCGGTCGGGCCCGAGCGGTCGGCACTTGCGACTTAACCGTCCCCTGACAATAGCGTGACGGCGGTCAAACGCGTCGCTCTCCAGGCAAGCTTCTTAAAGCACGGACAACTTCGGGCCGATAGTATCCACAGTACCGGGCAAGGATGCCCGGTGGACGTTGCCACGGTCGGCATCCCCACGGAGCACGGTTCATGGCTCCGCGAAGGTGGCATTTGGATCGTCTGACCACGTCCCTCGGCGGCTTCCCCACGCGCATGCGCGATTGGTGGGGCAGTCAGGCGACGACGAACCGGATCGTGTACGGCGCGATTGCCCTCGTGCTCGTCCTGGCGGTGGGCTTGCTCTTCGCGGCCAACGCGCGCGGCCCCGAGTACGGCGTGCTGTTCTCGAATTTGCAGGCCGACGAAGCAAATGCCGTCGTGCAGAAGCTCGAAGCGCTGAAGATTCCGCATCGGCTCGCCGACGGCGGCGCGACGATTCTGGTTCCGCGCGAGAACGTGTACGAAGAGCGCGTCGCGCTCGCCGGAGAAGGCGTCGTCAAAGGCGGCGGTACCGGATACGAGCTGTTCGATCGCACGAACCTCGGGATGACCGACTTCCAAGAGAAGATCGCCAAGACGCGTGCGACCGAGGGCGAGCTGCAGCGCACGATTGCCGGCCTCTCGCAAGTGCAGTCCGCGCGCGTGCACATCGCCTCGCCGCAAGCCTCGCTCTACTCGACCTCGCAGCAGCCGACGACCGCCTCCGTCGCGATTCAGACGAAGCCCGGCTTGCAGCTCGGTCCGCAGGAAGTTCGCGGCATCACCCAGCTGGTGGCCGGCGCCGTCGAAGGGCTCAAACCCGAGAACGTGACGATCGTCGACCAGAACGGGACGATTCTGCGGCCTTCGGCCATCGACGCGACCGGCGCCGTTGCCGATGGGTCGACCGCCCTCAAGATGGTCAACGATCAGCTCGTCGCCAAAGAGAAGTACGAGAACGACCTGCAGCAATCACTGCAAGGTCTGCTCGACGCGACGATCGGCTCGCATCGCTCGGCCGTCCGCGTGGCGAGCGTCATGAATTTCGACGCCAACTCCACCGAGACGAAGTCGTTCGCACCGCAAGGCACGATCCGCTCCCAGCAGACCGAGCGCGAGAGCTACACCGGATCCGCGCCGCCGAAGAACAACGCCGTCGGCGTCCCCGGCACGACCACCAACGTCGTTCCGACCTATCAGGGGACGCAGACGCAAGCCGGCAGCGGGAAGTACAACAAAGCCAAGGCGACGACCAACTTCGAGGTCACCGAGCAAACGGCCAAGCACGTCGACGCGCCCGGGAAGGTGTCGCGCCTGTCGGTCGCCGTGCTGGTGAACGTTCCGGCAACGGCGCCGGTCTCCGGGAACGTTGCCGCGGGCACGGCGGCCTATGCCGTCGCGCCGGCCGACGTGGCGAAGATCCGCAACGTGATCGCGCAGGCGGCCGGCATCGATACGGCGCGCGGCGATCAGATCTCCGTCGAAGCGATGCCGTTCGCGCCGCCGGTCCTGGCCGCAAACGGAGGCGGCGTCAACGCGCAGCTCCTCCCCGGCGTCCCGAACGGCACGCTGGCGGCGCTGCTGATCATTCTCGGACTCGTCGGCGCCGGCGCCGCGTTCGCCTTGATCCGCCGCCGGACGTTCCGCCCGGCCAGCGATATGCCGACCTTCGACTCGACGCTGGCCGAAGAGCTGCCGTCCTTCGAAGAGCACCCGATGCTCGACGGCACGCCGTCGCTCGCCGCCCCGATCCGCTCGGCAGCCGATCTCACCCGCGAACAGATGATCGAGTACGTCACCACCGTCGCTCAAGAAAACCCAGACAACATCGCAAAACTCGTGAAGCTGTGGCTGGCGGAATAACCCATGATTCACGATAAGCCGATTCTCACGCTCGGCGATGACCCGATCGGGTCGACGATGATGGAGTCGTACGGGGCGCCGGCGATTCCGGAGATGTCGGGGCCCGAGAAGGCCGCGATCCTGATGATCACGATCGGCCTCGAGCTGGCCGCGACGATCTTCAAGTTCCTGCGCCAAGACGAAGTCGAGCGGATCGTGCTCGAGATCGCGAAGATCTCGACCGTCTCGATCGACAAGCGCGACGCCGTCATCCAAGAAGCGTATCAGCGCGCGATCGCGCTCAAGTACATCAACGAAGGCGGCATCGAGTACGCCAAGGAGATTCTGGAGCGGTCGTTCGGCGCCGGCCAAGCCGACGACATGACGAACCGGCTCTTCGCGGCGCTCAAGCACGGCAACCCGCTGGAGCTGGTGAAGAAGACCGAGCCCGCGCAACTGCTGGAGTTCATCAAGGAAGAACACCCGCAGACGATCGCGCTGATCCTGGTCTACATGTCGCCGGATCAAGCGGGCGCCGTGCTCTCGCAGCTCGAGGCCGTGCTGCAAGGCGAAGTCGCGATGCGCATCGCGATCCTGCAGAAAACCGCGCCGGAGATCCTCGAACAGCTCGACGAACTGCTCGGCCGGCGCCTTTTGGTCAGCGGGTCCGATTTCACCAAAGCCGGCGGCGTCCAGACGCTCGCGTCGGTCATGGGCTTCGTCGATCGCGAAACCGAGAGGAACATTTTGGACGGCCTCACCAAGCGCGACCCCGCGGTCGCCGAAGAGGTCAAGAATCTGCTGTTCGTTTTCGAGGACATCATCAACCTCGACGACCGGGCGATCCAGCGCGTGCTCAAGGAAGTCGACGGCAAAGACTTGGCGCTCGCACTCAAGACCGCCAACGACGACCTCCTCGCACGGGTCTACAAGAACATGTCCACGCGCGCCGCGGCGACGCTCAAGGACGACATCGAAGTGCTCGGCCCGGTGCGCGTCCGCGAAGTCGGCAAAGCCCAACAGAACATCGTCGACGTGATCCGCACCCTCGAAGAAAACGGCCAAATCATCATCGCCCGCGGCGGCAAAGAAGACCGCATCGTATGACCCCCGGTCTAACGGCGCTCCGCCCTAGGCTCCGCGCCCCCCACGCCTTTGGCGTGGGGCCCCCGGGTCCGAGCTCGCAACGACCTGGTCGCACGAGGACGATGCTGCTGCGCTCGCTCCATGACCACTTGAGCAAATAACTTGGGCCGCGTAGTCAAGGGCGCGCACTTTCGGTCCGAGCGGTATGCGCTCGAGGTTCCTGAGATCGCGCCCCCCGTCGTTGAAGAAGATATCCCAGCCGTCGGTGACTTCGAGTCGCTCGACGGCTACGGCTTTGGCTCGATGGCGGCGGAGCCGCTCATCGCCGATGCGCCGCTTGGACGCGCGCCGGCCGCGCCGGCCGTTGACGTCGAGGCGATCCGCGCGCAGGCGCAAGAAGTGCTGGACGAAGCGAAGCGCAACGCCGACGCCCTGCTCGCCGACGCGCACGATCGCGGGCGCGCGCTCGTCGAGGACGCCGCCGCGCGAGCCGACGCGATCGCGCAGGACGCGCGCAAGCGCGGTCACGACGAGGGATTCCACGCCGGCCGCGAGGCCGCCGACCGCGAGATGAACGACATGCTCGTCACGATGCGCGGTCTGCTCGAGATGGCGAACGTCGAGCGGCACAAGATCATGGAGCAGGCCGAGCCCGAATTGGTGAAGCTCGCGCTCGGGATCGCCGAGCGGGTGCTCCACCAGCAGGTCGCGCTGGATCGCGGGGTCGTCATCGAGATGGCGAAGGTCGCGATCGCCCGGCTGATCGAGCGCGACACGGTCACGGTGCGCGTCAATCCGGCCGATCTGGAGCGGATGCGCCAGCATCGCGACGAGCTCATCGCGATGGGCGACATCCGCAACCTGCGCGTCGTCGAGGATCAGCGGGTCGACCGCGGCGGCGTCGTCGTTGATACCGACGCCGGAACGATCGACGCCCGCATCTCGACGCAGCTCGAAGAAGCCCGCAAGATCCTCCACATCGAGGAGGACGTGATCGTCGAACCTGCGCCGATGGAGACGGTCGTCAAGTCCGAGCTGACGACGGCACGCGCGTCGTGACCCGCGTCGCGTTCGATGCGACACCGTATCTGGACGAGATTCGCGACGGCGAACTGATCCGCACCAACGGCAAGGTCAGCCAGGTGATCGGAACGGTGATCGAATCGAACGGACCGCCGATGGCGATCGGCGAGACCGCGTCGATCACGTATCGCCGCACCATCACCCCGGTGCTGGCCGAAGCCGTCGGATTCCGCGACGCGAAGGTCCTCTTGATGCCGCTCGGCGAGCTGGGCGGGATCGCTGCCGGCTCCGACGTCGTCGCGCTCGGCCGCCCGCTGCAGATCGGTCTTGCCGATGGGCTTCTCGGTCGCGTGCTCGACGGGCTGGGCCGCCCGATCGACGGTCTCGGCCCGATCGTCGGCGCGCGCCGCGCGGAGGTCACCGGGACGCCGCCCAACGCGCTGAACCGCCGCCGTGTCACGGAACCGCTCGGCGTCGGCGTGCGCGCGATCGACGGCCTGCTCTCGATCGGCAAAGGCCAACGAGTCGGCATCTTCGCGGGTTCCGGCGTCGGAAAGTCGACGATTCTCGGGATGATGGCGCGCAACACCGCGGCCGACGTCAACGTGATCGCGCTGGTCGGCGAGCGCGGCAAAGAAGTGCGTGACTTCCTCGAGCGTGATCTCGGCGAAGCGGGGCTGAGGCGTTCGGTGGTCGTCGTCGCGACGTCCGATCAGCCGGCACTGGTGCGCATCAAGGCGGCGTTCGTCGCGACGCGGATCGCCGAATTCTTCCGCGATCACGGACTCGACGTCATGCTGATGATGGACAGCGTCACGCGCTTCGCGATGGCGCAGCGCGAGGTCGGTCTCGCGATCGGGGAGCCGACCACCACGCGCGGCTACACGCCGTCGGTGTTCGCGCTGCTGCCCAAGCTGCTCGAGCGCACCGGCACCTCGGAGCACGGTACGATCACCGCGCTCTATACGGTGCTCGTCGACGGCGACGACATGAACGAACCGATCTCCGACGCGGTTCGTTCGATCCTCGACGGACACATCGTTCTCTCGCGCAAGCTCGCGGCGGCAAACCAATACCCCGCGATCGACGTGCTGGCCTCGGTCAGCCGCGTGATGCCCGACGTCGTGCCGCCGTCGCACTTGAGCGCAGCCTCGACCGTGCGTGACATCCTCGCCACCTATCGCGACGCCGAAGATCTGGTGAACATCGGCGCCTACGTCCCCGGTTCGAACCCCCGCGTCGATCACGCCCTCGCGCGCATCGACCAGGTCCGCCTCTTCCTGCGCCAAGGCATCTACGAACAGGCCACCTTTGACGACGCCCAACGCGCCATCATGGCCTTAGGATAATGCCCAAGTTTGCGTTTCGGCTCGATCCGGTGCTCGGGCATCGCGAACGCGTCGAGCAAGAGAAGGCCGGCGAGCACGCGCAGGCGCTGAGCGATCAGCGGGCGGCGGAGCGGCGGCGCGACGATTTCATCTCGCGGCGCGACGCGATGCGTGCGCAGCTCAGCCGCGACCATGCCGCTCTCGACGGTGAGACGCTGCGGGCGACCTACGTCCACCTCGATTACCTCGATCGCACGATTGCCGCGGCCCAGCAACGGGTCGAGGCCTGCGTTGCCGAGGCCGAACGCGCCCGGCTGCGTCTCGTCGATGCCGCCAAGGATCGCAAGGTCCTCGAGACGCTCAAACAGCGGCGCCGCGAAGCGTTCGAGCTCGACGCCTCGATCGCCGACCAGCGCGAACTCGACGACCTCAACGCGCGCCTCTACGACCGTGCCCACCCGCTCGAAGGATCTCCGTCGTGATCGTAACCCGCCAACGCCGGCGCCGCTCGAAGCTCGGCCGGTATCTGCTCCCGCTCACCGCCCTCGCCGCCCTCGCGGTGGCGCTCCTGTGGCCGCCGTCGCACGACGCGATCGCCAACGGTCCGCTCAAGCCGGTCTGGGCGGTCGGCGCGCGCGTGCTCGCGGCGGTCGGGACGCCGCTCCGGTTCGCTGCCCAGCAGCAGACGATCACCGATCGCAACCAGCAGATCCGCGACCTCAACGGCCGGCTCGAAAAGCAGCGGGTCGCGGCCGCTGCCGGAGACGCGCGCGTGCAGCAGCTCCAGCAGCAGGTGAGCGCGCTCTCCAACCAGCCGCACCCGACCCCGTTCCCATCGGTCCGTCCCACCGCGGCCCCGGCCGGCGCCGCGGCCCTGGCTCCCGCCGGCGGGCAATCCGCAACCGCGTCGGATGCCGACCGCCGGAGCGCGGCGACCTGGGCCGCGATGGAACCGGACAAGGCGGCCGCGATCGTGCAGCGGCTCCCCGACGAACAGGTCGTGCGGGTGCTGGCCCTGATGGACGCCGACTCTGCCGCCCAGATCATGAACGTGCTCCCGGCCAACGTTGCCGCCCGGCTCAGCCGGGCCTCCGCTCAGGTCGGGACGTCCACGAACCGATAAACCGTGGGAGGTGTCCCGCTCGGGACGCCTCTGACGACTATTTCACAGCGAAAGGAGGTGACATTCTGAACCCTATCACGATCCTTCTCCCAACCGGATCGACGAATTCGGGCACCGCCAAGTCCGGCGCAACGGAGGCCACACCGTCCGCCGGCTCCATCAACGGTGCGATCTTCAAGGCAACGCTGGGCAGCTCGCTGCAAGCGCTCTTCGCCGACAAGGTCTCCTCGAGTTCGTCGACGGCCGCTTCGACCTCACCCGTCGATAGCGCCCTCGTGCTGAAAATCCGCGAACAGCTCGACCGGGGAATCCCGCTCACCGACGTCGTCACGTCGTTGGCGAGCTCGCTCGCGGCATCCGTCGCGAACCTGCTCGGCATCCCGCTCGACGCCGCGAAGCAACGATTGACCCAGGCATTCAGTGCGGCCCTCGCGCCCAACAGCACGGGACCACCGCAGACGAACGCCGAGAGGGCGTCATCCCTCGTGACGAGATTCCGGCAGATCGCCGAGCTCGCAACGAGGGTGACGAAGGAAGACCCGGGGCAAACGATCCGATCGATCTCTGGAAAAAGCTCGGACGCCGAACAGGCGGGAGCCAACCCAGCCCCAACGCCGGACCGCATGATCAGCGACGCAACCCTTGCGCTCGCTGCAGCCGCGTCTTCCACCCCCACCCTCACCAACGCGTCGACCCCATCGACCGCGTCCGTCGCTCAGGCGACCGGCAGCGACGGTCGCGTCGTCGCGCTCGAACCAGCGCAAGCCATCGCGACCGGCGGCGACACCCCGCTCGGCCGCATCCTCGCGCGCGCTGGACTGCTCGACCCGGGCAGCACCGGCCCGATCGCTTCGCCGATCGTGCCGCCGTCGGAAGAGGCAGCGACCGCTGCCGTTTCCGCCACCCTCGCGGCGTCCGCGCCGCGAACTCCCCAACCATCGCTGCGCGCACCGGCGCCGGCCAATGCCGCGGGCACGTCAAGCACGGCGACGAACGCGCTCGACGCGTTCGTGCAGGCCTTCACCGCGGCGGTTCGCCGCGAAGACGGCCCGCGTTCCACCGCAACACCCGACCCCGGTTTCCCGTCGATTCCGATCGACCCGAAGCTGTACACCGGGCCCGTTGCCACGCCGCAGGGCGGCGCTCCGTTCGCGATCACGAGCGCAACGGACGCCGGTTCGATCGCTCCGCCCACGCCCGCCTCGACGTTGCCGCCACGTGAGCACGTCGACGCGAACGCGGTCGTCGATCAAGTCCTGCGCGGCGTCAACATCCGTACGACCGACGGTTCGTCGGAAGTGCGGCTGCGGCTCGTCCCGGAGTCGCTCGGCGACGTGAGCGTCAAGCTCGTCGTCACCGGCGGATCGGTCGACGCGTCGATCACCACCCACAACGCCGACGCGCAAAACGTGCTTGCCGGCGCGCAGAACCAGCTCGCCAAATCCCTCGCCGACGCCGGCCTGAAGCTGCAGAGCTTCACCGTCGCGCTGGCCGGCGGTTTTGCGGGCAATCGCGATCAGCAGTCGCCGTCATCGTGGACGAACCGTTCGAACACGCGCCGCATCGGCGGCGTGGAATCGCTCGGTACGGACGACGGTGAGGATACGTCGTTGCTCGCGGTACCGAGTTTCGGACCGCCGATCTTTACGGCGAATCCGACGCATAGCGGCTTCAACTACCTCGTCTGACCACAAGGAACACCACATATGTCCAGCACGACCGGCGGTCTTCCGATCACCGGATTGATCAACACCCCGAGTACGGCTCCGCCGCAGGCGTCGTCGGTCAGTTCGCAGCTGGGGGAGGACGCCTTCCTCAAGCTGCTCACCACGCAGCTCCAGAATCAAAACCCGCTTCAGCCGATGGACGACACGCAGTCGATTGCGCAGCTCGCGCAGTTCTCTTCCGTGCAAGCCATGACTGATCTCAAGACCTCGTTCTCGTCGTTCCAATCGAACTTCTCCGTGATGCAGTCGGCCGGTCTCATCGGCAAGACGGTCTCCGCGGCGTCGGTCGACGCGACGGGAAACTCGTCGAGCGTGACCGGGACCGTGAAGACGATCTCGATCATCAACGGCGTGCCCGAGTTCACGCTCGCCGACAGCAGCGGAAATCTGATCACCGACAGCAAGGGCGTCCCGCTGCAGCTGCCGACCTCGGCGATCCTCAGCATCGGCTGAAATGGCCGACCCGAAGATCACCGGGGTCAACATCCCCGCTGCGATCGCACCCGTTCGCCCGGCCGGCGTTCCGGTTCAGATCCCGCCCACCGGCGCGGGCTCGTTCCGCGACGTCCTGCGCACCGCGACCGCACCGGCGACGCAGCAGCCGCTCAAGTTCTCAGCGCACGCGCAGGCGCGCCTGGAATCACGCAACATCCGTCTCACCTCCGAGGACCTCGCGAAAATGAACGCGATGGCCGACAAGGCGGCGGCGAAAGGCGCGAAACAGTCGCTCTTCATGATGCGCGACACCGCGATGGTCGTGTCGATCACCAATCGCACCGTCATTACGGCCGTCGATCAAAACTCGATGAAAGAGAACGTCTTCACGAATATCGACAGCGCGGCGATCATCGAATGAAACGCACGCTCGCAACCACAATCACTTCGAGAGCGGACCACCGCGTGGAGCTCTCACACGGGGTTGATCGAACGACGCTCCGTGGCATGATGACACGAAAGGTCACCTAGATGGCTTTCGATTCGCTGTTCGTCGGCGTTTCCGGCCTGGAAGCATACCAGAGCCAGATCGACACGATCTCGAACAACATCGCCAACGTTGGAACGACGGGCTTCAAGGGCCAAGCCGTCAACTTCCAGGATCTGATCTATCAGGCGCAGAGCTTCGCGACCTCACCGACGCAGACCAGCGGCGGCATCAACGGTCAAGACTTGGGCCTGGGCGTCAAGATCGGCTCGATCGACACGCGCTTCGCCCAAGGCGGGCTGACGACCACGGGCGTCAACACCAACCTCGCCATGAACGGCGACGGGTTCTTCATCCTGCGCGCGCCCAACGGCAACTCCGCGCCGGTGTACACCCGTAACGGCGACTTCTCGCTCAACCAGAACGGCCTGCTGTACGACGGGTCCAGCGGCATGGCGGTGCAGGGCTACCTGGCTGACAAGAGCGGCAACATCACGCAAACCGGCGTTCCCGGCGACATCACGATTCCGCTCGGACTGACCTCGCAGGCGGTCGGCACGGGGCTGAACTCCAAGCTGAAGTTCGGCGCCTCCGGCGACCAGGTCTTCGACGTGTCGCTGGGCGGTAATCTCGACCAGACGCAGTGGATCAAAGAAGCGCAGGGCGTGCAGAACGGTGCAGCCGGAACGGGCTCGCCGTACACGATCTCGACGACGATCTACGATTCGCTCGGCAACGGACACCTCGCGCAGGTCACCTACACGCCGGACGCGACCGGCGCGACCGGCGGCAACGCTAACATCGCCGCGAACTCCGCGCTCGGCGGAGGCGGGAACCTCGTCACGACGGCCACCGGCTCGACCGGCGGCAACACGATCTCGATAACCGTCAACGCGGCCGGAACGCTGGCCACGATCAGCGACGGCTCGCGCAGCACGACCGGTGCTGCCGGCGCGGTCGTGCCCTTCGACGGCGCGAACATCACGCTCGGCAATTTCGTGGCCGCAGACGCCAACAAGACCGCCATCGTCAACAATGCCGGCGGTACGAACGGTCTGCCGGCCCAAGTCGCCGATGCCAACGGCAACCTCCACGCGCCCGCGGCGCGCTGGAAGGTGTCGACGTCGTTCGCCGACGGCACGACCTTCGACACGATCAGCAACGCCGGTGCGGTCGTCGGCGGCAACGTCGCCGCGCCAACATTCCAAACCGCAAGCTCGGGCGTCGTCGGCTACGCGTACTTCGACCAGAACGGCCAATACATCAACACCGCGGCGACGATCGGCGCGCAAGGCGCCGCTCCGGGCGGCACCCTGTCTGGTGCGGCCGTGCACGGCGCGAATCAGGCGACGACGATCGCCAACGGCAACCAACTCAACATCCGTTCGTGGGGAACGGGGACGAGCAACGCCAGCTTCCCGACCGCGCCCGGCGTGGCTCCGGCCACCGGTCCGATCGGTCTGGACTTCCACCTCTCGTCGGCGCTCGCCGGTACCTCGTCGGCCAACGTGATCTCGCAGAACGGCTTCGCGACCGGCATCCTCTCCAATCTCACGGTCGGGCAGGATGGCACCATCTCCGGTGCGTTCACCAACGGCCAGACGACGACGCTCGGTCGCGTCGCGGTCGCGGTCTTCCAGAACGAAGGCGGACTCCAGCGGGTCGGCAGCTCCGACTTCTCGGCCACCGCGAACTCGGGACTGGCACAAGTCGGTACCGCGAGTGTCGGCCGTTTCGGTCAGATCATCGCCGGTTCGCTCGAGTCTTCGAACGTCTCGATCGCCGACGAGTTCACCAAAATGATCGCGGCCCAAAACGCGTATCAGGCGAACTCGAAGTCGATCACGGTCGCCTCCGAAGACATGCAGACCGTCACCCAGCTCATCCGCTAGAACGTTCCCTCAGTCGAAAAAAGGCCGGCCTGCCCCCACCGGGGCAGGTCGGCTTTTTTGCGTCCTCGCCGCGGCGTCGCGTTCTGCCGAACACCAAAGAGCCATGATCCCTTTGCGACGCCTCCACAACGAGCCCATCATGGTCAACCCGGACCTGATCGAGACGCTGGAAGCCACCCCGGATACCGTGGTGACTCTGACCAACGGCAACAAGCTGATCGTCCGGGACACGATGGACGAGATTCGCGACAAGATCGTCGAGTTCAAACGCCGCATCCACGGACCCGACGCACAACCAACTGGTCGCTGACCCGCCGGCACAGGCGACTCCTTATGGAGCCGCCGAAGGGCCGAACCGAGCGTGCGCTCCGCCACAGGGCCTCAAACCCGCATAGCCGGGCGCCGATAGTCCCCTAAGACACCGCCCGTCTCGGATCGTTTGGGAAAGGCCCCGTTTTGGATTTCGCGACTGTACTCGGCCTGCTCGTCGCCATGGGTTCTCTGGCCCTGGCGGCATGGATCGGCAAGGTCGACGTCGGGATCATCTTCGCCCGGTACGAGGCGTTTTTGCTCGTGTTCGGCGGGACGGTCGGCGCGACATTGGTCTCGTTTCCGATGAAGACGTTCGTGCGCGGCCTCGGCTTGGGCGCGAAGATCGCGTTCACCGAGCCGGTCTACCACGAGCGCGAAGTGATCGCGACGCTGGTTTCGTTCGCCGAGAAGGCGCGCCGCGAGGGGCTGCTCGCCCTTGAGAACGAGGCGGCGGCGCTCGAAGACGAGTTCATGCGCAAGGGAATCCAGCTCGTCATCGACGGACGCGACACGGACATCATCCGCAAGATTCTCGAGACCGAAGTCGCCTACGTCCAGGACCGCAACGCCAAGGCCGAGGCGGTGTTCATGACGATGGGCGGCTACTCGCCGACCCTCGGCATCATCGGCACGGTGCTCGGACTGATCGCGATGCTCAAACAGCTCGGCTCGCTCTCGGGCACGGGCAACCTCACCGGTTCGCTCGGCGTCGCGACCGCGCAGGCGTTCGTCGCGACCTTCTTCGGGATTGCGCTGGCGAACTTGCTGTGGATCCCGCTGGCCTCGAAGATCAAAGAACGCGCCGGGCAACAGCTGCTGATGCGCGAGATCATGATCGAAGGCATCCTCTCGATCCAGGCCGGTGACAACCCGCGCCTGCTCGAGGAGAAGCTGCACGCCTTCCTCGATCCGAACGAGCGCGAGACGGACATCGAAGCCGGCGGAGCCGTCGGCGAACCCGGACTCGCGGGCGCATAACGCAGATGGCGGTCCAGAGCGGCGAGCCGACCCGATCGCGGATCCGCCGCCCGGGGAGCGAAAAGCTCGAGTCGGCGGGGATGATGCGTTGGCTGTTGACGTACGCCGACATGATCACGCTCTTGCTGGCGTTGTTCATCATCCTCTTCGCGATCTCGACGATCTCGAGCGTCAAGCTGCAGCGCCTGGCCCGCCAGATCTCCGGCGGCTTCACCAGCACGAGCGACATCAACAACCCGCCCAACGGCGGGACGACCGGCTCCGAAAAAGGCCGCACCGAAGAAGCCAACATGGCCGAGGTGAAGTCGCAGCTCGATCAGTACATCGCGCAGCAGAGTCTGCAGCAAAAGGTGCAGACCAAAACCACGAAGCAGGGGCTGGTCATCACGCTGCTCAGCGACAAGACGTACTACGACTCGGGGTCGGCCGACATGCGCCCGGAGACGAAGCAGCTGCTCGACGCGGTCGCAGGCCAGCTGCGTCGCGTGCGCAACAGCGTTCTCGTGCAGGGCAACACCGACGACGTCCCGATCGCGACGACCTCGTATCCGACGAACTGGGAACTCTCCGCGGCGCGCGCCACCGGCGTGACCCGCTACCTCGTCGAGCACGACCGCATCGCTCCAACGCGCATCGCCTTCGCCGGCTACGGCCAGTTCCGGCCGCGCGTCGCGAACGACAGCGACGCCCACCGCACCCAGAATCGAAGAGTCGACATCCTCATCCTGACTGGCCCGGACACGCCGTCGACCGCCGTCCACGGCGCCGAGGAGCAGTGAAGCACGATGGTCATGGACCGCGCACAGCAGCACCCTGCGCGTACGACCACGTCGTTGCGAGGTCGAACCCGGGGGCCCCACGCAAAGCGTGGGGGGCGCGCAGCGAGAGCGGAGCGCCTTTAAAATGAGCATGCTCTCTCAGGAAGAGATCGACGCGCTCGTCAACCAGTTGGCGGCGCCCGCCCCTAGCGCCGGTACGCTCGATGCGCGGAAGATCAAGTCGTTCGATTTCCGATTCAACAAGCGGCTCGACAAGTTTTCGAACAACCAGCTGCAGACGCTGCGGACGCTGCACGACAACTTCACCCGGCTGCTGAACAATTCGCTTTCGGTCTACCTGCGTACGCGGGTCGAGGCGACGATCGTCTCGCTCGAGCAGATCAGCTACGGCGACTTCATCGCGTCGATCGGCATTCCGTCGATCCTCTCGATCTACTCGATGGACCCGCTGCCGGGCTCGGGGATCGTGCAGGTCGACCTCAACCTCGTCTTCTCGATCATCGACCGGCTGCTGGGCGGCCCGGGCTGGTATCCGCAGAAGCTCCGCGACCTCACCGACATCGAGCGCACGCTGATGCAGCGCTTCATGGCGCGCATGCTCAACAGCTACCGCGAGTCGTGGAACTACCTGCTCACCCTCTCGCTGAAGATCGAAGCGCTCGACTCGAACCCGCAGTTCATCCCGCGGATCATTCCGCTCGACCAGATCGTCGCCTTCGTCTCGTGCGAACTCAAGGTCGGCGACATGTCCGGCGTGATGAACTTCTGCCTGCCGTACCTCGTGCTGCAGTCGATCGGACCGCAGCTCTCCGACTTTCAGTGGTCGCCGACCGTCGTCGCGGGCCGCGGCATGACCGACCAAGACATCGCGCAGCTGGCGCGCAACGTCGAGCGCGCTCCGGTCGACGTGCAAGTCGAGCTGGGCCGCACGACCGTCTCGCTGCGCGATCTGATCGCGCTCCAGCCGGGCGATCTGCTGCTGTTCGACAAGCCGGTCGGGGAACCGCTGGTCGCTACCGTGAACGAGCGGGAGAAGTTCAAAGTATTTCCGGGCGTGAATCGCGATAGGCTCGCGGTGCGCGTCTCCGAGATCGTCGAGAGCGAGGACTAATCGTGCCAGATCCGCTGCTGAGCGTAGCCGACGCCATGTTCGCCTCCGCCGCGAGCGTTCTCGGGACGCTGGCCGGGCGCACCGTCGCCGCCGGGGGCGCGCTGCGCACCGAGAGCGACGCGTCGATCCGCATCGATCCCGACGTCGTCTCGACGCTGACCCGCGTGCCGTCGGCCGATCTCTCGTTCGTCACGCAGTATCTGAAGCGTGATCTCGCGCGCGTCGTCGAGCTGATGCTCGGGACCTCGGGCGACGGCGGGGAGCTGGACGCCATGCAGCTCTCGATCGTCGCCGAGACCGTCGCGCAGGTTTCGAGCGCGATGGGCGAGGCCTTGACGACCGAGACGCAGCGCTCGTCCAACGGCATCGAATCGGCCGTCGCCGCCGGGGCTGCCGACTTTCCGGCGCCGCCGTTCGCGACGTTCAGTGCCCCGCTCGATCTGGGCGAAGGCTTCACGACGACGGTCCGCATCGACTTCGACGTGCTCGCGCAACACCGCCTCACCCCCGAAGTGCAGCCGGCCGCGCCGGCATCCGCCCCGGTCGTCGCCGCGCCCCCGCCGCTGCCGGCCGTGGCGCGCCGCCCCGCCCGAATCGAGGAAGGACAACCCGTGACGTTCGCCGCCATGCAGCCGACGCCGGTGCGTCCGGCCGCGCCCGGCCACGCCAACCTCGATCTCGTCCACGACGTGCCGCTCGAGATCTCCGCGGTGCTCGGCCAGACGGAGCTCTCGCTGCGCGAGGTCGTCTCGATGACGACCGGCAGCGTGTTCGAGCTCGACAAGCTCTCGACCGACCCGATCGATCTCTACGTCAACAACATCCTCATCGCGCGCGGCGAGGTCGTCGTCGTCGACGACAAGTTCGCGGTGAAGATCAGCGAGCTGAACCCCGTCGTCGACAAGGTGTAGCCGCTGCCTCCCTGGCTGATGTACGTCTGGGCGCTGTGCATCATCGCCCTGCTCCTGCTGGCGCTGACATACGCCGTCCGCTTCCTCAACCGCACGCGCGTCGTCGCGTCCGGCAAGCGGCTGGTCAGCGTGGTCGAGTCGACGTTCCTGGCCCAGAACGTGACCCTTCACGTCGTGAAGGTCGGCGACCGATACTATCTGGTAGGCGGAGGATCCGCCGGGGTGACCCACATCGCCGACGTCGAGTCCGACGTCGTCGAACCATACATCGAGACGCAACGGAAGGCGCTCGGCGAGCAACGGGATGCCGTGCTGCGCCTGCTGGAGAGATTCCGCAAACAACCGTGAACCGACGTCTCCTCATCATCTTGGCCGCGTTCGGCGCGCTGATCGCCTGCGTCAGCTTCGCCATGCCCGCGCTCGCGCAGAGCGTCCCAGGGCCGGCCGCGCCGTCGATCCCGATCCCGCGGGTCAACATCGGCATCAGTCCGGCGACCAAGCCCTCCGACGTCGCGCTCAGCCTGCAGATCCTCTTGCTGCTGACGGTCGTCACGCTGGCGCCGACGATGCTCGTGCTGCTCACGTCGTTCACCCGCATCGTCATCGTGCTGTCGTTCGTGCGCACGGCGCTAGGGACGCAGCAGGTTCCGCCGACCCAGGTGCTGGTCGGCCTCTCGCTGCTGCTGACGTTCTTCGTGATGAATCCGGTGATCCAGGACATCAACAAGAACGCGCTGCAGCCGTATCTGGCCACGAAGATCTCGCAGCCCGTGGCGATCGACCGCGCGGCGAAACCGCTGCGCGCCTTCATGTTCAAGCAGACGCGCGAGAAGGACATCGCGCTGTTCTACACGCTCTCGAAAGAGAAGCGGCCGGCCACCCAAAACGACGTCCCGACGTACCTGCTCGTCCCGGCGTTCGTGATCAGCGAGCTGAAGACGGCGTTCCAGATCGGTTTCGCGATCTACATCCCGTTCATCGTGATCGACATGGTCGTCGCCTCGGTCCTCCTCTCGATGGGCATGATGATGATCCCCCCGGTCATCATCTCGCTCCCCTTCAAGATCCTGATCTTCTTGCTGGTGGACGGCTGGAATCTGGTCGTCTCTGCCCTCTTCGCGAGCTACCAGTGAGAAGGCGCTCCGCCCTAGGCTCCGCGCCCCCCACGCTTCGCGTGGGGCCCACGGTCCGAGCTCGCAACAGCGTGACTGTACGCGGAGCATGTCGCTGCGCTCGCTCCATCGCCATGGTGGTGCTGTGACGTACGCCGCGGCGCTCTCACTGGGCCGGGAGGCGATCTTCGTCGCGCTGCTGGTGTGCGCGCCGGCGCTGCTGCTCGGCCTGGTGACGGGGCTCGTCGTGTCGATCTTTCAGGCGGTCACGCAGATCCAGGAACCGACGCTCGCGTTCATCCCGAAGATCGTCGTCGTCGCACTCGCCATCCTGATCTTCGGCCCGTTCATGCTGGCCCTCCTGACGGACTTCACGAGCCGCGTCTTCACCAGCATCCCGCAGTGGACAAAGTAACGGTAATGGACCGAGCGCAGGAGCATCTTCGGCGTCCCGTCATGGCGTTGCGAGGTCGGCCCCGGGGGCCCCACGCGAAGCGTGGGGGGCGCGCAGCGAGAGCGGAGCGCCGTTAAAGTGAACGTTTTTGGGCTGTCGGTTGCGCAGTTCGAGACGATTCTGCTGATCATGGTTCGGGTGTCGGCGATGCTGGCGCTGGTGCCGGTCTTTTCGCAGAACCAGATTCCTCAGCTCGCCCGCTTCGGCCTGGGGCTGCTGCTCTCGTTCGTGCTGATCCGGACGGTCCCGGCGATGGCGCCGCTCGGGATGGGGGAACTGGTCGTCGCGATCCTGGCGCAGGTTTTCGTCGGGTTGGTGTTCGGGTTCGTCGCGTTTCTGCTGTTCACCGGGATTCAGTTCGCCGGCGAGATCATCGACATTCAAATCGGTTTCGCGGTCGTCAACATCGTCAACCCGCTGACCTCGCAGAGCGTCACCGTCATCGGCGAGTTCCAACTGGCGCTGACGACGCTCTTGTACCTGGCCGTGGACGCGCACCACGCGCTGCTGGCGGGGATCGCCGGCTCGTTCAACCTCGTGCCGCTGCCGTACGCCGGCGCGCCGGAGATCGTGGCGGGCGACGTCGTACGGTTCTTTTCACAATGTCTATTCATCGTGTTCGAGATCGCCGCGCCGGTGGCGATCGCCCTGTTCCTGGTCAACGTGATGCTGGGACTCATGGCGCGCGTCGCGCCGCAGATGAACGTGTTCGTGGTCGGGTTTCCGATCCAGATCAGCGTCGGGCTCATCATGCTGATCGTCACGATGCCGCTGGTCGGCGCCGTGTTTCCGTCGCTGGTCGACCAGTCCTCACACGAGCTCGACACGGTGCTGCGCGCGATGGGACCCCAACCCGCGGGCGCAACGCCGCTCCCGCGTGCGGGTCCGTAGGGCGCTCGCATGGCGAAGCCGGAACAAACCGAAAAGGCCACTCCCAAACGCAAGCGCGAGGCGCGCCAGCGCGGCCAAGTTCCGCGCTCGCAAGACATCGGCGGCTCGGTCATCTTCCTCGCGATCGTGTTCGCGCTCCACGCCGGCTTCATGTCGACGCTGGGTGCCGCGGCCCAAGCCTTCAGGATCGCGCTCGCGCAGGCCGGCACGCACGAGCCGGTGACGATCAGCTCGGCGATGGGACTCTTCGTGCGGGCCGCGCTGCCGTATTCGAGCTTCATGCTGTTGGCGTTCACCGCGGCGCTGGGCTTGGCGATCGTCGCCAACGTGCTGCAGTTCGGCTTCCTGTTCGCGCCATCGCTGGTCGTCCCGAAGTTTTCGAAGCTCAACCCGATGAGCGGGCTCAAGCGGTTGTTCTTTTCTCCGCAGACGCTCGTGCAGCTGGCGAAGCAGTCGCTGAAGCTGGCCATCGTCACGCTGATCTGCTGGATGAGCATTCGCGGCAACCTCACGGCGCTCTACGCGCTGGCGCACGCCTCGCCGCACGACATCGTCGTGTTCGTCGAGGGGGTCGTCTACGGAATCGGCGTGCGGGTCGGCCTGCTGCTGCTGGTGCTCGGAATCGTGGACTACGTCTGGGAGCGCCGCCGCCTCGAATCGTCGCTGAAGATGACCAAGACCGAGGTCAAGGACGAGCATCGCCAGTCGGAGGGGAACCCCGAGTCGCGCCAGGCCGTCCGCAACCGCCAGCGCTCGATGGCCCGCAAGCGAATGATGGCCGCCGTTCCCAAAGCGACGGTCGTGGTGACCAACCCGACCCACTATGCCGTCGCGCTGCAATGGGACGAGATCAAGATGGACGCCCCGGTCCTCACCGCCAAGGGGGCGGACCTGATCGCCAAGCGCATCCGTGACCTGGCCAAGGAGCACGGCGTCCCGATCCTCGAGAACCCTCCGCTGGCCCGCACGCTCTATGCGAAGGTCGAGCTCGACTCACCGGTCCCGCCCGACCTGTACGCCGCGGTCGCCCAGATCATCGCCTTCGTCTACAAGCTCAAGGGCCTCCGGGTCAGTTCTTGAGCCCCTTTCGCCGATGATCCAAGCAGTGGAGACCGTCACCTAGTGGCAACGGCCGCCCCAGCGCGCCCAAGCGTCGTCGACCGGATTGCGTCAACATCGCACGTCTGGGTAGCGGCGTCTTCGGTTTTGCTGGTCGTCCTGATGATCGTCCCGATCCCGCCCTGGGTGCTGGACGTGCTCCTCTCGGTGAACATCAGCCTGGCGCTGGTGATCCTGCTGGTCACCCTCTACACCGAGAACGCGCTCGAGTTCAGCGTCTTCCCGACGCTCCTGCTGATCGTCACGCTGTTCCGGCTCTCGCTGAACATCACGGGCACCCGTTCGATTCTGCTCCACGGCTATGCCGGGCAGATCATCGAGTCGTTCGGGAACGTCGTCGTCGGCGGCAACTACGCGGTCGGCATCGTCATCTTCGCGATCCTGATCGTCATTCAGTTCGTCGTCATCACCAACGGTGCGGGCCGCGTGGCGGAAGTCGCCGCCCGGTTCACCCTCGACGCGATGCCCGGCAAGCAGCTCGCGGTCGACGCCGACCTCAACGCCGGGCTGATCACCGAGGCTGAGGCGCGCCAGCGCCGTAAGGACATCCAGCGCGCGGCCGACTTCTACGGCGCGATGGACGGTGCCTCGAAATTCGTCCGCGGCGACGCGGTCGCGGCGATCATCATCGTCTTCGTCAACATTCTCGCCGGCTTTTTCATCGGCGTGTTCCAGCAGCACATCCCATTTTTGCAGGCGCTCCAGCGCTTCACGCTGCTGACCATCGGTGAAGGAATCGTCACCCAGATTCCCGCGCTGCTGATCTCGACCGCGACCGGCATCATCGTGACGCGCGCGGCGTCCGAAGGCTCGTTCGGCAAGGATCTCTCCCGCCAGATCGTCCAGGTGCCGACGGCGCTGCTCATCACGAGCGTGCTGCTGTTCGTGTTCGGCATGTTCGGGCTGCCGACGTGGCCGATGTGGATGATGTCCGCGATCGCGTTCTTCCTCTACTTGCGGCGCCGCCGTGACGTCGCCAAAGCCGGCGCGGGCGCCGGCGCGATCGCCGGCCGGCCGGGCGCGCCCGGCGTCACCGGTTCGACCGCCCAGCCGCAGGTCAAACCGGCCGAATCGGTTGTGCCGCTCCTCTCGTACGATCCGATGGAGCTCGAGATCGGCTTCGGCTTGATCCCGCTCGTCGACGTCTCGCAAGGCGGCGATCTACTCGAACGGATCACGATGATCCGCCGCCACGCGGCGCGCGAGCTCGGCATCGTCGTCCCGCCGATCCGGGTGCGCGACAACCTGCAGCTCAAGCCCTCGACGTACGTGGTGAAGATCTACGGCCTCGAGGTCAACCGCGCCGAGGTCATGGTCTCGCGCCTGCTGGCGATGAACCCCGGGACCGCGACCAACGGGATCGACGGGATCCCGACGACCGAACCGGCGTTCGGGCTGCCCGCCCTGTGGATTGCCGAGAGCGCCCGCGGCGATGCGGAGATGGCGGGCTACACCGTCATCGATCCCACCTCGGTCATCGCGACGCACCTCACCGAGATCATCAAGACCCACGCGCCCGACCTGCTCGGCCGCCAAGAAACCTCGGCGCTGCTCGACAACGTGAAGCAGCACTATCCGGTCGTGGTCGACGAGCTCGTTCCGAACTTACTGACGGTCGGCGAGATCCAGCGCGTGCTGCAGAACCTGCTGCGCGAGCGCATTCCGATCCGCAACCTGCTGCTGATCCTCGAAAACCTCGCCGACGGCGCCCGCGCCTCCAAAGACATCGACTACCTGACCGAAAAGGTCCGCGCCGCGATGGCGCGCCACATCTGCGCCGAGTACGCCGAGAACGGCGTGCTCTCGGTCATCACGGTCGACCCGCGGCTCGAGACGCTGCTCGGCGAGGCCGTCCGGCGCGGCGAGGACGCCTACGCGCTGCTCGATCCCGCCACGGTCGGCAAGATCTACGCTTCGCTCACCCGCATGATCCAGATCGCGCAGTCCAGCGGAATGCAGCCGATCGTCCTGACCGCACCGTCGACGCGCCTCGCCCTCAAACGGCTCACGGAACGGGCCGCGCCGTCGCTGGTCGTCCTCTCTTACAGCGAGATCGCTCCCGGACTCAAGGTCGAATCGATCGGCCAAGTCTCGACGACCGAAGAGTTCCTCGAACATGCGGGGGCCCCGGCATGAGCGCCATGCTCCGGCTCTTGGGAATCGGTCCTCGCTCGCTTTCAGCTCAGCAGAAGCTGAAGCTGCCGGCGGCCAACGCCTTCGTCGACCTTGCCCTGACCGGGAACGGCCCGCGCGGCTCGGTCTGCGTCGAGACGGTGACCGAGCGGGGCGTGGGCGTCACGGCCCTGCCCGGGACCAAGGTCGGCAGCACCGGGGTTTTCTCCTATCAGAACGCGCACGGCAAGTTCCGCTTCTCCTCGAAGTGTGTCGCCGTCCGCGGAACGCAAGCGGTCTTCGCCGTGCCCGAGCGAATCGAAACGCTGCAACTCTTCAGCGGCGCGCAAAAGCGCGCCGCGGTGCGCCTCGACGCGACCGTCCCCGCCCAGTGGCGCTATGCGCCGGGCGGCAAGGGATCGGGCGAGTACGTTCGCGCATCACTCACCGACATCAGCCGCTCGGGGGCGTCGCTGATCGTCGATCGTGAGGTGAAGAAGGGAACTTACGTCGAGACCCGCTTCTCGGTCAGCACGTCGGCTTCGCCCCTCGTGCTGCTCGGTGAAGTCATGCGGACCGCCAACATCGAAGCAGCGAAGAAGATCTCGCTCGGTCTGCGGTTCCACGGGCTCAAACCCGAGGAGGACAGAGCGATCATGGAGTTTATCAACAAGCGGCAAGCCGAACGGCGAAACCGCGGGCTGGCCTGAGGGAGTGCACGCAGCAGTGTCGGGGAAGCGAGTCCTCATCGTCGATGACGCCGTCGTCATGCGCATGATGATCAAAGGGATCCTGAGCAAAAACGGCTACGAGGTCGTCGGTGAGGCGCAGAACGGCGTGGAAGCGGTCGAAAAATACCGCGCCCTCAGCCCGGATCTGGTCACGATGGACATGGTGATGCCCGAGATGGACGGCATCACCGCGGTCAAGCAAATCGTGGCCGGTGATCCGAACGCGCGGATCATCATGTGCACGTCGATGGGCCAGCAGGCCCTCGTCGTCGAGGCGATCCAGGCCGGAGCGAAATCGTTCATCACGAAGCCGTTCCAGCCGCCGAAGATCTTGGAAACCATCCAGAAGGTGCTGGCATGATGCCATCGCTCACGCTTAGCGAGATTCAGCGCGACGCCCTCAAGGAGGTCGGCAACATCGGAGCCGGCCACGCGGCGACCGCGCTCTCGCAGCTCTTGAACACGACCGTGAAGCTCAGCGAGCCGATGATCGACGTGCTGAAGTTCCGCGATCTCTCGACCCGCGTCGGGGCCGCCGACCGGACCGTAGCCGCCTTGCACATGTACGTGCGCGGCGAGGCGCCGGGACAAATGGTCGTGCTGTTCGATCGCGATCAGGCGCTGGAATTCGTCAACGTCTTCATCAAGCGGATCATCGGCGACATCCAGATCTTCGATTCGATCGTCGACTCGACGCTCAAGGAACTCGGCAACATCATCGCCGGGTCGTATCTCACGGCGCTGATCTCGCTGACCGGGATCAACCTGCTGCCGTCGGTGCCGACGCTCTCGTACGGCACGATCCAGGCGGCGTTTCGTACGCTGATGTCGATCCTGCCGGATCAGGACGTCTTCCTGATCGAGTCGCAGTTCCTCGACAAGGACCGCGCGGTCTCGGGACAGTTCATCCTGATCCCGGAAACCGGCTCGCTGCAGCCGCTGCTCTCGGTGTTCGGCGTCAACGACTGACGCGCCGTCCTCTTTCCGTCATCGTCTGCGCCCGGGCCCGTGCCCGGGCGTTTTTTTTAAACCCTCCCGATGCCGGTTCTTTACCGGCAGCTTACCAGGGGACGTGCTGCGCCCCGCCGTCTAGGACGACACCTACATGAGCGGGCGAAGGCGGATCCTCACGATCCGGTGCGCCCGCATGCCGGAGGTCAAGGATGAATCGACATGTGTTCTGCGCGGTGCTGGCAACGGCGGCGATGCTGCCCGCCTGGAACGCGAGCGCGAACGCCGCCGACAAGACGGTCGTCGTCGTGCTGGCCGCGTCGTCGACCAAAGGCGTGATGGACGAGGTCGCGCACGCGTTCGAGAAAACGCATCCCGACGTCGCCGTCCAGACCTCATATGGCGGCAGCAAGGTGATCGCGGCGCAGATCCAACAGGGTGCAACGGTCGACGTCGTGCTGATCGCCGACTCCGTTGCTCGCGAACTCGGCGGCGCGCTGGACGGCGTGACGGAAATCGACCGTAACCATACGACGATCGTCGTCTCCGTCGCTGCGGCGTCGAAGATCCACGGTCCGGCCGATCTGGTGAAGAAGGGCGTGCGCCTGGGCGGCGGCACGCCCGGTTCGAATGTCGGTCGGGTGGGCGAAGAGACGATCGCAAACGTCGCGAAGCGCCTCGGGCCCGGCTATCCGGCACAGTTTGCCGCAAACGTGACGACGACGAAGACCGACAACGCGAAACTCGCTGCCGCCGTCGAGTCCGGGATCGTGGACGCTGCGATCCTGTACTCGTCGGACGTCGTTGCCGGGAAATCGGTCGAGGTCCCCTTGCCGGAGAACGAGCGCGTCTCCGAGCTGCACGCTGCGGCAGTCGTGAAAGCGTCGTCGCATCAAGCGCTGGCGCGCGAGTATCTTGCGCTGCTTGCCTCGGCGGACGGCATGCGGATCTTTCGCCGGCATCACCACGATGCGGCCCGATAACGTGGCGACGCGGTTTCCGATCGCAGCCAAACTCGGCGCTGGGTTCGGCATCTGCCTCGTGCTGGTGATCACGCAGTGCGTGCTCGCGACACTCTCGATGCGCGCCTCGCAAGATCGCACCGATGCGATCGTCAAGGCGATTCCGAGCACGCGCGAAGTGCGCGACACCGTGCTGCAGGTCGCCGAACTGGAATCCGCGATCCGTGGCTATGCCGCCACGGGCGACAAGTCGTTCGCGGCTCGAACCGGAGAAGCGCGCAATCTGCTCGACGAGGACGTCACCGCGCTCAAGATCTACGGCGCGAACCATCCGGCGTTCGCAAAGTTCATCGCCGCGGCGGAACCCAAGCTCGACGAGATCAACGTCGTGGTCGACAAGGAACTGGGACTGCTTTCTCGCGGTGACCGCGCGGCCGCCGCCGCCGGCCTCCCGGCGCTGCGGACGCTCGTCGACGCCTATCGCACCTCGGGTGCCGACATCGACGACGGCTCGATCAAGACGCCCGCAATCTACCACCAGCTGCTGGCCGACCTCGCGTCACTGCAGCAGAATGCGAGCCGCGCATTCATCGCGGTCGGCATCGCCGCCGCGCTGCTCTGCGCCGCGTTCGCGATCGGTTTGAGCGTCACGCTCTCACGGCGCGTACGCCGGGTCTCCGGCGCGATCGCGGCGCTGGTGGAGACCGACTTCGTGCGCCTCGGCGAGGCGTTCCGCGACCTGGCGGCCGGCAATCTCGGCCACACGCTGCACGTCTCGCCTGCGCCGCTGGACGAACACGGGCGCGACGAGATCGGCGACTTGGCCGACGCGTACCGGCGGCTGGCCTACGGCTTCGGCGCGATCGCCGCCGAGTACGAGACGGCGACGACGCGCCTGCGCTCGGTCCTCTCCGTCGTGGCGACCACTGCCGGCGACATGGTGCGCGCGTCCAACGAAGTGGCGGCTGCAACCGCCCAATCGAGCGTCGCCGTCGAGCAGATCTCGCGCGCCGTCGGCCAGGTCGCCGAAGGTGCGCGGCACCAGGCCCAGGCCGGGCGCGAGACGGCCGGCTCGGCCAACGAGTTGAGCATCGCCGCCGACCGCATCGCCGACGGCGCCGTGGCGCAGTCCGAAGCGGTCGGCATATCGGCACGGGCGGTCCAAGCGCTGAACGAGGAGTTTGGGCAGTTGGCCACCATCGGCGGGTCGCTGGCCGCGGCGGCCGCCGGTGCCGACGGCGAAGCGGCCGCCGGCGTCGAGGCGGTGCGGCAGACCGAGACGGCGATGACCCGCGTGCGCGCCGAGGCCGCCAACGCGTCCCGCGCGATGGAGAGTCTCGAAGAGCGCTCGGCCGCGGTCGAGAAGATCGTCGACGCAATCGGCGGGATCGCCGACCAGACGAACCTGCTCGCGCTGAACGCCGCGATCGAAGCGGCCCGCGCGGGCGATCAAGGGCGCGGCTTCGCGGTGGTTGCCGACGAGATCCGTAAGCTCGCGGACGCGTCGGCATCGCAGACGCGCGAGATCGCCCAGATCCTCGGCGCGATCCGCCGCGAGACGACGAACGTGTCGGCGGCGATGACGGCCTCGACGGCCGCGACGGTCGACGGGCTTGGGCTCGCCGGGCGCGCGAGCACGGCGCTGGAGGAACTGCGGTCGTCGATCGTGCGTACCCGCGCGGTCGCCGACGACGTTGCGGCGCGGGCCGAGCGGATGCGCGCCACCAGCGACCAGCTCACCGGCTCGGTGGCGGGCGTCTCGGCCGTGGTGGGCCAGAACGCGGTCGGCGCGGACGGCATGCGGGCGACGGTGGTCCAGATGGTCACCAACCTCGAACCGATCGCCGCCTCCGCCGAGGAGCAGTCGTCGACCTCCGAAGAGGTCGCGGCCTCCACCTTCGAGCTCGCCGCCCAGGTCCAGCAGATCGATTCCACGGTCGGCGCGATGCGCGACCAGGCCCGACTCCTGGCCACCGCCGTCGGAGTCTTCCGCTTCGCGGACGAGCCGGCGCTCATGAGTCCGGTCCGAATCGCCGATCCCGTATAAGAAATTATGTCGGCCGACGATTTCTTCGACCGTACCGAGTTCGTCCAGTATTTTCGGGACGAAACGGACGAACTGCTCCAGTCCATCGACGCGGATCTTCTGCGGCTCGAGCAGTTCGTCGATTCAGGCTCGATCGACAACGAGATCGTCGCGTCGCTGTTCCGCGCGCTCCACACGATCAAGGGCAGCGCCGGGATGCTCGAGTTCGCGGCGGTCCAGCAGGTCGCGCACAAGCTCGAAAACGTCTTCGACCTGCTGCGCAAAGATCGCATGCCGCTCACGGAGAGCGGCGTCAACCTGCTGTTCGAAGGCCGCGACGTCCTCACGGCGCTGGTGCGGTCGGCGGTCTCGGGTGCCGAAGAGCCGGCCGGCGTCGAAGCGTACGTCGAGCGTCTCGACGATTTTGCCGGCATCTACGACAGCACCGCACAGGTGATCGAGGGTCCGCGCGTCCACGACCACGACGAAGAACACCTCGTCACCGTCGATGACGAGCAGATCGCGGCCTTCGAGGCCGAGGTGGCGCGGCTGCTCGCGCAGGTGCAGGTGCCTCAGGCCGCCGGCGAGGCCGTGGCAGCCGCGCCCGCCGCACCGCTCGTCGCCGAGGATGCCGACGTCGACGTCGCCGCCGCACAGGCCGCGGTCGACGACCTCTTCGCCGCTGCGGCGGCCGTCCCAAAAGCGGCGCCCACTCCCCTGAAGCCCGCATCGCCGGCCGCTCCGGCACCCGCGAAGCCGCGGGCCGCGGCCGCCGTACCAGCCGCGAACGGGGCCGCCGCGTCGCGGGCCGCCGCCCCGGCCGGCCCGACCCCGGCTTGGAGCGCGCCCGACGGCCGTCGCACCGCCGCCACCAAGAATCAGACGATCCGGGTCGACATCGAGCGGCTGGACTTGCTGCTGAACCTGGTCGGCGAGCTGGTCATCAACCGCACCCGCATCTCGGACATCGCGCTGACCCTCGGTCGCGAACTCGGCACGCAAGGCCGCGCCCAGAACAATCTCTCGACGCTGGCCAAGGATCTCGCCGATTCATCGGCGCTCCTCGCGCGCACGACGAACGAGATCCAAGAGAGCATCATGAAGGTCCGCATGGTGCCGATCGGACAGGTTTTCGACCGGTTTCCGCGGATGGTGCGCGACCTTGCGAAGGCGCGCAGCAAGGAGATCCACCTCGAGATCGCCGGCGCCGAAACCGATCTCGACAAGACGATCGTCGACGAAGTCGGCGAACCGTTGATGCACCTGGTGCGGAACTGCGTCGACCACGGGATCGAGCCGCCGGAGGTCCGTGAAGCGCGCGGAAAACCGCGCCACGGAACGATCAAGCTGAACGCCTATCACGAAGGCAACCAAGTCATCATCGAGATCTCGGACGACGGCGGCGGGATCGACCTCGGGCGGGTCCGCGAGAAAGCGATCCGCATGGGCGTCATCTCCGAAGCGGACCGGCTCAACGATCGCGAGATCATCGAGCTGATCTTCACGCCCGGCTTCTCGACCGCCGATCAGGTCACCGACGTCTCCGGCCGCGGCGTCGGGATGGACGTGGTGAAGAAGAACATCCTGCGGCTCAAAGGGGTCTTCGACGTCGACTCCGTGCAGGGCGAGGGCACGAAGTTCACCATGAAGCTGCCGCTGACGCTCGCCATCATCCAGGCGCTGCTGGTGCGCGTGGCCGACGAGCTCTACTCGATCCCGCTCGATTCGGTCATCGAATCCCAGCGCATCGAGACGGCCGACGTTCGCACGGTGCACGGCGGCGAGGTGATCACGCTGCGCGGTCAGGTCGTGCCGCTGATCCGGGTCGGCGAATTCTTCCGGCTCGACGCGCCGCGCGATCCCGCCAAGGTGATGATCGTCATCGTGGGCCTGCAGGGGCGCCAGGTCGGGCTCGTCGTCGACTCGTTCCAAGGCGAACAGGAGATCGTGATCAAGCCGCTCTCCGACGTGATCGGCCGCATCGCCGGGATCTCCGGCGCGACGAGCCTCGGCAACGGCTCGATCTCGCTCATCATCGACGTCCATTCTCTCGTCGCCACCGCCTACGGCGGCGGCAAAGCCACCCGCGCCGAATTCTCCGGAGTATAACCATGATGTTCTTACGAGCCCACTCGGGGAATTTTCCCCGTACCGAAACGCTGCCGGGCTCGAGCGCCTGGGGGCCCCGCGCCATAGGCGTGGGGGGCGCGCAGTCTCGGACGGAGCGCCTTTAAAATGGAAACCATTCAGGTTGTCTCGTTTACCCTCGGCTCCGAAGAGTACGGCGTTGATATCGCGCAGGTGCAGGAGATCAATCGGATGGTCGCCGTGACGCACGTTCCGCGCGCGCCGGTGTTCATGGAAGGCGTCATCAACCTGCGCGGCCAGCTGATCCCGATCATCGATCTGCGGACCCGCTTCGGGATGCCGCGCGTCGAGCACACGAAGAACACGCGCATCGTCGTTACCGAGATCGGCGCGAAACGCGTCGGGATGGTCGTCGACTCCGTCTCCGAAGTGCTGCGTTTGCCGGTCGAACAGATCGAAGACGCGCCCGACATGATCACCGGCGTCGACACCGAGTACATCAAAGGCGTCGGCAAGATCGAGGACCGCCTGATCATCCTGCTCGACTTGGCCAAGATCATCTCGACCAACGAGCGCCGCGAACTCGAAACGACCGACGCCGAAGCGGTCGCCGTCGCCTAGCACGCTCGGCCCCTCCCGAGCGAGACGGACCGCGACGCTTCGCTGCCGAAAAACGATCCTGTGACCGATCAGACGACCGCCCCCAGTGCTGAAAACGTCCCCGAAACCGCGGCCCGCCGGCCGAGCGCACCGCTCGGGCGGACGCTCGTGTGGCTGGGCATCGCCGGTGCGTCCGCCGCGCTCACGTTCCTCATCCTTCGCGCCACGATGCGCGCGCAGCCGGCCGGTGACGAGACGACGGAGCGAATCCAAGCGCTCATCGACGAGGCCAACCGCCTGATCAAGACGCTGGACGAGAAAAAGCAGACCTAGTGGCTCGATCTCCGATGCCGGCGACCGGCCTGGGCCCCGGCGTCGTCGGCACGGTGCGGTTCACCGACCTTCTCGCCAACGGGCAAGCGGTAGGCCGGATGAACGGCTTGGTCGTGTTCGTCTCGGGACCGCTCCCGGGCGAGCGCGCGCGCGTGCGCGTCACGCAGGTGAAGCCGAAGTACGCGGTCGGCGAAGTCGTCGCGTACGAGTCGCAATCCGAGTACCGCGCGAAGCCGTTCTGCGCGGTCTTCGGCATATGCGGCGGCTGTCAGGTGCAGCATCTGATGTACGCCGCGCAGCTGGCCTGGAAAGAGCAGATCGTGCGCAACGCGCTGCGGCGGATCGGCGGCTTCACCGACGTCGACGTCCGGCGCCCGGTCGGCATGACGAACCCGCGCGCGTATCGCAACAAGATGGCGCTCGTCGTCGACCACTCCTCGGGCGAACCGTCGTTTGGATTCTATCAAGCGCGATCGCACGCGATCGTGCAGATCGACTCGTGCCCGGTCGTGCTGCCGCAGCTCGACGCAGCGATCGCGGGCTTGTACGGCGCCGCGCGCGCACCGCAGTCGAAGGCCGCGTTCGCCGGCGCGAAGCACACGATCATCCGCGCCGGAGCGGCGTCGGGCCAAGCCGTCCTGTCGATCACGACCGATCGTCAGTCGCCCGAGATCAAAGCTGAGGCGCCGGCGATCGCGCGCCGGATCCGCGGCGTCGTCGGGATCTCCAACTCGTTCGAACCGCGTACCGCGAACGCCGTGCTCGGCCGCAAGATGCTCTACGTGTGGGGCAAGCGCGAGATGGAAGAGACGATCGAAGGCGTGCGCTACCGCGTCTCGCCGGCGTCGTTCTTTCAAGTCAACAGCGAGATGGTCGGCCGCATCTTCCGGTTTCTCGCCCCTGGCGTGCAGAAGGACCGCACCGTCGTCGATCTCTACTGCGGCGCGGGAACGTTCGCCATCTTCTTCGCGGCGCGCGGCGCGACGGTCGTGGGCATCGAGGAGAACCCCGCCGCCGTCCGCGAGGCGCGCGAGAACGCCGCGCTCAACGGCGTCGAGGATCGCGTGCGCTTCGTCGAAGGCCGGGTCGAGGGCGCCGTAGCGAACAAGGACGGCAAAGCGGCGCTGGAGTCGGCCGCGATCGTCTTCTTGGATCCGCCGCGCAAAGGCAGCGACGAAGCGACGCTCGAGGCGATCGCGAACGCGAAGGTTCCCAACGTGTGGTACCTCTCGTGCAATCCCGCCACGCTGGCCCGCGATCTCGCGCATCTGGCGAAACGCGGATACGCGCTGGGCGTCGTGCAGCCGTTCGACATGTTCCCGCAGACCGGGCACGTCGAGACGCTCGCGACGCTGCATCTGGTCGACACGCCGGTGGAAGTGACGCTGCCGGAGCGCGAAGCGACGCCGTGGGACGACCAGATCCCGGTGTGGCCGCCGGAAGATCCGTACGCGAAGCACGAGTATCCGGATTTCGTGGAGCAGACGCCGGCCGAGTAGGTGGCGCGTGGCCGTCGGCACGTTTCAGGCGACGCTCTGGGTTAGGCTACAGGAGGCCGGCGAAGAGCGCGCGCAGCGGCGCCTTCGTTTCGAAGCCGATGCCGTGCGCATCCGGAGGCGTGGCGGCTCCGTCGACCACGACCGCTCCGTCGGCGAGCCCGCCGAACGGGGCGAAACAGAACGGGTTCACCTCGGCGCCGCCTAACCGCAGCGCGCTTGCGACGTGCAGCGTGAACAGATGCCCGCCGTGCGGCCAGAACGCGGAACGGTCCCAGCCCTGCCCCTCGAAGAACTCGACGATGCGGAGATAGCCCGGCAGACCGTAGCAGTGGGCGGGGTCGAACAGCA